>Ga0210406_10000402_pt1 | contig 59706 bp, 57 predicted proteins | sample IncBWC30MmetaG_FD_155454 | JGI IMG/M metagenome (GOLD analysis project Ga0210406, IMG submission 155454) | Forest soil microbial communities from Barre Woods Harvard Forest LTER site, Petersham, Massachusetts, United States - Inc-BW-C-30-M | ecosystem: Environmental > Terrestrial > Soil >...
TCCCGGGCCGTAGGCGAGGATGTACGCTAGCGCGCGCACCAGCACGCCAAAATTCCCGGTGAATGCTTTTACCCTCCCAATCGAATCCGGCCGCACCGGCTCCAGCGCCAGCCGTCCGCCATCCTTTTCCACCAGAATCGGCACCGGCCGAAATGGTTCAAGGATTTTCTTCATCGCCACGGGACCTGCGCCTGGTCCGCCTCCGCCGTGCGGGGTCGAAAATGTTTTGTGCAGGTTGAGGTGCATCACGTCGACGCCTAGATCGCCCGGCCGCGTAACGCCCGTCAGCGCGTTCATGTTCGCGCCGTCCATGTACAGCAGCGCGCCTTTGGCATGCAAGATTTCCGCGATCTCCGGAATGCGCTGCTCGAAAATCCCCAGCGTCGAGGGATTGGTGATCATCAGAGCCGCCACATCTCCGGTCACCAGCTCGCGGAGCTTTTCGACATCGATTTGTCCGTGCGATTCGGACTTGATGTTTTCGACTTCATACCCGGCGATCACCGCGGTCGCCGGGTTCGTCCCATGCGCGGAATCCGGAATCAAAACCTTTTTGCGTGGGTTCCCCTGCTTCTGCAAATAAGCGCGGATCAGCAGCAGGCCGGTCATTTCTCCGTGCGCTCCCGCGGCTGGTTGCAGTGTGATGGCGTCCATGCCGGTGATTTCCAGGAGGCATTGCTCCAGCATCCGCATAATCTTCAGGCAGCCCTGCGAAAGCTCCTGTGGCTGATAAGGATGCTCCGTGGCGATTCCGTCGAGCCGGGCTACAAACTCATTGACGCGCGGGTTGTACTTCATGGTGCAGGAACCCAGCGGATACATGCCCAGATCAATCGCGTAGTTCCAAGTCGAAAGACGCGTGAAGTGGCGGATCACTTCAATCTCGCTCACTTCGGGAAAACCTTCGATGCCCGCATGCCGGTGGCTCGCGCCGAGAGCTTTCCCGGGATCGGCGGCGGGCACATCGAGCGGCGGCAATTCGAACGCACGCTTTCCCGGCGACGACTTCTCGAAGATCAGTCCTTCGCTCTGGTTCGTATGTCGTGAAGCCTTCTTAATTTTTGCGTTCATTCTCAACTTTCTACGAAGAAGATCGTCTATTAAATCGGCCGCTGCAGTGCCGTTTTCAACGCCACCGCGAACCGCTCAATTTCCGCTCGCGTCGTCGTTTCCGTGACGCACACCAGCGCGCGCTTGGTCAACTCCGGATACGCCGTGCCCAGCGCCAGTGGTCCGATGATCTTTTCGCGCAAAAGGTCGTTATTGGCGATTTTCACCGAGCGCGGCAGCTCGATCGTGAATTCGTTGAAGAACGGCGCATCGAATGTTCGCCGCACGCCGGGAATCTTCAGCAATTCCGAAAGCGCGAACTGCGCTTTCGCCAAGTTCTGCTCCGCCATTTCGCGCAAGCCCTCTTTGCCGAGCAGCGTCAAGTGTACGGTGGCGGCCAGGGCGCACAGCGCTTGGTTCGTGCAAATATTGGAAGTCGCCTTCTCGCGGCGAATATGCTGTTCGCGCGTAGCCAGCGTCAGCACAAATCCGCGCTGGCCTTCCGAGTCCGTCGTTTGTCCCGCGAGCCTGCCGGGCATTTGCCGCACGAACTTGTCACGCGAAGCAATCACGCCCGCGAACGGTCCGCCATAACTCGGCGCCAGCCCGAAGCTCTGGCCTTCCATCGCCACGATGTCCGCTTCCACAGGCGGCTTCAGCAAGCCGAGGGAAACACCTTCCGCAATCGCGACCACAAACATCGCGCCAGCCGCGTGCGCGGTATCCGCGAGCGGCGCGTACGATTCGATCGCGCCGAAAAAGTTCGGGGATTGTACAACTACCGCCGCGACATCATCTTTCAACGCTGCTTGCAGCACCTTCAAATCCACCGTGCCGCTGACCGTGAACGGAATCTCCTGCACGTGCAACCCGGAATTCTTCGCGTAAGTTTTCAGCACCTCGCGATATTCCGGATGCACGGACCGCGCCACGAGCACGCGCTGCCGTCCCGTCAGTCGTTCTGCCATCAGCACGGCTTCCGTCATCGCCGTCGATCCGTCGTACATCGACGCGTTCGCCACTTCCTGTCCCGTGAGCTGGCACATCAGCGTTTGAAACTCGAAGATGGCCTGCAGGGTGCCCTGCGTGATTTCCGCCTGATAAGGCGTGTAGGACGTGAGAAACTCGCCGCGCTGGATGATCGCGTCCGTCACCACCGAGCGCAAATGATTGTAGACGCCCGCGCCTAGAAAGCTGGTGTATCCATTCGAATTCTCCGCCGCGCGCTCCTTGAAATATTGGATGACCTCGGCTTCCGAATACGGCCCGGGAATTTTCAAAGCTTCGCGCAGCCGAAATCGTTCAGGGATGCTGGAAAACAATTCGTCGATGGATTTTGCGCCGATAGCGGCGAGCATTTCTTGCCGCTCGGCAGGGCTCTTCGGGAGGTAGCGCATCAGGCCGAAGCTTCCTGACCCTTGGCCGCGATGTAGGCCTCATAAGCAGCCGCATCCATCAGGCCACTGAGTTCCGCTGCATTCGTCAGCCGCACCTTGATCAGCCATGCCGCCCCGTGCGGATCGGTGTTGATTTTCTCCGGCGTGTTGTGGAGTTCGCCGTTCGCTTCAATCACTTCGCCCGCAGCCGGCGCATAAATCTCGCTCACCGCTTTGACCGATTCCACCGTTCCAAACGACTTCCCCGTCTCGATTTTCGTGCCTGGCTTGGGCAACTCCACGAACACCACGTCGCCCAACTCATGTTGTGCGTAGTCCGTAATCCCAATCGTCGCCAGCCCGCTCTCGACGTTCACCCACTCATGCTCTTTCGTGTAGCGGTAGTTCTTCGGATATGCCATCAGACCACTCCTTGGAGTCCTTCACAGCCCCTCAGGACACTTGCTGAACCACAGTTTTCTTCGCTCGCTTGTAGAACGGTGTCGCAACCACTCGCGCCTTGCACTTCTCCCCGCGAATTTCCACGTACAAAATTGTGCCTTCGGTTCCAATATGAGGTGGTAAGTACGCCAGCGCAATGTTCTTTCCCAGCGTCGGTGAAGGCGACCCGCTCGTTATCAATCCGATCGCGCGCCCCGCTTCGTCGCAGCAACAGTAATCATCGCGTGCAATTCCTCGGTCGATCATCTCGATTCCCACCAGCGTGCGCTTCAGCCCCGCCGCCTTTGCTTTCTCCAACGCGGCCCGCCCTACGAACTCGCCTTTTTCCATCTTGCAGTAACGGTCCAGCCCGGCCTCCCACACATTAATCTTGTCGCTGATTTCGTGGCCGTACAGCGCCATCTTCGATTCCAGCCGCAGCGTGTTCCGAGCACCCAGCCCGCATGGCACAATTCCAAATTCGCGCCCCGCCTCGATCACTCTATTCCAAACCATCTCGCTAGTGGGCACGTCGGACGGCACGTAAATCTCAAATCCATCCTCGCCGGTGTATCCCGTCCGCGCAATCAAAGTGTTCTTCAATCCGCAAACCGTTCCGTGCGTGAACCAGTAATTCTTGAGCGCGTCCAGTTTCGCGTCCGTCAGCTTCTTCATCACCTCGATCGCCCGCGGCCCCTGAATTGCCAATTGCGTATAAGCGTCGCTCAACTCCTCCACGACGCAATCAAAACTCTTCGTGTTCTCTCGCACCCAGCTGATGTCTTTCTCGCGTGTCCCGGCATTGATCACCAGCAAGTAGTCATCTTCTCCCAGCCGGTGCACGATCACGTCATCCACAAACGTGCCGTCGGGATAGAGCATCGCCGAATAATGCGCCTGGCCGATAGCCAGCTTCGACGTATCGTTCATGCTGATGTGCTGCACCGCCACAAGCGCCCCGCCAGGCTTCCCGCCGCTGCGAATGCGAATGTCTCCCATATGGCTGACGTCGAAAACGCCCACGCCGCCGCGCACCGCCTTGTGCTCCGCAATCAAGCCGCCGCTCGATGGATATTCGACGGGCATGTCCCAACCGCCAAAATTGACCATCTTGGCGCCCAGTCGGCGATGCAACGCGTTCAGCGGCGTCTTACGAAGCTCGCTTTTGAGTGGGGTAGCGGCGGATTCCATTCCAATGGCTCAAGCAGAAATCGATACTAGCACGCGCCTTCCAACGGGTCAAAGAAGCCTCCCAAGAGACAGTGGTTCGTCTGAGAGTACCTTTCGCGTCATTCGCAACGACAAACTCATGGTTGGAGCCCATCCATATTCGCAAAAATGGAGTGTGGAGGCGGATTGCCCTTGCGACGCTTGATTGTGCTTTGCCTGCTGTTGGGAGTGCTTATCTTCGGCTGTCTGGCGTGCCGAGATTCATCCTCGCATCTGCAACCCGGCGAAACCTCCGCACCGGCGATCACCAAGCAGCCGGTCGCGTTCGCGAGCCATACGTTTGACCCGGCAGCTCCGCCCGCAAATATGCCACCGTTATCTGCGAACGAAACAGCGGAGTGCGATTCCGACTTTCTCTCCAGCGCCAGCGTCCGCGGCGAGCCTCGACAGACAGACGCCACGCACGCGACCCTCACGATCACGCAGGTCAAAATGACCCTGCAACTCACCATCAACATTTGGGTGCCGACCGGCGCAACCCAACACGTGGTCGAACACGAGGAAGGCCATCGCCAAATCTCCGAATACTACTACCAGACCGCCGACAAACTCGCCGAGCGCATCGCCGCGATCTACATGGGTAAACAAGTCGAGATCACCGGTGCGGATCTGGGTGCCGAGTCCACCAAAATACTCCAACAAATGGCCGCCGACATCACCGATGAATACAAAAGGGAATTAAACCCCGGACCCACACAACTCCTCTACGACTCCATCACCGAGCACGGCCGGAACGAAGTCGTCGTCAAGGACGCCGTCGCTCACACCCTCAAGAACACAACCATCGAGTCACCTCAGCCGGCCACAACTCCATGATATTGAATTATGTAATACCGGATCTTGGGCGAAACGGGCCTCAAGGGCTTACCGTGAAGATTTCATTCTCCAGTGTCAATCAGGCGCGTGAGCGCTTGAAAACAAAATAAACGATGCCAGCCGCAAGAATGAATAGCAGCACACTCACAAGATAATAGAGTTCGGCTTCACTCAGGCTTCGTTCATTGGGCCTTGGGTTCGGAAATACGTTCTTTGTCGTCCACGGAGAATAGCAAGTAGTTTCTGAAACTATGACGGCGATGAGTGCGGCGGCCCTTCCAATCGTAAAAGACTTCCGCTATTTGAGGGAGCCACATATCGAGGTTGCGGGCGCGGAAATGCACTGGGCCATATTCGATAGCGGCGTGATCTGCAGCGAGGCGGATTTGCGGCAGCGAGGCGACTAGATCCGTTTCCAAACGGACGATCTGAAAGTTGTCCGCGGCGATCCAGGCGCGCCCCTTAAGCGGGACTGAGTATACAGTTCCTTGGGTTCCCGACTGATAGGTGCGAATGGTATTGGGTCGATCGGCCCTTTGGCGAAAATGGATTTGCCAAGCTGCCGCGCCGTGCGACCGCGCCAGTCCCTCACAAGCAAGCGCGTAGTTTTGCACGTTAGAAGGATGAAAAATGAGTACCAGCGCGGGCAGCCCGGTGGTAGCGATTCCATCGGGAAATTGGGCCACGGAATAATGAGAGTCCCTATACTCCTCGACGTTCAGTAGGCCGAGCCGGTTCTTCTTAATGGAAACAACATAGCTGAAGTCGAATTTGATCGGACGAGAAGGAAAGCCCCACTTGTTGATCGATACGTGTGTCACAGCCTCGGTTGCTGTGAATTGGTCCACATTGGCAATCAATTCCTTGATGCGGTTGCCGGACTTTGCGATCACCTCTTCCAGGTCACATGCAACGCCGGATTCCACGGGCGGCACTTTTTCGTCAATGTCGGGGGGCAACCAACTAGAGGGCAAGAGGGCCGAGGTTGCCAGCATTGGCTGAGGCGGGGAGGTCAATGCCGCGACAGACGGGAATTCCGTTGCTGAGTCCAAGGGAATCTGCAAATTCTCGAGCAGTTTCGCGGCGACAGCGTCCGAAGCATTTTCCCCGAGATACGCTTGTAGAACCTGGATCGCCCGATCGCGGTGGCCGTGTAGATTGAGGGCCCGCGCCAAGAGCGGCTGAACGATTCCCGCCTGGCCATGACCCAATTCGAGTGCGCGCTCTGCTTCATTGATGGATTCCTCCAGGCGGCCCTCCCGGAGGTAAGCGTCTGCGAGGACCGCATGCGCGCGCCAAGAGGTGGGCTCGGCTTCAACAGCCCGGGTGAGGTACTGAGCAGCTTCATTCGGTTTGCTTTCCAACATGAGGGCACCGCCCAAGGACAACAGGGCGCCGAGATGGTTTGGAGAGTGCGTCAATACTTTTTCCCAGTAACTCCTGGCGTGCACCCAGTCGTTAATCTGAGAGGAATAAACTCCAAAAAGGAAGTTTGCGTCCGCATCACCAGGAGCAGACCGATAAACTGCATCCAGATGGTTGCGCGCGTCGGCAGGTTTGTTGGCCCGCAACGCTTCCAGGGCTTTTCCCAATTCCTTCTGTAATTTGGAACCCAGGATCGGATGGTCTTCGCCAGGCGGAAGGGAGGAATATTGCGCGAATAGGCGCGGAGCAAGGAGGAAGTAAATGATCAGAATGGGGAAAGCGCAACGCGGCACAAGCAAAAACATACGGACTCCAACCAGCGCATTACCTAAGGGAAGGACCCAGACTTGGAGGTATCTTATACCTAACTTGCGGAAAACCCAACGGGGACCTTTGCATTTGAATTCAAGAAAGCCTATGTTACTCCGCAAAGTGACGGAGTGTGCCAATGACGAGGAATTGTCTGGCGCATAGGGCAGCGCAGATATTTGTATTTGCATTCCTTCTTGCACCAGGTTGCCTGGCCCAACAGAAGATCTCCAACATAGAAAAACTCCTGTTCGAATCTGTAAATCGCGAGCGGGCGGCAACGAAGTTGCCGCCGCTTAAATGGGATGAGGGCCTGGCGCGCGCGGCGCGGAAGCATGCTGAACTGATGGCGGAGCAGGATTTTCTTGAGCACCGGGTACCCGGTGAGGCTGACTTGCCGACGCGGGCGCGAGGGGAAGGGGCGAGCTTCAGCCATATTACAGAGAATATTGCCACGGGAGCGTCCGCTGACCAGTTCCACAATGGTTGGATGCATTCTCCCGGGCACCGCGCGAATATCCTTGATAGTGCAGTTGATTCAGTTGGGATTGCGGTGGTGGAAGGCGAAGCGGAGCTGTACGCGGTGGAGGATTTTGCTCATGCTGTCGCGGTCCTCTCGATCGAGGAGCAAGAGAAACGAGTCGGGGAAACTCTTGCGGCTCGCGGGTTGAATTTGATCAACATTGGAAGCGACGCGCGGAAGAGCTGCGAACTCGATCGGGACTACGTGGGAAACAGCAAGGCAAAGTACATCGCGCACTATGAAACACCAAACATCTCGCAACTCCCGGGAAATTTAGAAAGGGAGATTCAATCCCGCCGATACAAGTCTGCAGCCCTTGGCGCGTGCTCTCAGAAGGGGGCGTTAGGGTTCACGCGCTTCCGCGTCGTAGTGCTGCTCTATTGAGGCTGGGTGGCGCAGAAACGTAGAGAAATATCTGGCAGCAAGAAATTTACGAGCTTGACGTCGCTTTCCTTGATGCACCTGAAGAGCAGCTCTACCGCGAACGCCGCAAATTCTGCTTCATTGCTTGCGATGCTAGGACCGGCATACCGCAATCTGCGCACCCTACGAGGTGACGCGCCTCGGACTAAAAACAACAGAAAATGGCTCATCAGTAGCTGTCTAATTCCTCTCATCAGGACGCGGTTCTCATGGTGAGCTAAGTCCCGGTTGTCCGGCGCGAGGAAATCGGCCGTGCATCCAATTGAGGGGTAAACGACTCGGCGCACCGCTCCCGACCTTCGTCTTGCTCGAGCCTCCCATGCTCATGTAGAGTTTCCGGAGAGGCCCCCATGCAAGGTCCTACCCATTGCGCGCAATGCGACTTGCCGGAAGAGCGTTGCACCTGCGAAAAGTACTGCACCATCTGCAAAGGGCAGCACAACGTGCGCCTCTGCATGGACGGTCTCTACTATTGTCCGGACTGCCGGGAAGCCTGCGAAGTCTCTCTGGCCAGCAGCCGTGGCCACTGACCCAAAAACTTTCCGCTTGCTCCTCGATGCCGACCTGCGCCTGGCGGCCGCAGCTGGAGGCGTCGTCCGCTATCTGGCCGATGTCGCCGGACTTGAGAACGGCGCCATCGTTCGAATGCAGTCTGCCGTGCTCGCGGCCTGTTCGGAAGCTTTCGAGCATCTGACCGCCGAAAATCCCCGCCTGGAAATCACCTTCACCCGTTTACCTGACCGCATGGAAGTTGCTCTCACCCATCGAGGCGAAGGCTCTCCCGCCGTGGGCCTCGATACCATCGCGGGTTTCGCCGCGCGAATCGGCGGCACTGATTCCAGCCCCGGCATTTTCGCCGGATTCGACCGCGTCCAGTACGAAACGCGCGGAGGCGCGGCAATCACTCGCCTGACGAAGTATTTTGGTCAGATCCCTCCCACCATCCAATAGCGGTTCAAAACGAAAAAAAGCCAGACAGTGTCGCCGTCTGGCCCATTTTCCTGTTCTCATCCAAAACGACCTGATCGATCAAGTCGCACTACAAACCATGCCTGGTCAGGTTTGCACCAGTCACGAGTCCCCAGCCACCACTCACATCTTCAGCGCAAACGTATTCTTCCGGATCAACGTGGCCATTTGGTCGTCGCTCAGCGACATCCGTATCATCAACCGATCGCCCGCTGGAGTCACCCGCGCCTGGTCGATCAACGCCGCCAGATCGGGATTGTCCTTTTGCGCTTGATACTTCTTATAAAGGAATCCCGCCTGCACCAACTGTCCCAGCGTGTTCGCATCGTCGGTCGATCCGCAAACCGCCTGGAACTTTCCGTCAAGCCCGCTGCTCGCTTCCACGTTAATGATCATGTTCTGCATCCGCCCCACGAGCTTCGCTGCTTCCGGGAACTGTCCCACTTCTGGCGCCAGTTGCTGCATCGCCAGCCGCGTGTATGCGGGATTCAGCACCGCCCACACCACGCCGCTGCCATTCGCCTCATTGATCAGTGGAAAGAGCGTTTCATTGCGCATCAATCCTTCTTCACTTCCAAACCGCACTTCGATCATCTTTTCGAGAACCGCACGATGCCCAAAGGCCGCCGTACTCGAATCGAGAAAAAAGAAAAACAGGTCGTTCGCTCCCGAGCCCGTACCGAAGGCATAAAGCGTGTACCCGCGCGCCTTAAACGTAGGCAGCTTCTGCTGCTTGAAGAACGCTTCCGTCGAATTTGGGTTGTACGTCCCGAGCGCCACGCCCACGATCTCTTCTCCCGTGGGAACGTCCGCCGAGCCCGTGCCTTCGGCTTTCGCCGTCAACCCCTCGGCCACTAGTCCCCAGGCTAGTTCATCGACTTGCGTATTCGGATCCACTCCCGCCGACGCCAGAAATTTCTCGAATTGCCGGAAGCGGTCCGGCAGCATCTGTTCCTGCAATTGGTTAAACCATTTCAGCGTCCGCGCTTTTTTCAGGTCCGCGTAAGCAAATTCCCCGACCTCTTTGGGGAAAAGCGCGATGATATCCGGGCCGAGCCGGCCCGCCATAGCAGGCTTGGGCATGGCCAAGATCGCCGCCACCAATACGCCCGCAGCCAGCAGCCGGCGTATCGTCAACCCCGCCCGGTTCTGCGTCACACCTGAATTCGTCTTACGTTCCACGTCGTGCTCCTTTGGAGTGCGGCGGCTTGCCGCCGCTTTTCCTTCATCCTCAGCTTAAGCCGCTAGCTGTCTTGCCCTTTTCGAATGGGGCAGGGAGAACCCTTAGTCTACGCTGTTGTCGCGCGCGGCGCATTGCCCAGCCGCGCACTCAGTGCCGCGATTTTCGCTCGCATGGCCGCGACATACGCCGTGTCCGTCAGCCCGTCCAGGTTGATCTCCACGTTCGCCATCGCTCCGCGCGCACCTGCTTCCGCCATCAGACGTGCCACTTGCAAGTCTGACCTCATGGATGCCGCGACAATGGCGTCCAGTTGTCCGAGCCGTTCGTAAAGCTCAACAGCACGCTCAGCCACCTGCAAAGGCACTTCCGACGCGCCCTTCGTTGCTATCTGAATCGCTTCCTCGCGCTGCCGCGTTTCTTGCGCGTCCCCTTGCGGTAATTTGAACGCCGCCATCACCGCGTCATACGACGCCGCGTCCCGATCAATCGCCTCCGCAAGTTCATCCGCGATGCGCCGCATGTCGTCCAGCGCCGCCGAGAGCTGGTCGACAAATCCCACTTGCGATTTCTTTTTGCGCGAAAGCCCCGCGACCATCTGCCCGAGTGCCGCCGCGAGTGCTCCCGCATATGCCGAGACGCTTCCACCCCCCGGTGTGGCTGAAGGTGTCGCCACCGCATCCAGAAACGGCCGCGCCAATCCCGCCAGCTTCCCGTCTTTCGCCACATCCATTGGCGCGCCGCTCAGTGCAGCCGCCAGTTTATTTTCAAATACCTGCGCGGGAGAGAAGTTCTCCAGCTGCAGGAAAAAATCCGCCGCCATCTCTATCGCTTTTTTCGGGACCAACCCCACAATTTCGCTGCCCACCGGCATCACGCCATAGCGCTCCGCCTCGCGCTTCACCATCTCGTATACGCGATGCATTGGCGTCTGCTCAAAATCCGTCAAATTGATAGACACTTGCGCCAGGTTGCGCGCTTTCAACTCCACGCCCATCGACTTCACATACCGCAGCCCACCCGAGGAATACCGGATCGCCTTGGCGATCTTGTTCGCGATGCTGATATCAGACGTATTCAAATTCACGTTGTAAGCCACCAGAAACTTCCGCGCGCCCACCACCGTTACACCCGCCGTAGGATGCAGCTTCGGTTCTCCAATATCCGGCTGCCCTTCGAATTGCCCCCGCCGCACATTCTCCAGATTCACGCGGTCCGGCCGCGTCGCCGCCGCTTCATAAAAAAACACCGGAATCCGGTAGCGCTTCCAGATTTCGTTGCCCACTCGCCGCGCTAGCGCCACGCAATCCTCAATCGTCGCGCCTTCAATGGGAATAAACGGCAGCACGTCCGTCGCACCCACGCGCGGATGCGCTCCGCTGTGTTTCGTCAAGTCGATCAACTCCATGGCCTTGCCGGTTCCCAGAATGGACGCTTCCGCTACCGCGTCCGGTTCCCCCGCCAGCGTGATCACGCAGCGGTGATGGTCCGCGTCCATCTCGCGGTCAAGTACATACACGCCCGGCACGCTGCTCATCGCCGCGACAATGGCATCCACCTTTGCTGGGTCGCGTCCTTCAGAAAAATTAGGCACGCACTCAATCAGTCGTTTCATTTTTTCGGTTTCTTATCCTGTTGTCCCGCCCAGTTGGCAGGGAATTTCGGTTTGCGGTCCGGCAACGTCGGTCGTTCATACACAAACACTGGTTTTTTCCCCTGCTGTCCGGGCTGAGCAGGCTTCGCCGCCCCTGGCTCCGTTTTCAACGGCCATTGCGGCCCGATCATCGGTTTGAAGTTTGCAGATAGCGGCTTCGCAACCACTTTCGGCTGCGTCGGAGTCGCTTCCTTGGACTTCTCCATCCTTCCAGAACCCGCCTTTTCTTTCTGGTACCGCCGAAACACCCACACACACCACGTAAATCCTCCCACCCACAGTCCCATGACGACCGCGTCGTAACCGCTTAGCCCCCCCGCTTTTCCCAGAATTATGACGCCCAGGCAAATTGCCGCCAAAAATCCATAGAAATATTCTTCGAACAGACTCTTGGTCTTTCGCGGCACGATTTTGAGAAGTCGTATTCTCTTGATCGGCCTCTTCGAATAATTAGATTGCGGCTTGTTCGGCGGCATGGATCACGCGACCACGCTTCACGGTCATCCAGCAACGGCTCACTCCAAAATAATAAGGAATTTCCCGGTAGTCGGCCACCTCGAATACGCCGATGTCCGCTTGTTTGCCAACCTCCAGCGATCCAATCGTTTTTTCGCGCCGCAGCGCATACGCTGCGTTGATGGTCGCCGCCGCAATCGCCTCCGCCGGGGTCATGCGCAATTGCGTGCACGCCAGCGAGAGAATCATCGGCATGCTCAGTGTCGGACTCGTTCCCGGATTGTAGTCCGTAGCCAGTGAAACGATCGCTCCCGCCTCAATCAACGCCCGCGCCGGCGCATACTGCTTCAGTCCCAAATGAAAATCGCATCCCGGCAGCAGCGTCGCAACCGTTTCTGATTTTCCCAGTGCCGAAATATCGCTCTTGCTCACCTGTTCCAGATGATCGCAGCTCGCCGCCCGCATCAATATCGCCAGACGCGCCGCCCCTGTCCGCGAAAGCTGCTCGGCATGCATCCGTGGCTCGAGCCCCCATTGCCGCCCCGCCTGCAGCACGCGCTTCGACTGCTCCACCGTAAACGCCCCGCGATCGCAAAATACATCGCAAAACTCCGCCAGTCGCTTCTCCCCAATCTCCGGCAACAAGTTTTGCTCGATGAGCTTGATGTACTGCTCCGCTCCGCTGGCCTTTTTCCGATATTCCTCTGGAACTACATGCGCCCCAAGAAATGTCGACACAATCTCCAACGGCTGCTCTGCCGCCAGTTCCTTATGCAACCGCAGAATTTTCAATTCGCTCGCAACGTCCAGCCCATACCCGCTCTTCGCCTCAACCGTCGTTGTCCCGTAAGCTGCAAACTTTTTCAGCGCCGCGAGCGCCCGCTTCTTCAATGCCTCGCTCGTAGCCGCGCGCAGCTTCTTCACCGAATTGAGAATCCCTCCGCCCTTCCGCGCAATCTCCTCGTAACTCGCTCCAGCAATCTTTAACTCATACTCTTCCGCCCTGCTCGCCGCATGAATCAGGTGCGTATGCGAGTCCACAAATCCCGGCAGCGCCACTCGCCCGCCCAAATCAATCTTCTCCGCCGCTCGCGCCTCCGGCAGTTTTTCCACTTCCGCCCGCGTTCCCACTGCGGCAATCAACTCATCGCGCACCAAGAGCGCACCATCCGCAATCAATCCTAGATTGGAAAGGGAATCACCCCGCCGCGCACCACGTCCGCGCAGCGTCAAAAGTTGCGACGCACCTGTAATGAGCAGGTCTTGGCTCAAGGTTTTTGTATTATGCCGGAATGGACTCAGCTAGCAAACGCTCCGGCCCATCCTCAAAATCGATAAGCTCTGCTTCGTTGCGTAGTATAGTCTTTTCCCATAACGAAGTGATGCCCACTCCCAAGGAGAAACCGATGAGTGCCAGGCGATTCTTCTCATTCCTTGTGATTTGCATGATGTTGAGCTGGCTCGGCCAGGGGAAGGCGCAAGTCCAACAACAAAAGCCGCCAGCGCGCCTATATAACACTGCCAAGCAGAAACTGAAAGACGGCAAGCCGCTTGTCGGCGCCACCGTCTTCTCTCCCGATCCCAACATCTATTGCGCCATGGCGAATTCCGGCTACGATTTCCTTTGGATCGAAATGCAGCACAGCCCGCTCACCTATGAAGACGTAGCCAAAATGATCTGGGCCTGCCGGGGAGCTTCAGCCATGCCGTTTATTCGCGTGCCCGATGCGACCGAGAGCGACATCCAGAAGGCTACGGATATCGGCGCGGTGGGAATCATCGTTCCCACGGTGGACACTGTCGAGAAGGCTCAAGCGGCGGTCAAATGGTCCAAGTATCCGCCGGAAGGCCGGCGCAGCCAGGGCAACGGCCAATACGGCGCTCTCTGGGGAAGCGATTATCGTCAAACCGCCAATGACAACATGGTGGTGGTGATTATGATTGAGACCCCCATCGGCGCGGAGAACGCCGAGAAGATCGCCTCTGTTCCCGGCATTGATGTAATCTTCGCCGCCAGCACCGACCTCGGCAATTTCTCCGGCCATCGCCAGGGCGACAAGGAGTACGAAGCCCTGGTCACCCGCATCCATGACGTGACCCTGCAGCATGGGATCCGGCTGGGCGGACCACTAGCTTGGAAGGATCGGCCCGGGTTCACTTTTTTTCAGGGGCCTGGTGAAACCCAGCTTATCCAGGCTGGGGCGAAGGTAAACCTTTCAACCAATCCGTCTAAATCTGGAACTGCGCCGGGCGTGGCCCCGATCGAGGGCGATAAGCCAAGGTAGTCTCCGGGAACGCCACCTCTGCCTCATCCCGCGGTTTTTGCGGGATGAATCTCCCGATTGGCGCTGCCTCCCACTCGTATCTTCTACCGCATCGGTACCTTCACGCCCGTTTTCTTCGCAAAAGCAATCGCCTCCGGGTATCCCGCATCCACATGCCGCGCCACGCCCATCCCCGGATCATTCGTCAGCACGCGCTCAATCCGCTTCGCCATTTCCTTCGTTCCATCCGCCACGCACACTTGCCCCGAATGCTGCGAGTACCCAATCCCCACGCCGCCGCCATTGTGAATCGACACCCACGACGCCCCGCTAGCCGTATTGATCAGCGCATTCAGCAGCGGCCAATCCGCGATCGCATCCGACCCATCCAGCATCGACTCGGTCTCGCGATACGGCGAAGCCACCGACCCGCAATCCAGATGATCCCGCCCCATCACCACCGGCGCCTTGATCTCCCCGCGCGCCACCAACTCATTCAGCGCCAGCCCAAACTTGTCCCGCTCCCCATACCCCAGCCAGCAGATGCGCGACGGCAACCCCTGGAACTTCACCCGCTTCTGCGCTAATTTGATCCATCGTTGTAGATGCTCGTCCTGCGGAAACATTTCCAGCACCAGCTGATCCGTCCGCGCAATATCCGAAGCCTCCCCCGAAAGCGCCGCCCACCGGAACGGCCCCTTGCCTTCGCAAAACAGCGGCCGGATGTACGCCGGCACAAATCCCGGAAAGTCGTAAGCGTTCTTCACGCCTTGTTCGAACGCAAACGTCCGAATATTATTCCCATAATCGAACGTCACGGCCCCCAGCTTCTGCAAATCCAGCATCCCCTGAACGTGCGCTGCCATCGCCGCCATCGAATGCTTCTTGTATTCCTGCGTATCGCGCTTGCGCAGCTCCAGCGCTGCTTCCAGCGCCATCCCATTCGGCACATATCCGCCAATCGGATCGTGCGCGCTCGTCTGGTCCGTCAGCAAATCCGGCACCACGCCGCGCTTCGCCAGCTCCGGAATCAAGTCCGCGCAATTCCCCACCAATCCAACCGAAGTCGCCTCGCCCTTGCGCACAGCATTCTTCAAAATCCGCAGCGCCTCATCCAGCGAAGTCACCATCACGTCGCAATAACCCGTCTTCACGCGCCGCTTGATCCGCTCCGGGTCCACATCGATCCCCAGAAACGCCGCGCCATTCATCGTCGCCGCCAGCGGCTGCGCCCCGCCCATGCCGCCCATCCCGCCGGTCACCACCAGCTTCCCCGCCAAACTCCCGCCAAAATGTTTCTTCGCCGCCGCCGCAAACGTTTCGTACGTCCCCTGCAAAATCCCCTGCGTTCCAATGTAAATCCAGCTCCCCGCCGTCATCTGCCCGTACATCATCAATCCCGCGCGGTCCAGCTCGTGAAATCGGTCCCAATTATTCCAATGTCCCACCAGGTTCGAGTTGCATAGCAGCACCCGCGGCGCATATTCATGCGTCCTGAAAATCCCTACCGGCTTTCCCGATTGCACCAGCAGCGTCTCATCCGCCTCCAGCGCCTTCAGCGATCTCACAATCGCATGAAAACATTCCCAATTCCGCGCCGCCTTGCCCGTCCCCCCGTACACCACCAACTCTTCCGGCTTCTCCGCCACCTCCGGATCAAGGTTGTTCAAGAGCATCCGCAGCGCCGCCTCCTGCTGCCAACCCTTGCAAGAAATCTCCGTCCCCCGCGCCGCCCGAAACGGCCCCTTCGACAGACCTTCTCCGGCTATTTTTTCAGAAATCACCGAACTCATGGAATCGGCTCCGTCCGAGCATCTTAACCTAGCGGCCTGCCATTTTCATCGTTCCTGTCTCCATAGAAGCCATCCTTCCTTTCTTCCAAGCGCCAGACGTATTTCATCCGACACGCCTGTTAGTGTGTCCCGATAAAGCTACTCGTCCGCATGTTAAGTTGAATTCTCCATGTTGCCTGCCAGACATCGCTTTTTCTTCATGCTTTTTCTTATTCTGGCTGCGGTACCGGCGTTGCGCGCGCAAACCATATCCTCCGGCCCCAAGGCCGCCGCGGCGGCTTCGGAAACAGTGCGCGCCTGTGTCGAGCAACTCGACATTTTGTCATGTGAACGCGCCGAAAAGCTTCGCCTCCCGCCTAAAGAAAAGGTTGAGGTCCTCATCTACAAATACTCGGCGGGACCCATCTGCACTCCCGAACTTGTCCTCGACAAAGCGATAAAGTTGGATCCACAGAACGCCCTTGCCTACTTCCTCAAGGCTGAAGCAATCCTTTGTACCGGAAACCGGGACGCTGCGATTCCGCTTTATATAAAAGCCATTGAGCTGAATCCAGAGTGGAAACCCTATTACGTGGATGTTGGCCTCCTGATGAATCTTGGCTGCGCTGGATGCGACAGCATTGTTCTCAAGACTTGGCAACTCGCTCTGGAATCCTCTCCCGACGATCCGCGCGTCCTCGCTGGTTATGGCAACGCCTTACTCATTCAGAAGAAGCCCAATGAAGCCCAGGCTGCCTTCCGCAAGGCCCTTGAACGTAACCCATCCGATGCCAGTGCGGCTTTCGGCCTCTGTCAGATCTACCTCGGTGCACCGAACCTCGGCCCGTACCGGCAGCTGTGCGAGACTGCTATTCCCGGAATTTCTGACAGCGAACTTGGTTCACTCGCTTATCAACTCGAACAGAAAAAAGACTATTCCCTCGCCGAGCGGGCCTATCGCAGAGCCATTGCCATCTCAACCAGAGATTCACGGAAGAGTAATCTGTTGAACTTGGCCGCTGTTTTCCTATACGAAAACAAAGCCGGAGAAGCAGTCAAGATTTACCGGGACTATCTGGCAACGAACCCGGACGACGCGGGAATGTGGATGGACCCGTACGCTAATGCGCTCGAACAAAGCGGCGAAATCAAAAAAGCCGAGGAGGAATATCTCCGCGCGATTGACTTGCATTACGAGTGTGGAACGCTCTCCGGCTTGGGTGGGTTTTATGACCGGCAAAAACGGTACGGCGAAGCCGTACAGATCTTTGAGAAAGCTCTGCGGGAAAATTGGGATTGTCCTTACGTACTTCTCCAATTGCGTGAAGCTTTCGCAGGTCTCGGCACGCCGCATCATCCGGAACTGACAGAGTTTGAAAACAAACTCGTTGCGGCTGCCCGCCCTGGCCCGGAAGTACAAAATTCCGACCGCTATCATCGCTTTGCCCGCTTCCTCCAGGAACTAGGTCGCCTCGAAGATGCCGCGCTGGCCTATCGCAAGGCCGCCGACCTCGATACCAACGAAGTGCCCCCGCTCGGCGGATTGGGCTGGGTTCTTCACGATCTCGGACGCCATAAGGAAGCAGTTGCCGCCTTCGAGGAAGCGGAGCGTCGCCAATCTGGTTATTTGAATTCCGCTCCGGAAGTGAAGCGACGTTACGAAGAATCTCTGGCCGCCCTCAAGGACAAGAAGCCATGAAAAAACTGGCCTTCGCAATCCTCTTCCTGCTTGTTCCTTTTTCTTCCAGCTACCCGGCCGATCCTCCCACAAAACTCGCGTTGTTATTCGCGGTCCCGCAATCCTCGTGTCCCGAGGACTTCGAGTGCGGTCATGGTCAGGGCGCGTTCGAGACTTTTCTTCTTGTCATTGATGGCGATCAGATGAAAGTCGCGGTGCGCACTCCTCACCTCTACGTCCCGCGCAAGTCTGGCTTTTGGGAAATCGGCATCCTCCCGCCGAAGAACCTTGGCGGAGAACAGAATGGGGGGGACGGTTCGTCGAATTGGTATGACTGGAAGCTGTGGGCTGCGCCTGTGGGAAAGAAGCCCGAGCTTCCACCTTTTGACAACGGCAATTCTGATCAGGGCGGTGGCCATCGTCGTCTGACGCTTTCCTGGGTCGGCAATGACTACCTCTCCATGACCGACTACTATGAAACATCTTCGGGCAGCCTCAATTACGTCACTGCTCCCATGATTCTTTCCCTGGATGACCTCGGCAATTCCGGTTTCAGCACTTTTTCCTCGCTGAAGCCCTGGTCTCCGGACTTCCCTCCGGGCATCTATAAGCGTGAGCTTGGCCGCTGCGTTTCCGACGGCGATCCCGATGGTTTTCACACTCGCGAATTCCTGGAATCGGCGGATCAGGGGTGGAACGTTGTGCGCGGCCGTATGCGCTGGGAATATGAATGGACCTTCAATCACGGCTCTGGCGGAGCGCGCGGCTTTAATTCCGGCTGCGCTACCACTCTCCGCCCGCCGCGCTCGCTCGTCGGTGCTGACACCCTCGTCTTGGGTTGGAATCACATCCTGCCGCACGTCCCCGACGCCCAGACGGCCTTCTCCTCTCCCGACGGGTCGCTCCTCCTCATTTTCACCAAGAGGCAAATCCTCGCTTTCCATCCCGCAGAAGGCGTTCTGACAAAACCGTTCGCCACCTTGCCCATCGAATCCCACCCCATACTTGCGGCGCAGTGGGCCGTCGGAAAATATGCCGACAACTGGGCCCAGATTCTCGTCCAGGCAAAATCCTGGACGGAATAGTCCCCGGCTGCTGGCCCGATCAATCACTAGAACCTATCTTCTAACTAGGTCTTCCGGTTCCCGCCTCGCGCGCCCCGTGGCCGCACGTAGTGAAACCGCACCAAATAAATCTTCTCGCTCCGGCCGTGCTTCGCCACCCTCAACAAATCCAGCACGCCCAGAAATCCCGACTCGCGTGCCAACTCCGGAGTAATGTCCGGAAACCCAATCGTCTCGATCGAATCGATCTCGATGGCTCCTTCTGCCATCGGGTATCGCGCGCCAACTCGCACGTGTGGACGCAACCAGAACCGCACGCTGCACGTAATTTCCCCTCGCCGAACTCCCTCCCGCAGCCGCTTCGTGAACACCATGGCCTGAGTTTACCTCGTCCGGTCGCCTATCCCTTTCTGCGGTTTGTGCTTTGATCTTTCAATGCGACAAGTGCACGCTCGGACCCAGTACGCCGATGAATGCAATGGCGATAGCACAAGCCGCCACAATTAACGGCCAGCTTCTGTGAATCGGCATTGGCTCTGCTGCTGGCCCGCAAGGAATCGTTCCGCCCTTGAGCATTTGGGGCGTCCACATCAACGCTGACGTGCCCCCAAAAGTGGATGCTGCGGCGGAGATCAGAATCAAGATAGCTCCCTTGGGATTTAGGGAACCGGCTACGCACATCAAAATTCCCCCCGCAAAATAGGGGATCGCCGAGAGGCGCACCGCGCGCCGATAGCGTTCTTCTTTATTGCTGCCAATCAGCGGACGCAATTCAAACAAACTGATGCGCGCCGCAAGCAGGTAAGTAGCAGCACCGAAAATCGTCAGGCCTATCCGCCACAGCCACTGAGGCCCAAGCCCCTGAATGAAATCGCCCCAATCCCCAATGCCGCCGATGCCAGAGAACAAGAAATATCCCGTGGCGGTGTATAGATTCACCGTCATACAGATCCAAAAGAAGTATTTCAGTCGCGGATAGCGTGGGCCGGTGAGACGCCCGAGCAAAAAGAAAACCCCTCCCGAGAGGAAGTTCACCAGTGTGCCGCCCGCCATTACCAGCCGGCTGTCCTGGCTGCATTCGAAGTGCACCGACGAAATCACAAGAGGTCGAGCCCCGTCTAGAAGACAAGCTCCGCCATGGCCGAGTCCTTCGTGCAACACGTTTCCGAGCATGTAGGCGAGCAGGGCGATTGCGCCCACGGTGAATGGGTCAGCCATCGCAACCCCGTCGATGGCGCTTTCCTGTTTTGTCGCTGCATCCATTGACGCGATAAGGTAGCACAAAGGTCTGGAAAATCGCGTTTAGCTCGGCAGAGGCGACTCTATAGTGATATAAATCCACTCCATCACCTCGACGGAGGCGCTTCGATGGCACCGCCCATCCCGAATCAACCTGCTTCACCAGCCGGAAAGCGGCGGAGCAGACGTTTTCCTTTCATCTCCCCGGTGGAAGCGACCTGGCAGGAGGCCAACGGTAAAATTTTCCGTGAAGCGGGCCAGGCCACGGAAGTGAACGCCCAGGGTGGTTTGCTGGAGATGAAGGCTTACCCTGCCGTCGGCACTCAGTTTGAGTTGACGAATCTCGTTACCCACGAAACTTCGCAAGCTCGCGTTGTCGGCGTTCGTCGCAACAGCGAGGGCCGCTTGTTGGGGGTTGCCATCGAACTCTTCGTCCCCAGTGAGACTTTCTGGGGCATGAATCTCCAGCTAAAGAAAACCTGCGCCGACCTCGTCAGGCTCGAGTACGAAATGCGCTCCGGCCCAAACGATCCGCGCATCCTCCGGGAATTCCGGGATGCTGTGGACAATGTCCGTAAGACGGCCTGGGCCGTTCAAGAGTGGCAAGAGCGCCAATCGCGCCACCAGGATCCACTCACTGTGCTCCCCTTGCTGACTGCCGAAGGCATCCGCCGCGCCACTCAGCTCTGCGACGCCATAACCGCGGGTGTGGCAGCTAACGAAGTAGCTCGCGAAACCGTTGGGATCGATGAATTCTTCCAAGCCGTCGATCGCGTCCACCGGCGCCTCATCGATCTCCTAAGGGACCGTCAACCCTGACGTTTCACGATCGGCACTAAGTCGGCTCCTGCCGTCCCGCGCGCGAGCGATATGGAATTCAAGGTGATGATTCCCATTTTCCTCTGTTCAATATATTTACTATCAGTTAGTTATAAAAATGTTCATAAAATCTATTGACAAGTACCATATACGTGCAATACCCTGTGCTTTGATAGTCAGTCGCCACGCTCGCCCATTCGCTCTAGCCTCTCCGCGAAACTTCTGTCCTCTCCGCGTCTCTGTTTACCCTGAGCGTACTCGAAGGGCGTTAGATTCGCCTTTCTCCTTTGTTTTCTTAAACCTTCAACATTCAACCCTTGACTTTCAACCTTCCGCACTCTCTAACTCCTTTCCCCACAATTCTTTATCCGACCCCCACCCCTTAAACCCTGTCGTGTCAATTCTTTATAAAAACAGTGGGGGAGGGGCCCCGGCTTTCTTGTCATCCCGAGCGAAGCGAGGGATCTGCTTTTCCTTACTTCGTTGCTTCTTTACGTCGTTACTTCAATCTTCCGAAAGGTTTAAATCATGTCCCCTAAATCCAGCAATTCCATCAGCCCCTCCATCGATTCCCACTGCCAGCACATCAGCCCTAAAGGCCAGCGCTGCCACATGCTGATCGACCAGAACCATCGCCCATCGAATGGAACCGCACGCCCCGCGCTCTGCGCCTACCACGCCGAACGTCTCCGAGCCACCGTTCCCATTGTCGATCCCGAAGTCCTCGCCGCCGAGCTTCTTGACGACATCAACAGTTTCACCACCGCCGACGAAGTGAATCTCTTCCTTGGCAATCTCGTCCGGCAGCTCGCTCGCAAGCGCATCGCCCGCCGCGACGCCATCGCTCTCGCCTACATCTCGCAACTGATCCTCACCAGCCAAACCGCCATGACCCGGCAACGAGCCGCCCAGGAGGAATCCGTGGATGAAGAGGAGCTCGCTGGCATCGTCGCTGGCCTTCGCCGAACTAGCCGCGAACTTGCCTCGCTCGGCAATCAGCAATCCGCCGGCGCCGCCGCGCACCCCGGCAATCAAGATCCGCAGCGTGCAGCTTAGATCCAAGCGCAGCCGACACTCTGCTATTGAGTGACCCAAAAGTGCCTCGTGCGGATGTATACTGCGCCCATGGTAGAGGGCGACACAGTATCAACGCCCCTGTGAGGAAAAAAATGGTCACACGACGTGAATTTCTCGATGCCCTTGCAGTTAGCGCGGCAGGGCTAGCACTTGCACCGACCGCAAAGAGTTACAGCCGAATCATCGGTTCCAATTCTCGTCTCAACTTTGCCGTCATCGGTCTCAACAGCCGCGGCTACGCCCATCTCTCGTCGCTCAAGGCCAACAAAGCTGCGGCCCTCATCTCCCATGTCTGCGATGTGGACAGCAATATTCTCAGGAAATTCGCCGACGCTGCGCAAAAGGAAATGGGCGAGGCCCCGGCGATGGAGAAAGACTTTCGCAAAATTGTCGAGCTGAAGGATGTCGACGCCATCACCATTGCCACTCCCGACCATTTGCACACACCGATCGCCATCGCCGGCTTGCAGGCCGGCAAGCATGTCTACGTTGAAAAGCCCTGCAGCCACAATCCCGCCGAGGGAGAGATGCTCGTCCAGGCGCAGCAGAAGTATGGAAAGCTCGTGCAGATGGGCACCCAGCAGCGCTCCTCGCCGCACACCATCGAAATCGTCCAAAAAATTCATGATGGCGCCATTGGCAAGCCCTATCTCGCCAAAGCCTGGTACAGCAATGTGCGCAAGTCCATTGGCACTGGCAAAGAAATCCCCGTGCCCGCCCACTTGGATTGGGACCTATGGCAAGGGCCGGCACCACGCCGGCCGTACACCGACAATATCCATCCGTATAACTGGCACTGGTTCCGAAACTACGGCACCGGCGAAACGCTAAACAACGGCACGCACGAAGTCGATGTCTGCCGCTGGGCCCTTGGCGTCGAGTATCCGAAGCGCGTCACTTCCTCCGGTGGCCGATATCACTTCAAGGACGACTGGCAGTTCTATGACACCCTGGTCACCAGCTTCGAGTACGACGACAGAATGTTGTCCTGGGAAGGCAAGAGTTGCCAGGGAATGAAGTTCTACGGCCGCGATCGCGGCTCGGCCATCATGGGAACCACCGGAACGGTAGTCGTCGATCGCGATGGCTACGAGATCTACGATCTCAAAGGCAAAAAGACCAGCGATTTCAAGGCCGGCAGTGCGACCTCATCTTATGATCTGCGGGGCGCCGATTCCATGACCGACCTCCACTTCGCGAATTTTATCGCCGGAATCCGCAATGGCGAAAAGCTCAACGCACCGATCTCCGTCGGCAACGTCGCCGTTACAATGCTGCAACTTTCCAACATCGCTTGGGAAGTCAATCGCGAACTCCATCTCGACACCAAAGACGGCCGCATCCAGGACGACCCGGACGCGATGAAGATGTGGGCGCGCGAGTACGAGAAGGGCTGGGCCCTCCATGTCTGAGGTTTTTCTGAAGGATTTTGGCGGCACAGCCATTCCCGACTGTGCGCTTTTGCAATCTGCTAAGCCCCGGGAATTACCCAAGGACTAGCCGCTGATGAAAAACACTTTCTCCCGTCGCGATTTCGTTCGCTCCGCTGCGCTCGTTGCGGGGACGTTCGCATCTGCAACCGACCTCTTGGCATTGACGCTGGGAAGCCCAGCGGCTGACGACGCCTCTCCCATTCGCTTCGGCGTCGCCAGCTATACATTCCGCAATTTTACCCGTGTACAGCTGATCGCCTATCTAAAGCGGCTCAATGTCCTCGCGCTGAATTGCAAGGACGTCAAAGATCATCTCCCCATCGATACACAGCAGGAGGCCGCCGCTCTCGCCGACTACGCGGCTGCGGGCATCACCCTTCACGCCGCAGGAACCATCTATTTCCCTAAAGATGAAGATGCGGACATCCGCGCCAAATTTGAATATTGCAAGCGCGCAGGAATCGCCGTCATCGTCGCTGGCGATCCCGCACCGGAAACTCTCCCGCGCATTGAAAAATTCGTAAAGGAATACGACATCCGTTTCGCCATCCACAATCACGGCCCTGAAGATAAATTGTGGCATTCGCCGCTGGATGTCCTGAAGGCCGTAAAGAACATGGATCCGCGCATGGGCTGCTGCATCGATGTCGGCCACACCGTTCGCGCCGGCACCGATGTCGTTCAAGCCATCCGCGAAGCCGGCCCGCGACTCCATAACGTTCACATAAAGGATCTCACCAACTTCACTGAGAAAGAGAGCCAGGTCGCTGTAGGCGAAGGCATGATGCCCGTGCGCAAAATCTTCGAAGCCCTCATCGCCCAGAAGTACAAAGGCTTTGTCGACCTCGAATACGAAATCCATCCCGACGACCCCATGCCCGGCATAATCGCCAGCTTTGCCTACATGCGCGGCGTCCTCGCCGGCCTGGGCTACGCCAGCCAGCGCTGAACAATTTGCCTATGGATTGGTTTTCTGCTGCTTCAGGGCGGCTTCGATGATCTTGCGGAACTCGGCGACGGCTGGCACGTCTGGTGAACGCAGGGCGTTCTTGGCCGTGTAGCGCCATACGGGAGTTCCGTCTAGGGGAAGACTGATGCTGCCATCATAAACAACGAACATGTCGTCGGGAGGCCCTGCCTCGATTTGCTTATGGGGTCTTGTGTCTTGCGGTGAGCCGCCTTGCTGGACATCCGGCGGGCGACCCTGCTTCGCGCCGATCCGGATACCGCTATCGGTTGGCTGCACAATCACAGGGCGATCGTTGGTAGGCTCGCCGCCAATCGTGGGCTGCACGATTTTTCCGGAGCCCTTGCGCACCGTGATCACCAAATCGGCAGGCATTCCCGCAAGCACTGGAGAGAACCGGCCCCATTTCATCAGCGCCTTTTCTACGTCGTCTTGCGCTGTCTTGTTCGCTTGGGGAGAAGTCAAGGAGGTGCCCGCGTTCGGATCGATCATCACCAACACAGTGCGGGCTTTAAGAACATAAGCTGGCAGCAAGTCTTTTTTCTTGCCGCTGGCGATGCCCGCTGACGCGACTAAAACGATGATCAAGAGCAGGACGCGCAAGCGATCCAGCATCACATCCTCCACGCGGCAAACACACCTGAGCATTGTAGTCCGCGAGAATCGAGATGGATAGGGCATGCTTTGCGCCAGGTGGCTAGTAGACTGGTGTAGACTTTCGGGTGCCAACGACCGGTAGAGCCGGTTTGTCCGACGAGGAGTTTTCATGAAACGACGAGAATTGATACGAGCCGGTTTTCTTGCAGGTGCCGCCGCCGCGCTGCGCCCTCCAATTGGAAAGGCGCAGAGTGCGGCGCAGTCCTCGGAGTTGACTCCGGCGCAAAGCGGGGTGGACGCCTCGAAAGACCTCGCGGCGCCGGGATGGAAGCCGCTGTTTCTGGACGAGCACCAGAACGAAACTCTGATTGCGCTCAGCGAGCTGATTATTCCTGCGACAGACACTCCCGGTGCCAAAGAAGCACTGGTGAATCGCTACATCGATCTTGTGCTGGCTGCGGAGAAGCCCGAGACACAACGAGCGTTCCTGAATTCTCTCGGATATCTGGATGGCGAGAGTATGCGGCGATTCAAAGCGGCGTTTCGCTACCTGTCCCGGGAAGACCAGGATAATTTGCTGCACGCAATGGCGTATGCCGTGAACGAAAGCAGATGGACGGGTGAGGTGGATGCGAAGCCCGATGTCGGTCACGTTCATTTTGAAGCACTAAAACAGCGCATCATGATGGCCTACTACAGTTCACAGATTGGTGGGAAGGAACTTGGCTGGGACGGCGCCTTTGCGCATGGCCCTTTTGAAGGCTGCGATCATCCGGAAGGGAATCACAAGTGAACATGAACTTGCCCATGCAGGACCCTCTGCAACAAACCTACGATGCCGTGGTTGTCGGATCGGGCGCCACGGGCGGCTGGGCCGCGAAACAACTTGCCGAGGCCGGGCTGAAAGTCGCCTTGCTCGAAGCAGGCCGCGCGGTCACTCCCAAAGAATTTACCGAGCACATGCCGGGCTACAAGCTGAAATACCGGGATCATTCGCCCGAGGTGGTGCGCACGCGGCCCATCCAAAAGCAGTGCTATGCGTGCATGGAATATAACTACGAGTGGTTCGTCAACGATCTCGAGAATCCTTATAGCACGCCCACGGGCAAGCCCTTTACCTGGCAACGGTTGCGCGTGCTCGGCGGGCGTTCGCTGGTCTGGGGCCGCCAGAGTTATCGGCTGAGCGATGCGGATTTCAAGGCGGCGAGCCGCGACGGGTATGGCGATGATTGGCCTTTTAGTTATGCGGATCTCGCTCCCTACTACGACATCGTGGAGAAGTACGTGGGCATCAGCGGGGCGGCCGAAGGCAACGAAATGCTGCCCGACGGGCAATTTCTGCCGCCGATGAAAATGAGCTGCGGCGAAGTTCAGTTAAGGCAACGAGTGAAAGCCCAGTTTGGACGCACAGTCACGATCGGGCGCACGGCGATCATCACGCAGAATCATAATGGACGCCTCGCTTGTCATTATTGCGGGCCCTGCGAACGCGGCTGCAGTACCTTTTCCTATTTCAGCAGCCCTTTTACCACCGTCAAGGATGCAGTGGCTTCCGGCAATTGCACGCTGATCACCAACGCGGTGGTGAGCCACGTCAACATGGACAATCAGACGAACAAGGCGAGTGGAGTGACCTACGTCGATCGCCTGACGCGGCAGGTGAAGGAGGTCCGAGGAAAAACGGTCATTCTTTGCGCCCAGGCTTTGGAATCGACGCGCATCTTGCTGAACTCCTCCACGCGCGAATATCCGAATGGACTGGCAAATTCGAGCGGAGCGTTGGGCCGGTATTTGATGGATCATGTTACTGGGGGAGGAGCATACGGTCACCTTCCGGAGTTCAAAGTTCTGCCCAATGCCAACGAACCTCAACGGCCCAACGGGATTTACGTTCCTCGCTTCCGGAATACTCCTTCTGGCGGCAAGCATTCGCGGTTTCTGCGTGGCTACGGCTTCCAGGGCGGAGCCGACGCTGAATTCAATTTCAACGCCGAAGGGTACGGAACGTCGCTCAAGACGGCCGTGAAACAGGGCCTTTACGCGATATCGCTGGGAGCTTTCGGTGAATCGCTGGCACGGTGGGACAACTATTGCGAGATCGACCGCGATCTAAAAGACGCTTGGGGCATTCCCGCATTGCGCATTTCCATGACCCACGGCGACAACGAAGCGGCGCTCATGGAAGACGCTGGCGCCACCGCGGCAGAAATGCTGGAAGCGGCCGGCGCGAAAGATATCAAAGAGCAAGCGAAGGTGGAGATGCCGGGCATGGCCATCCACGAATTGGGGACCGCCCGCATGGGCAACGATCCGAAAAAGTCCGTGCTCAATGCCTTCAACCAGGCGCACGACGTGAAAAACGTGTTCGTGATGGACGGTGCGAGCTTTGTGTCGTCGGCGTGCCAGAACCCCACGCTTACCATGATGGCCGTCACTGTCCGCGCGTGCGCTAACCTGATTGACCGTTTCCGCAAAAGCGAGGTCTAAGGAAGTCTCCCTAGTGGCAATTTGCAAAAAACGCAGCGGTCGTTCGCATTGCGCCGTTGAATTCGGTAGGGTAAAGTGACCGTCAGGCCATGAACTACGGAACGCTTCCCTCACGTTTCCTGAACGCTGTCGACAATCTTCCGAATCCGCGCGCGCAGATGGTGCGCCGAGGCGATCGCTGGGAGTCCATACCTTCGCAGGAATTTCTGCGCCGCGTGGCTGGCTTATCGACGGCATTCGTGGAACTGGGCGTAAAGCCTGGCGATCGCGTGGGGCTTTTTTCAGCTAACCGGCCGGAATGGCATACGGCGGACTTCGCCATCAACGGGGCGGGTGGTGTCACGGTGCCGGTGTACTTCAACGAGTCCCCCGACAGGATGACGTATATCCTGAAGCATTGCGGCGCGAAGGTGGTTTTTGTTGTAGGCGCACCGCAGTTGCGCAAACTTCTCGCCGCGCGCGCGAGCCTTCCTGAACTTGAACAAATCATATTCGCGGATAGTGGCGCCGACGCTCCGAGCGAATGCCTCCGCTACGAAACATTGATTGCGAGCGCGAGCGCGACGGACGTCGCTTCTTACCGCATGCGCGCTTCGCAGGTTTTGCCGGGGCAGCTCGCTTCTCTGATCTACACGTCGGGCACCACCGGCGAACCCAAAGGCGTGATGCTCACGCACAGCAATTTTTGCTCCAACGTCCACGATGTGGGCTACGACTTCCAGCTCAATCCTACTGAGGACGTTGCGCTCTCGTTCCTTCCTCTCGCTCACGTTTACGGCCGCACGCTTGATTACATTTACATATTCGGAGGGGCCGCGCTGGCGTACGTCGAGACGGTCGAAGCGGTAGCTCAGGCGCTACTGGAAGTGCGGCCCACGATTACCGCGGCGGTCCCGCGGTTTTTCGAAAAAATTTATGCGCGCCTTGTGGAGCAAGGTTCAAAAACCAGGGGCGTCAAGAGAATGATTTTTGATTGGGCGATGAGAGTGGCTGAGATGTCCGCGCAGTGGAAGGCCAGCCAGAGCCATCCGAAGCTGGCCGTAACGCTCCAGTGGAAGCTGGCCGACGCCCTGGTTTACCGGAAAATCCGTATGGGTATGGGTGGCCGTGTCCGCATCATCAGTTCCGGCGGGGCTCCCCTCTCCAAAGATCTTGCGGAGTTTTTCTGGGCCGTCGGAATTCCCATCTACCAGGGCTATGGGCTGACGGAAACGTCGCCGATTGTCTCCAGCAACTACCCGGCAAACCGCATGGGCAGCTCCGGGAAGCCGATTCCCAACGTGCAGGTTCGAGCCGCCGAAGATGGAGAGATTCTCGTCAAAGGCCCCTGTGTGATGCAGGGCTACTACAAAAATCCTGAAGCCACTCGAGAAGTTCTCAGCGAAGACGGCTGGTTCAGCACCGGCGACATCGGCTACGTGGACAAGGACAACTATCTTTTCATCACCGACCGCAAGAAAGACTTGATCAAGACAGCGGCGGGAAAATTTGTCGCCCCGCAGCCCATTGAAAACACGCTGAAGACCAGCCCGTACATTCTGAATGCCATGGTGGTTGGCGACAGGCGCAAATTTATTGTGGCGCTGCTCGTCCCCAATGCCGGTACCGTCGCTGCGAAGGCCGCCGACCAGGGAATCAAATTTACCTCCAATGAGGAGTTGGCGAACCATCCCTGGGTACATGCGCTAATCGAATCCGAGGTCAAGCGGCTTACGATTCATCTGGCCCAGTATGAAACCATCAAGCGCTTCGCGCTGCTGCCCGAAGATTTCACTTTCGACAACGGCAGCCTTACGTTTACGCTGAAGCTCAAGCGCCGCGTCGTCGAGCAACAGTATGCGTCCGCCATCGAATCGCTTTACGCTGACGTCGCCGAACCCCGCCCCATCCTGCAGGAATAACCACGCTCCGGTTGTTTGCAAGAAGGAACTCCGGACAGTGCCCGGCTGTTCTTTCGTACAGTTACACGCAGCGAAACAGATGTTCTTCCTTCGCGGCGTTCCGGCAACGTCCGCAAGTAAACTGGAATCAAACTGAATAACGCCCACCCCTCATTCTCAGTTAAGTCTAGCCGCGTGCATTGGATGGCCGGATGAACTCCGGCACATCTTGACAGTAGAGACACAAAACTCGGAGGGAACTGTGACTTTCTGCGCAAACTTAAGTGAGGAAAAAAATTACGCTGCAAAAGGCAGCTGGCTATTCCGCGCAACCCTGATCGGCGCGCTCGCCATTCTCTCTCTTTGTCCCGTGTCCTTCGGACAAACGCCAATCCCCGCGGCGACGGGGGCGAACAAAGATAACCCCGGAGGTTTCACCTCCGGCTGGACGCTGGGAGCCAAATTCGAGGGCGGTCTCGGCAGCGACGGCGGCGTCTACGATGTGGGGTCGGCTCTCGGGTACAACTTTTCCCGGCATTTTGGAATTGACACAGGAGTGCCGCTTTACTTTGTCACCACGCCGACTTCGATTAAGAAGAACAATCCAGGCGCGGTATCCGGTGTTGGCGTCGGGGCTGCCTTTGCAGACCTCCGCTGGAACTACCCCAGCAAGTCCTTGAACTTCAGCTCGGCGGTACATCTCACGGCTCCAACCGGCGCAACGAAGAAAGGTTTCAGCACCGGCCATGCAACCTGGAATTTGGCGAACCATGTCGACCACGCGTTCGGAGATTTTTCGCCGTTCCTCGACTTCGGCGCCGGAAACACCGTCATGGACACGCGATTTTTTCACCGCCCGTTTATCACTTTTGGCTACAACGCACAATTTAACGGCGGCGTTGAATACGACCCCGGCAAATTCAGTTTCTCTGCCTCGGCTTACGACGTCGTACCGTGGGGAAATCAGACGGTGATCAGCCGCGTTTTCCGTTGCGGTTCCGCGGCGAAGTGTTCGTCTGGCGGCAAGACGACAGACCGAAAGAGCTTCACCACGGCCAGCGTTTCTACAGGCGCAGCGGATTTGGTGCGCGACAATGGGTTCAACGCCGGAATTGATTACAAACCTGTCGGCTACATCGACCTGGAGTTCGATTTCAGCCGCAGCGTTCCGCTCCAACTTAATAGCTATTCGTTCGGCATCGGCATGGACCTTAGCTGGGCTTTGCGCCCGCGCGCTCACTAATCCGGGCGGCAACTGTGTGCAGCTCAAGGACCGTCAGCGGTACGGTGTCCGAAGTATAGTGCACCACGCGCGAGCGCACATTCGATTTCTAGTTCGGAAAGTCAAAAAAGTCGCACCCTTTTGCGCTTTCACGCCATCTAAGCAAGTGCCTTCAAATTTCTACTAGGAGGTTTTCTCATGGCCAAGACTGCAACGGCTACCAGCCGCGCTTTTTCCAGCAGTGTAGGAGTACCGGAGAACAACCGGCAGGCGCTTATCTCGGTTCTCAACCTGCGCCTTGCCGATAGCACCGACCTGCGCAGTCAAGTGAAGTGGGCCCATTGGAACGTGAAAGGTCTGCACTTCATCCAGCTTCATGAGCTTTTCGATTCCGTGGCTTCGCACCTTGAGGATCAGACAGATGCGATTGCCGAGCGCATTACGACGCTTGGCGGAGTGGCGAATGGCACGGTGCGGGAAGCAGCGGCGAAGTCCGGACTGAAAGAAGCAGACCTCGCGGCAATCGACGGCCCGTCCATGCTGAAGTTTCTCGTCCACAACGTGGCGCACCACGCTAACGCGCTGCGCACGGCGGTGAAGGAGGCTGACGATCTTGGCGATGCGATTACCACGGACCTTTTTACGCAGCTCACTCGCGAACTCGACAAGGATCTGTGGTTCCTGGAGGCCCACCTCCAAGCGTAATCAATTCTCGAAAATGGAAATTGGACTGGCGGCATGCACTTTGTTGTGTGCCGCCATTTTTTGTTCGCCGGGTTTTGTCTCCAGGTGGTACGGAGCTAGAATGAGCGTGGAGACTTTCATGGCAGACGAACTGGTGATCGCGGGACGCGCTTTTAAATCGCGCTTGATTGTGGGAACGGGGAAGTACCGGAGCTTTCAAGAAATGGCGCGGGCGCACACGGCCAGCGGTGCGGACATGGTTACTGTCGCGGTACGCCGGGTCAATCTCACCGACAAATCCAAGGAATCGCTGCTGGATTACATCGACCGAGAGAAAATCTTCATCCTGCCGAACACGGCGGCTTGTTACACGGCGGAGGAAGCGATTCGAACGGCGCGGCTGGGGCGCGAAGTGGGGCTGTCGAATTGGGTAAAGCTGGAGGTTATTGGCGACCAGCAAACACTGTTTCCGGATACCGAGCAGCTGATCGAGGCTACGCGCGTGCTGGTCAAAGAAGGCTTCATCGTTTTGCCTTATACGAATGATGATTTGATTGCTGCTCGCAAGTTGATCGACGCGGGAGCATCCGCCGTGATGCCGCTTGCCGCGCCGATCGGGTCTGGCTTGGGCGTGCAGAATCCGGCTAATCTACGCATCCTGCGCGAACGCATCACGGAAGTTCCCATGATCGTGGATGCCGGCGTGGGGACTGCTTCCGACGCGGCGGTAGCGATGGAACTCGGCGCTGATGGCGTGCTCATGAATACCGCCATCGCCGAAGCTGCCGATTCTGTGCTCATGGCCGAAGCGATGCGCGACGCAGTCATCGCCGGGCGCAAATCCTTCCTCGCCGGCCGGATGCCGAAGCGGCTCTACGCCTCGGCATCCAGTCCGCTCAGCGGCGTGGTCCGTTAGTCCGCAACGTCGTGGCTCCGTGTTGCTGACCCCGAGCATCCGCAACTGCATTCGGGTGTTGTCCGCCTGACCGAACGGGCGTGTGTCTCCAGTACCTAGGAGCTAAGGTCTTTCCCTGACTGACTTTTCCGAAACCATTGACTTAAAATTGTTCTTGTTTTGGAAGCTTTTGTGCAATTACTGGAGACAGCCCCCAGGCCTCCATCCGGTGGAGACCTGAAAAACACGCACGGCGAATTCGGGCCGCGGAGTCAAAATTTCGTCCTATAGGATACGCAATCTGGGCATTTTGAGATCCCAGCTTCTCAAACAAATACTCATCGGGATGGGAGTCTGCGCTGCCTATGTTCTTGCGGCGAAGCTCAGCCTTCGTCTGGCCTCCGTGCATCCGAGCGCCACACCCGTGTGGCCGCCGACGGGCATCGCGATCGCCACATTGGTGGCCCTCGGTTTGCGCTTCTGGCCTGCTATTTTCATGGGGGCATTTTTCGTCAATGTCATCACCGCCGGCTCGGTTCTCACCTCCGTCGGCATTGCCACGGGCAATACTCTGGAAGCGGTCCTGGCCTCCTTTCTTGTCCTGCGTTTCGCCAATGGGAAGCGCGCCTTCGACCGGACCTGGGACATTCTGCGTTTCGCGCTCTATGGCGGAGTTCTGAGTACTGCCGTGGCTGCCACCTTTGGCGTAACGAGTCTAACCCTGGGAGGTTTCGCGCCGTGGAACCAGTACGGCCTAATCTGGCGGACCTGGTGGCTGGGGGACGCAGCCGGGGCTTTGATCTTCACTCCCTTCTTCTTGCTGTGGGGAGCGAATCGGTCCGTGAAATGGACAAAGAGTCAATTTGTGGAAGGGGGTGTTGCGCTTGCCCTGCTGCTGATCACGGCTGGGACACTCTTTGGGATTTTCTTCCACGCGCGCATGAGTGGCGATCCCTGGACGTTTCTTTGCACGCCGTTTCTGGTTTGGATTGCCTTTCGCTTCGGGCAGCGCGAATCCTCAGCCGCCCTCTGCGTGCTTTCGGCATTCGCAGTCGTCGGAACCGTATACGGGAGAGGGCCCTTCGTCCGCGAGACGCCGAACGATTCGCTGCTTCTGCTGCAATCTTTCCTTGGTGTTATGGCCTTGATGACGCTCATGTTCGGCTCGGAAGTATCGGAGCGCCGCCGTCAAGAGGAACACGCCCGCGTTCTGGCGGTGAGTGACCCGCTCACCGGGCTTGCGAACTACCGCTTGCTGGTCGACCGACTCGGCTCGGAAATCAAGCGTTACGGCCGCGACGGTCACCCTTTCTCAATTCTATTGCTCGATCTGGACGGATTAAAGAAGATCAACGATGCGCACGGCCACGTGGTGGGCAGCCTGGCTCTCTGCCGCGTGGCAGAGGTTTTGCATTTGAGTTGCCGGGAGATTGATACACCGGCTCGCTACGGGGGAGACGAGTTCGCCGTGGTTCTCCCCGGGACTTCCTCCGAAGATGCCCGGCGGGTCGCTCAGCGGATTTCCCAGCGACTCAGCCAAGACGTCGAAATTCCGCAGCTTTCGGCAAGCATCGGCATTGCCGAGTATCCCCGCGACGGCGCAACGATTGAAAACATTCTCAGCGCGGCAGACCAAGCGCTCTACAATGAGAAGCACCGCGTTGCAGGCCGCTCCAGCATTACGCAATCCGTATAGCCGAAATGTCCAATTCGTTCGAACACGTAGCGCTTCGATGACGATGACGCGGCGATTTTGGTCAGGCTTGCGCGGCTTTGCGGGCTTGCGCGTCGTCGTAGCTTTCGCCGTAAATGGACGGCACCTTTGCGCCCATGCAGCGCAGGTAGGAAGCAAGCTGGCCGCGGTGATGAATGGTGTGGTGTAGGCCGAACATCACAAACTTGACGGCGGGCCATTGGAACATACCGCGAAAATCCACGATCTTCACCAGTTGCTCCCCGGGCACTTTTGCGAGCGCTTCAAAATTTTTAGCGTAACGCTGCTCGTACCAAGAAGCAATTTCCGCGGGCGTCTTGACGTTTTCGGGAATCATCGCGGGATTGGTGTCGAAGACGCCGTTGATTACAGTTTCGACGAAGCGGTTGTCCGCGGCGGCGATATGCCGCGTCAGTTCAATCGCGCTTCTTGAGGCAGGGTCAGGCTTGTACTCCACCTTATTGGGGGGAACCGCTTCGAGAATTTTCCTGGTCGTGCGGCTCTCGTTCTTCAGCGTTCCCATATACAAGTCGTGAAGCAGGAACTTGGCTTGATCCGCGGTCATCGTTTCGGCCATGGCTCTCCTCCTATTTAGTGTCTTCGGCGGGCCCGGGGCTAAGACTACGGTTGCCCCGGCTTGGATGCCAGGTTGGATGCAAGTCGTTGGATTCCGTTTCATGGAAGATTGGAAAGAATGAGGAGTACTGGGGGGGGTGTAAGGATGGAAGAAAAGCGGCGGCAAGCCTCCGCACTCCAAGCTAGACGGTTCGAAAGAGGAAGTGCCACAGGATGTCGACGGCGGCGTGGACGAGGGCGGAGGCGAAGATCGAGCCGGTTTTGCGCCAGGTCCAGCCGTAGAAAAAGCCGGCGATAGAGGCGAGGAGGACGTAGCGCCAGTTGGGGAAGCCCATATTGGTGATATGGGAGAAGCCGAAGAGGATGGAGGCGATCCACCAGCCGGCGAGGTCGCTGTTCGAGGCGCGGGAAAGCATGTTTTGTAGCAGGCCGCGGAAGAGAAGTTCTTCAGGCCAGGCGGTGAAAAAAAGAATGCCGAGGGAAACTAACGGGAGCGTCTTTAACTGCGACCACTGTGGCGCGAATTCGATGAAGTGCATACCCTGGCCGAGTGGAATGGCGATGCAGCCGAAGACGATGAAACTCGCAAGAATGAAGAAGCTCCAGTGGTGGCCCCAGCCGATGGAATAGCCGACGCCGTTGACGCGGCGGAGAAGCAGGAAGCAGGCAAGCGCAACGTTTACGCAGAGGAGCACGGTGAACACGTAGGAAAGGCGGCCGCCGGGGTACGGCCAGAGCCAGCGGGATAACGACCAGCCCCAGCGATTGGGGAGCGGCTTGACGGCCAGCCAAACGAAGAGGATGGTTGCAAAATCCTGCCAGGCGCCGGGTGGCTTGCGTTTGGCGGAGGCGGCGAGAGCAAGCGGGATGAGGATTAGGGCGGCGACGGCGGCAGCACGCGTGAACGAGAAGATATTTGTTTCCAGACCGTAAATTAGGTAGACGAGGAACACTGCGGCGCCGAGCAAGTAGCCTCCGCCAGCGCCGAAGCGTGAGGCGAAACGATCTTCCACGCCACGCGCGGCAAGGAGCAGCATCACCAGGAAGAAAAACGCGAAGGCCGTGAGGGTGGCAGCAAAGGCGCGGCCGCCGTAGCCGAGCCAGACGGAGTACAGCACTCCGGTGAGAGTCAGCACGGCCCAGAGACCGAGCATCGGGAGTGGGCCTAGTTGGCGAGTAGCAGGCAAGCGAGAATTGTAGCTGAAACGCACGGCGGACCAAATTCCGCAGGCTGGCACCGAAGGCCGGCGTCTCAACAAAATTGGGGATGTTCGAATGAGGCGCTACTCGTAGCGCAACGTCTGAATCGGATCCACACGGGTCGCTCGCCGTGCCGGAAGATAGCACGCTGCGAGCGCTACTGCAAAAAGTAAGACGGTGACGCCTGCAAACGTCGGGAGGTCCGTGGCCGTCACGCCAAAGAGCAGGCTGGCCATCAAACGTGTCAGTGCGAATGCGATCACAAGCCCGGCGACAATTCCAATTGCCACCATACCGGCCCCTTGTTTCATCACTAGTCCGAGGACGTCTCCGCCTTGAGCGCCAAGGACCATGCGCAAACCAAATTCCTTTGTCCGCCGCGCCACGGAGTAGGACACCACGCCGTAGATGCCAACGGTGGCGATGGCAAGGGCAACGAAGGAGAACAACGACAGCAGCAGCGTGAGGAATCGCGGCCGGGCCTGAGCCCGCGAGAGAACGTCTTCCATCAGCCGCACATCCGCGACCGGAAGTGCGGGATCGATTTCACCAAGTTGCTCGCGGACAGCGCTTGTCAACATGCGCGGGTCCCCGCCTTGGGCACGCATCACCACGTACATGTCCGTATATCCCTGTCCCGAAGGCTGGCGGTAGGGCAGATAGATTTCCGTACCGGCGGGGCGGTCGAGTCCGGCGTTTTTTACGTCGTCGACGATTCCGATAATGGTGCACCAGGTTTTGTTGCCTCCGGGACGAACGCGCCGCCCAAGGGCATTCTGATTGGGCCAGAATGTTGCGGCCATGGTCTTGTTGACGATAGCCACTTCCGGCGCGTCCTGAACATCGCGCGATTCGAATGTCCGGCCATCGATCAAGCTAATCCTCATGGTTGCAAAATAATCCTTGCTCACCGACTGATAGAAATCGACGTTTTGAATCGGACCGCCTTCTTTTATTACAAATCCTTCGATATCGGTGTCGTTCATGTTGGGGGGACGGAGGGGCGCCAATCCGGAAACGAGCGCCGCGGATTGCACTTCAGGCAGGTTCGTGAGGCGCGATTCGAAGCGTGTCCAGAGATCGGTGATCCTGGCGTTGTCTGTATATGTTCCGCCCGGCAAGGACACGCGCATCGTCAGAACATCCTCGGCGCGCAAGCCGGTGTGAACCTCCTGCAGCTTCCAGAAAGCACGCAGCATCAACCCGCAACCGATAAGCAAAACGAGAGCCATTGCCAGTTCACCGGCTACCAGAACGCGACGGAAGATTTGCGCGCCTGCGGCGGCGGTGGTGCTGCCGGCGGTGTCCTTCAGCGATTCGGAGATTCCGCTGACCAGCAGGGGCGCGAGCGGCGCGAGTCCGAAGAGCACTCCTGTGACTAAGCTGGTCCCTAGAGTGAAGAACAGCACGCGCCAGTCCATGGCGATCTCATCCGCGCGCGGGATGCCGCCTGCATTTGTGAGCTGGACGAAACGCACGCCCGCGAAGGAAAGCGCCACGCCCAGAACGGCTCCGCAGAACGCCAGCAGGATGCCTTCGGTGACAAATTGCCGCGCTAGCCGCACCAGGCTCGCTCCCAGCGCGCCACGAATCGCAATCTCCCGCCGCCGGGCTTCGGCTCGCGCCAGCAGGAGGTTTGCCACATTTACGCTGGCAATCAGTAATACAAAGACGACTGCGCCAAGCAGCATCAAGAGCGCGGGACGGACGCTGGCAACGACTTCGGCCTGCAGGGGAAAACTGACAATGGTGTGATTCTTGGGAGTGAAGCTGTGCGTCTTGGGCACTTTCTTCTCGCCGTAACTTTGCACCAAGGACGCCAACTCTCCCTGCGCTTGTGCCGCCGTTGCGCCGGTTTTCAGACGGCCTAAGAGGTAATAATTATGTCCGCCGCGATTGCCGGGCTTGGCGGGGTCCAACTGCAACGCGGTCCATAGCTGCACAGGCTCCTGCTCTCCTGGCGGAAACTGAAAACCCTTTGGCATGACGCCGATGATGGTGCACTTCCGGCCATCGAGATACGTTTCTCGCCCGACGATACTCGAATCACCTCCAAAGACGGTTTGCCATGTGCCATAGGAAATGTCGGCGACTGCCGACGCCCCGGGGACATCGTCGGACTGCGAAATCAAGCGCCCTTGGAGGGGAGGCACGCCAAGCGATTCGAGAAGCCCGCCACTCACCGAAGCTCCCGTTACTCGAACAGGCTGAGTCTTGCCGGCCAAGTTGACTCCACCGGAGGCCCAGGCGTCCAAGGTGGCCCAGGAATGAGTGTCGCGGCGCAGATCCAGGAATTCAGGGCCGGAAGTCCAGAATCGGTGAAGACCGCCGTTCGGAAACGTGGGAAATTCCGTGTAGACGCGGATGAGCTGTTCGGGATGCGAGTACGGCAGCGGCTGAAGGAGCACGGCATTGACTACCGTGAAAATTCCGGTGGTGGCACCGATTCCGAGCATGAGGCACAGCACCGCGGCGGTGGTAAAGGCCAGATTCTTGCGCATCATGCGGACGGCAAACTGGACGTCTTGCCACAGGGTTTCCATTGGATACCTCACTCGGCAAAGATACGTTTGAAACCTGTTCCAAATTCCCGGCTGATGAGGATAGTAGACGTTCCGAACGCGCTTTGGTACCCCGTATGTTGAACCATCAGCAAAAGTGGAACTCTAACCTAACCTTTCCACTTTGCGGAACTCTCGGCACCGTCTATGATTCGCCATAAAGAGACACAACAACCAGAATGAAACGACTTGCATACATCGACTGGATGCGCGGGCTGGCGTGCGTGCTGATGTTTCAGACGCATTGCTATGACTCGTGGATGAGCCCGGAGGCGAAGAAGTCGTCGTCAACGTTGATGGGGTGGTCGAAGCTGGGGGGGACGCTGCCGGCGCCGCTATTTATTTTTTTGGCGGGCGTGTCGTTTGCGCTGGTGACGGAAAAACTGCGGGAGAAGGGAATCGAGCGGTGCGCGATTGCGAAGCAGACGATTCTGCGAGGGGCGGAGATTTTTGGGATGGGGCTGCTGTTCCGCGGGCAGGAGTTTGCGCTGGGTTTTCCGTGGGCGCCATGGACGGATTTATTGCGAGTCGACGTGCTCAACATTCTCGGGCTTTCAATGATGCTGATGGGCGTGTTGTGCTGGATTACGGGAGATGGTGCTGTCGCGGCGGCGAGAATCCGCACTTTAGTGGCGGGAATTGCTGCGGCGGTGGTTGTGGCGATGGCTACGCCGCCACTTTGGACGACGCACCGGCCGAGCTTTCTACCGTGGCCGCTGGAGTCCTATGTTAATGGCGTGCACGTCTTCAAGGAGCCGCAGGCGTGGCTCTTTCCGTTGTTTCCGTGGTCGGCCTTTGCGTTTGCGGGGCTGGCGGTGGGCTTTTTGCTATTCACGGATTTTGCCAAGCGAAGCGAGGGGCTGACGTTTGCGGCGCTTGGTGGCGCGGGAATCGCTGCTTGTTATTTGTCGGTTTTGTTCGACTCGTCGCGAGTGCGGCTTTACGCGGTTTACGATTACTGGCACAGCAATCCGGATTTTCTGCTGATGCGCTGCGGAATCCTGCTGATCATACTTTTTCTGGTTTACGCGTGGTGCCGGTGGGGACTTGCACAGAAGGGCTTCAGCCCGATCATCCAGCTCGGGCAAACTTCGCTGCTGGTGTACTGGGTACACATCGAATTTGTTTACGGAAGATTTTCCATTTTGCCGAAGGGACAGTGCAGTGCTCTGAAAGCCACGGGCGGACTGATTGCGATTTTTCTGGCGATGCTGATTCTTTCCTTGATACGGACAAATTGGAAACAGTGGCGGGCTAAGGCTTCGTGGAAGAATTCTGCGGGAGCTGCTGCGAGCGCGGAATCTTGATGATGACTTCGCCGGGGCGGGCGAGGCCCAGCTCGTCGCGGGCGATCTTTTCGATTTTGTGCGGATCGGTCTTCAACTCTCTTACTTCCTGCTCGAGCTCGGAATTTTCTTTGTTCAACTGATCCAGGTTCCTAGTCACTTTTTTGATTTCCTGCTGCGTACGTCGCATGGCCAGGTAGCCGTGGGCACCGAAAATATCGTGCACCACGAGGACCAGCACCAGCAGGCCAATGAGCGCGGGCCCGTATTGGCGCAGCACCGGCTGGATTTTTTCGTTAGCGGCCTTTTTGTTCAGTCTTGAAGTACCCATTGTGATGCTTCGCGCGTCAACTTCGCGGAGGCAGCGGCGCTTTCGGCTTCCACGTAAAGACGGAGAAGGGGCTCCGTGCCGGAAAGTCGCAGCAGCATCCACGAACCGTCGTCAAATACAAATTTTGCGCCATCAGTGCGGTCGATAGATACGACTTTCCGGCCGGCGAGTGTCGAAGCGTCCACGGCCACCCGCTTGACGGCATTTGCCTTTTGTTCGTCGGAAAGGTGGAGATTTTCACGGACGGGCCAGAATTCGCGGCCGAGTTTCTTGTACATGGCGCGAACTTGCTCGCCGATGGAGGCGCCGCGGGCGGCGATCATCTCTGCCACAAGCAGGCAAGCGAGGATGCCGTCTTTTTCGGGAATGTGGCCGCGAATGGTAAGGCCGGCGCTTTCCTCGCCGCCCATGGCGATTTTGTCTTCGCGGATGAGCTGGCCGATGTACTTGAAGCCGACGGGCGTCTGATAAATGGTTTGGCCGTGTGACTTGGCGACGGCGTCCATCATCTGGGTGGTGGCGACGCTGCGCGCTGCGGGCATTCTCCATTTTCGCGTCTCAACCAAATAGTCATAGACCAGCGCGAGGATCAGGTTGGGTTGGATCCACGTGCCGTCACTGTCGACGATGCCGAAGCGGTCGGCGTCGCCATCGGTGGCGAGGCCGACAGTTGCTTTCGAATCGACTACTGCTTTGCGCAAGGGGGCGAGATTTTCTTCGGAGACGTCGGGGCCGGTGCCGTCGAAAAGGCAATCGCGGTCGGCACGCATAGCCAGCACGGTGACGCCGTGATCCATGAGCGTGCGATCGAGATAGCCGGCGCCGCAGCCGTGGAGCGCGTCGACGACCAGAGAAGGGTTGGCTTTGCGCAGGGTATCGAAATGCACGAGCTCTTCGAGGCGCTTCAAGTAGTTTTCGCGGAGATTGACTTTTTCGCCGCGCTCGGGGTGCGACGCGCCGTGAGGCAGGGGCGGAACACCGCCTTTGGCAGCGAGTTCCGAGGCGCGCGCTTCGATGTCCTTGGTGACTTCGGGGAGCGCGGGCCCCGCGTCGGCGGAGGAAAACTTCAGGCCGTGATACTGCGCGGGATTGTGGCTGGCGGTGAAGTTGATGGCGCCGTCGAGTTTGCGGCGCATGATTTCGAAGGCTACAGCGGGGGTGGGCGTGAAGGTCTCGCAGAGAAGCGTTTGAATGCCGTGATGCTGCAGGATGTCCACAGCGAGTTGGGAGAATTCTTCGGAATAGAAGCGCGTGTCGTAGCCCACCAGAATCGTGGGATCCTTCGCCTTGGTTTTTGCGTGTTCGGCGATGGCGGTGACTGCCAGGCGGACATTGGCGAAGGTGAAATCGTCGGCGATGAGGCCGCGCCAGCCGGAGGTGCCAAACTTAATCGGAGAGGTGCTCATGGGGCGGTATTCTAGCGCTTGGAAAGTGGAAAATGGAAATTGGAAAGTGGAAAAGAGACGTGGATCAGCGGATCAGAGGATGAATACGTACCCGTAGTTGGAGGGGACGGTGACGGGCTGCGTATCGCCGGAGGCGGCGACGGTGAACGTTAACGGAGCGGGGCGAAACGGGGCATCCAGTTTTTCGGTCCACACGCCGGCTTTGGGGAACCGGACGTCGATTGTGGAGGATGTGCCGCCGAAATTCAGGACGACCATGGCGTACTCTTCGGGGCTAGAGGGATCGGCCGTGGCGTGGCGGTGATAGACGATCAACTCGGTGTTCTGCAATGATTGCTGCCAATAATAGTAGGACTCGCGGCTGCGGAGGGCGCGGCTCGCGCGGCGGAGTTGACCGAGGCGGCGGTAGAGGCTGACGAGCGACCGGCCATATTCATCGTAAAAATATTCCCAGTGGGTGTCGCGGCGCAGGTCGATGCGGGCGAAACCGTTGTCCGGGAGATTGTAATCGTCGGCAAATTCTTCGCTTTCCCAGAGCATGGGGATGCCTTGCGAGGTGTAAAGGGCGATCGCCAAAGCTTGCATGCGCCAGAAGCGGCTGCGGTCTCCGGGTGAAAGCGGATCGTTGCTCGTTGTGCCGGCGAAAACAATCAGGTGGCTGTGGTCGTGGGAATTCAAATATTGGAACGGAGCGACAGGCATCTCGACTGGATTGCCGGCGGCATTGACGACCGTTTTGGTTGCGGGATAGCGGCTGGCGAAAAAAGGATCAAGGGTATGCGCCAAATCTGCTGAGGGTGCGGCGCCGGCGGCGATGGCTTCGGCTTGATTGAGGAGATCGTTTTGCCACGCGCAGCTCGTGTAGGTGTTTCGTAAAACGTCCGGCGCTCTCCAGAGTGCTTCGGCGCATTGAATGATGCGGCTGTAACTCGTGGGGTCTGAGACGAAGCGGGGAATGCCGAACGAAAGGCGATAAGTATCGTAGGCCAGCTTCGCGTAGCCGGTGTCCGTGGGGCTGACGTAGAGATCGGTCACTTCGTCATAGCGGAAGCCGTCGACGTGATATCGCTCGAGCCAGTTGCGATTCGAGGCGGCAAAATATTCTTGCGTGAAGACCTGGCTGAAATCGGCTTGCGGGCCGAAGAGACCGCTGGCGCCGATCATCGGGCTGCTGACGTGCGGCGCTCCCGGAGTGGCGTTCACGTTGTAGTAGACCTGGTTGTAAGCGAATGCGGGATCGACGTGCTGATAAACGACGTCCAGAATGACGGCCATGTTGACAGCATGGCAGGCATCGACGAGGCGGCGCAGGCCGTCCGGCCCGCCGAAGTGGGCACTGGGCGAAAAGTAGTGGAGCGGGCCGTAGCCCCAGTCGAAGTCCAGTTTCGTGCTGCCGACGGGCATTAGTTCGAGGCAGTTGACGCCGAGACTCTGCAGATAGGTGAGGCGATCGATCACGCCGTCGAAGGTGTCGTTGAATTCCTCGACCTGGAGTTCGTAGACGATCAGGTCATCGAGCTCGGGCGTTTTGTAGGCGGCATCGGTCCAGAGGAAGGGCACGGGATTGCGTGAAAGCATGACGGCGGACAGAAGTCCAACATCGGTTTGGCGGGCGAAGGGATCCGTGAACCACCGGGTAACGAGCTGGCGCTGGCCGCCCGGCGGCGCAAACCAGAGCTGGTAGCGGTAGAGATAAAGACCTTCGGAGCCGAAATGCGTTCCAACCATTGGCTGGACAGGAACGGTAGCGCTCCAGAGGTCCAGCGGGTGGGTGCTATTCCAGAGGAGATGGGAATCTTGCGGCTGGATGGCGGGGTTGAAACGGTCGTCGCGGTGAATGACGCGCACGACGACATCGAAACCGTCCGCGGCCCGAATACCGGGGAGGTAGACTCCGAAAGTGATCTGGAATCCGCCGGGGACCGCAACAGGAAACGCTCCGACTTCGGAAACGTTGATCACGGGAAGTATGATAGCGATTGCGGTTGGATTGGCGTATTAAATTTTTATTAACGACGGAAGTGTATTTGTAATGCTTGCGGAGGAGTCGATGAAGGGCGGAGGACAAGTTCGAGTCGTGCTGGTGACGTGCGGAAGTCTGAAGGAAGGCCGGCGCATCGCCCGTGCCGTGGTTTCGTCGAGGCTAGCGGCGTGCGTCAATCTAATGTTGAGCCCCGTTGAGTCAATCTATACATGGAAGGGCAAGCTGGAGAAAGCGAGAGAGTATCTGTTGGTGATGAAGACTACGTCAAAACGCATCGCTGACTTAGAGAGGGAAGTGAAACGCCTCCACAGCTATGATGTGCCGGAGTTCATCGCGCTCACGATTGTTGCGGGGTCCAGCGATTATCTTGCTTGGCTGCAAGAGAGCGTCAAAGGTTTGCGCTGAAGAGCATCCCTCCTTGCGGCAGTTCCCGGACTATCTATTAAACGTAAAGCAAGGCTTGGTCCAGGTCGGCGATGATGTCTTCGACGTCTTCGATCCCGACGGAGAGACGGACCAAACCTTCAGTGATGCCCACGCGGTCCTGAACTTCCTTGGGCATGGAAGCGTGGGTCATCATCGCCGGAAGAGAAATCAAAGTTTCGACTCCGCCGAGGCTCTCCGCGAGCGAGCACAGCTTCACGTGATTCAGTAATCGCCGCGCGGCATCGAGCGAACCGACGTCAAAGGAGAGCATCGCGCCCGGGCCCTTCTGTTGGCGGCGAGCCACTTCATGTTGGGGATGCGAAGCCAAGCCGGGATAGTAGACCTTGCGGACTTTGGGATGCGCGTCGAGATGCCGCGCCACGCTAATGCCATTGGCGTTGTGTTGGAGCATGCGAACCGCCAGAGTCTTAATGCCGCGCGAAATGAGGAAGCAATCCATGGGCGCGAGGCCTGTGCCGGCAGAGCGCTGAATGAAATAAATTTTTTCGGCATCTTCGGGACGTGTAAGCACCACGGCTCCGCCCGTCGAGTCGCTATGGCCATTCAGATACTTGGTCATGGAATGGACGACGATGTGGGCGCCGAGTTCGATGGGGCGCTGCAGATAAGGACTCAGGAAGGTGTTGTCGACGACCACGGTCAGGTTGCGTTCGTTAGCCAGCTTGGAAATGGCGGCGATGTCGGTGACGCTCATCGTCGGGTTAGCCGGAGTCTCAAGGTAGAGCATCTTCGTATGGGGACGTAAGGCGCTGCGCACGAGTTCAGGCACGGCGGTGTCCACAAAACTGAATTCCAAGCCGAAGTGCACCAGGAGCTGGGTGGAAAGGCGGAATACGCCTCCATAGACTGCTTCCGACAAGACTACGTGGTCGCCCGGGCGCAGCAGGCGAAAGACGGCGTCAATTCCCGCCATGCCGGAAGAAAATACATAGGCGCTGTGGCCGCCTTCCAATTTGGCTACGGTGCGCTCCAGGGCCTTACGGTTCGGGTGGTTGGTGCGTGCGTAATCGTAGCCTTTGTTTTTACCCAACTCCTCGTTGATATACGTGGAGGTCTGATAGATCGGTGCGACGATGGCTCCGGTGGCGGGATCGGGCTCCTGCCCGACATGGATGGCGTTCGTAGCAAAACCCATTGTGCTCTCCTTGCGACTACTGTTCGGATCGTTGTGCCGTCAGTTTGACGTCTTGTGCTGACCGTTCGGGGTGAATTTCATGACGGAAGTGTCCCCATGTCGCCTGCCAAGCAGTTTCTTGAGAACTTACAGGAGGCCTATGGATGAGTCAAATAGCCATTGCGCGAGGTTTCCACGGCGGAGGCGTGTGGGGCAGCAAGTCAGGCGCAGGCGGCATCTAATCTTAACGTGGCGAGACTTGACCCGGGCTGCCGTTCCGTAGACCATGGAGTTCAACGATTTATGAAATTCACGGCAAAAATTCTCGGAAGGCTGTGCCTAACCGTCTGTGTGGCGATGGCGCAGCGGGTGGTTGCCCAGGATTCCAAGGCCGCGACGCCCAAGCCGCAGACTTCGACGGCTGCGAACGAGGTTCAAACGCGGCTCACGATTGAGGTTACTGGCGGAGAGAAAAATACTCCCGTTGAGAATGCCAGCGTGTACGTGAAATTCGTCGAGGAACATGCGATCAAGAAGGACAAGAAGCTGGAAATCAATGTGAAAACCAGCCGAGAGGGCGTAGCGCACGTTCCGGATGCGCCGATGGGAAGAGCTTTGGTGCAGGTAGTTGCGGAGGGATGGAAGACGTACGGCCATTGGATGGACATTACAGACCCCAAGCAGACAATCAAGGTGCACCTCGAGAAGCCGCCGAAGTGGTACTGAGGGAAGAGTTTTGCTCGCCCGTTGAGAATCAATAGTTTAGAAAAAAAAGAATCGGCTTGCCGCTGCGACATCTCCGGCAAACGCCCAAAAAATTATTTGTCTTGCCATCCAGAGAGTTTTCTTTGAATTTGCGCGCGTGAGAAAAAAATAATGTTGCACTCAAATTGTGCAAACAGGAGAAGAGTGTTGAAGGGCGAGAAGTTAGCGGGGCGTTGGCGGGAGATTTCCACAAACTTTTCAACACTTGTGTTGAAATCTTAATGTCGCAGAAATATTCTTCCGCGAGTTCGGCATGCGACTTGCCCTGCGCGCGGCAATGCCGCTTTGACCGGGACGAATTTCAGATGGTAGAGTACGAAATTGGCCGCACTCGATGACACAAACCTACGACGGACCGTTTTCCCTGCTGCAAATGTTCTGGGGCAGCATCACTGCCCGGCCGCTGCGCAGTTTTCTGAGTGTGATTGCCATCGCCATCCAAGTGATACTCGTGCTGATGATTGTAGGTCTGACATCGGGCGTGATTTCCGAATGGGGAAAACGCGTCGAAGGCGTCGGCGCGGACATCCTCGTCGAGCCGCCAAACGCCCCGATTTTTTTTCCGTTTTTGGGCGTCGGGATGCAAGAGTCACTGGGCGACCAAATTGCGGTGCTGAGCGGCGTCGACGAGGTAGCGCCAACCGTCATCCTCACGGAACCAAAGAACTTAGTGATGGTCTACGGGATCGACTACAAACGCTTCAACGCCTTGAGCAGAGGTTTCCTGTTCCGAGATGGAAAGCCGTTCCAAGGTCCGGACGATGTGATCGCCGACGACATCATCGCGCAAACGCGTCACCTAAAAGTCGGGAGCCAAGTGACGCTGATGAATCATGTGTTCACGGTCACGGGAATCGTAGCGCACGGGAAAGGCGCGCGATACTTCATTCCCATCCGGACGGCGCAGGAAATTGCCGTGGCTGAAAAGCGCGTTTCCATGTTTTATGTGCGGAGCAAAGGAGATACGGAAGCCACTCGGGCGCAAATTCTAAAGCTTATGCCGGACAACAGCGTCCGCTCCCTGTCCGAGTACATGAGTTTGATGAATTCTTCGAACTTGCCGCAGTTGCGGCCTTTCACACGGACCATGGTGGCACTGGGAATTGTTGTGAGTTTCCTGGTGGTGCTATTGAACATGCACACCATGGTGATGGAGCGCACGCGCGAGATCGGCATTTTGAAAGCGCTCGGTTTCTCCCGCTTCGACATTGTTCGAATGCTGCTGGGCGAGACCCTTATTCTTACTTTGCTCGGAACCGGTTTAGGCATTGCACTTACGTTCCTCGCGCAGGCCATTTTGAAGCAAACAAAACCTGACCTGCCGATCTTGATTTCTGCCTCTTGGCTGTTTGCCGCAGCCGTCCTTGCGATCGTCGGCGCTTCCGCCGGAGCTGTCTACCCCGCGCTGCGCGCCGCAAGCTATGATCCCGTCGTGGCTCTCGCCTACGAATGACCACTGCGCTCCCTGCCGGTTGCGACTGACCCTGGCCAGTATTTTTTTGCTGACATAGAGCAAAACTCATGGGAAAAATGGGAATGGCCACTTCTCCCGATAAGCACTATCAAGCCCGGATTCTGGAGCGACGGGACCTCTCGCCAGAGCTCTGGATTATTCGTGTCGACCCCGGCGGACCGTTCGAATTCCGCGCCGGTCAATTTGCTACTCTCGGAGTCGAGCAAAATGGAAGCCGGATTGAAAGAGCGTACTCCATAGCGGCTTCTCCGTATGATGAAGCGCTGGAGTTTTTCGTGGAGCTTGTTCCGCACGGAGGCCTGACGCCGGATCTTTTCCGCCTAAACAAAGGGGATGCGCTGCTGTGCAGGAAAATCGCCAAAGGACGATTCACGCTGGATTTGAGCAGCGGGAGAACCAACCACCTGCTGGTTTCCACGGTGACGGGAATCGCGCCGTATGTCAGTTACGTTCGAACGCTCTATCGCGATTGGAAAAATGGCGGTAGCCCGATGCCCGGGAACCACAAGCTTTTCTGCCTCCAGGGCGCCAGCCGCTCGTGGGAATTCGGCTATCGCGAAGAACTCGAACGCTTTTCGAACGAAGCGCCGTGGTTCAAGTACGTGCCCACGGTGAGCCGGCCCTGGGAAGATTCGAATTGGCGAGGCGAGACGGGCCGCGTGGATGATTTAATCCGGAAATATGCGGGCGAGTGGGGATTGCGGCCGGAAGAGACGACGGGGTATTTGTGCGGGCATCCCGCGATGGTGGAAAATGTGCGCGGCATCCTGCAAAGGGCCGGCTGGAAGAAGGACGCGATATTGGAAGAAAGCTATTTTCAACGGACCAAAGACCAGACGGCGGCAGCGGGCTGAACAGCGGAAAAGAATCGAGCGATGTTTGCGTTTTGAAAATTCCTCAGCAATCCAATAGCGGTTTTCATCAAACCAATACTAGGCGCCGGAGGTGTGCTCTTCGAGCTGGAGAGTGACGTCTTCGATGGTCGACAACGGGCAGAGGATGTGAACTTTTTCATCTGGCGCGTCGACGTCGATCTGCAATCTTCCGCCAACCGTGCGCACGCGAACGTGCTGCTTATTGTCGTCGACTTCGACGAATTCGGAGTCGGGATACTTTTTCAGTTCTTTGACGATGGCATGGAGGATGGGCATGGCCTCGCGCGCGTGGTCGGAGGCGTGCCGCCAATGCTTGTCGGGCAACAAGTGCATGGCCATGGGGACGGCCGCGGCAGGAACCCACATATGAACGTGCGAGCCGCCGGAGCGGAATTCGTCGACGTCAATGCGAATGACGCCTTCGCGCATGGTATAAGCGCCCGCGAGGACAAGTGTGCCGCCGAGCCCGAGAGCAACTTTCGCTAGTAGCACCATGGGTGCCTCCCGCCAGTTGAATGTTGCGGCGTCCTGCCGCGATGACCGACTCGAAAAGAGGGCGGCGTCTTCGTCGGATTATTGTGCCGCCACCGGAATCAGAAAAGCTCCGGCTTAAAAGCCGCCTCCACAAAACCTCTTAGTCCGTGACATTTTTGGAATCGAGCCAGACACGGACAGTGTTTTCGTGATCTTTCACGGAAACGAGTTCGGTGTCGCCTTGCGAGGACAGGGCGTGAAGCGCGGCGACGAGATCCAATTCATCCTTGCCGGCGGAAAACAGGGCATCGATGACCTTCATGGGAACCTTAACTTCGACATCGGACTTCTTGGAATTCTCTTTGTCGAGGACGTGAATGATCAGGTGATTGTTCAGCTTGGCGACGCGCACGTCGCACTCGTTGCTCTGAACGGTGACGAATTCGCCGTCTTTAGTGGTGCGAATGGCCTCGACGAGGGCGCGGAGGTCGACGTCATCCACATGTGCGTTGTCGATTTTGACCCTGCCGCCGTGGAGGCGATCCTTGTTGATTGCCGGGAGAACTTTTTCGGCCAACTCGAGGGGGACGTTTACTTTGACGGTCTCACCTTTGGCGTCGGAGCTGATAACGCGGACGTGCAGCCAGCGGTCCTTGGATGCGGATGTCGTTGATTGGCTGGAGCTTGCCGGTGCGGCAGTGGATTGCGCCAAGGCGCCAACCGGCGAAAGAACGAATGCGGCGGCGACGATGAGAGCGGTCTTGTCGAAGAAACGGCGCTTGCGGTCGGACATGACTGGATGCCTCCTGACCGGCAGTGCGCCGGTTCTCGGAGATAGGTACGAGAGGGGTAGAAAAAAAGTTTCCTAAAAAGAAGAGCAACTGGCGAACGGTGTTCTGGGACTCGGGGGCGAGCAGCGCGTCCACCGGTATCTCGGTAATCCCTGGCAGATCGAAGAAGATGATAACGCAGAGACGCGGGGAGTGCTGAGGAAGCGCAGAGAGGAAAAAGACCCACCTTCCCCGATGGGGGTCGGGGAAGGTGGGAATACGGGGACTGCTGTGAAGTCTAGGCCCGCGACGGCGTCCTCGGAGGCATTCCGACAGAAACCATCGCGGGCTCATTGCTCCGCTACACTATCAGGACTAAAACTACGACTTCGGTGCAGATTGTGTCTGTTCAATATTGAACAGTTGCGCGACCGAGGGTCTAAAGGGTGAGGCGACTTTGAGGGGATTGTTATCCTTCCGCACCATGAACCCCGCACATGAGCCTGACGTGCGGGGCATCCCGCGAACGGATAGTTAGCCGCAGCTGAGCTGCCATGGTGTATAACCATACGAGCAGTCAAAACGGAATCCCAGGCCTAGAAATTCACAGAGAGAGAAAAAATGAAAAGATCAGTGATCGTGTCGGTAGTCGCAGCTCTAACCATCGTCGGGGCGTTCGTAGGCGTTGCACGGGCGCAGAAAGAGAAGCAAGTCATCTACGTATCTTCAGCGAAAGTCACTTATAAAACGTCGCTGATGGCCGGCGTTTCCATGCAGGCCCTCACGGGTGACATGGAGAAAGGCGCTCACGCAACATTTACGAAGTTCGACCCCGGCTACGATGCGGGCATGCACTCGCACACGAACGATATTTCCATCGTGGTGATCAAAGGCGCTTACCTCTATAAGGATGAAGCCGGTGAAAAGCGGGTCGGGCCGGGCGAATACCTGTTCGTACCGGGTGGGCACAAACACTGGAGCGGCGGCGACAAGACCGAAGGCGCGCTCTTTTACGAGCAAGGGGCAGGGAAGTTCGACAGTATCGCCGCGAAATAGGTAGACGTCCGAAACCATCGCAAGTCGCCGGGGTTCCCTCTCAAGGAAAGTTGGGAGGGAATTCGGTCGGCTCGTGCTGCAGGCCTGCCCCACCCAATCGCGCGGAAGTATCATGGATCAAGGAGTAGCGAGCCGTGACTACGCGTCAACGCAAGGTTCAGACTCAACAGGTTCACACACAACTGGGCCGAGCCGCAGGGCAGATCTTTGCCGCCAATGAGCGTATGAACCAGATGATTATCGAACATCTTGACCCTGGCGCCTGGAGAGCCAAACCGTCAGGCAAGGCCCGTCCGATTGCAGCGATCTTCACGCACATGCACAATGTCCGCTGCAAGTGGGTCAGGCTTACCGCTCCGCACCTGAAGGTTCCACGACAGCTTGCCCGCGCGCACTGCACGCGGCAGCAGGCCCGCGCAGGATTGGCCGAGAGCGCCGCTCGCTGCGCGGAGATGCTCGCTGAAGCGCTCAGCGGTGGCGGTGGGCGCGTCAAGTGTTTTCGCAGAGACGGCTGGGCTCGGCCTTGGCCGATTGGCGCGGAAATGTTGTGCTACATGCTTTCTCACGAAGCCCACCATCGCGGGCAGGTGTGTATGCTCGCGCATCAGCTCGGATTCCCGCTGCCAATCAAGGTGACTGCCGGGATCTGGAATTGGGAAAAGCTGTGGAAAGAATGCGAGGCGCCGGGCGGCCCCGGCCGCGTTTCCTAAGGGATCGCTCCAAGCACAGTCGCGATACTGCAGAGTGTTGGCGAACTGTCACCTAAGGCCACGTTCTATCTGCTTTCGTTGTGCTGTCCAGAGACTTGGGGCAGCCACCGGGCCCCGGTCTTTAATAATCGTCCAATCGGCCGTTGTTATTTAGACAACATCCTGTAATTACTTCCCTTGTTATATACGGCGGTTTCAACACACACTTGGGATACCCTCCCGGAAGGACGTGCCATGCGCATCCTCGCCTACAGCAAACAGCGCAAACACCTCAACTCCGCTGTACAGACTATGCGAAATCACGGGATTGCGGTTAGCGGACCCTACCGAATGCAGAACGGCACGCTGATTTTCAGCGTGGCGGATGACGTGGTAACGGAAGATGAACTGCTGCGCTTGCCACGCGATGAAAGGCTCGAACCGGACAGCGTTCACGAACTCCTCGACGAGATCAGGAAGCGGCCGACATGAGGTCAGGGAAATATCTCGTCGTCTGTTTGTCCATAGTATTCCTGGCGGCGGGGACATACGTTCTGCGGGAATCTCTGAGCAATGCTGGGCATTACGCAGAGGAAGGCATTCTGGCGGGCGCGCTGCTGTCCGCGCTTGCTCTCGTGGCGATGTCCTGGTCCCTCAAGCTGCACCTGGGCGGGAAAGCATTCGAGAGACACATGAGAGGGCGCTGAGAAATCAGGCTGCGGATTTGACACATGCTGTTGGGTGGGGTGCGGGCCGAGCGATCTGACGGATCCGTGGAAGAGTGTTTAGCGCGGGAAGAATCTCGAGAAGTAGTCAATAACTCCACCGTCCGCCCAGCGCGAAAGATAAGTAACCCCTTCGTGTGACAGGGTAACCTCGGAAGGCTTTCCCGGCCCCATCCGCCGGCTTAGCAAGGGCCCGGAATCCTTCGTCCAGACTAACAAAAAACGCCGCTATACTTGACAGGTCTGTTAGGCTATCTGCGAGTAAAAGGTACGAGTATTATTATGCCTAGAGTTGGTAGATACTCAACGTTTATAGTTTAGCGTCACGATGAAGAAGTCTTCCAGCCAACCACCCGGCCCACTGGAGAAATCAGTCTCAAAAGCCCTTCCCAGTCTCGGCAACAATCGGGAGCAGGCCTATGCTGAATCAACTCACGGTGGTGTTCGCGTTCATCTGTTTGTGCGCCGGTGCAACTCTCTTGTACGTGGGCGTAATGCGAGCGGACGGGATGGTCCTTGGCGGTGCTGCAGTCATCAGTCTCGGTCTACTCAGCGCCGCCTCGGCGCTGAAAACTTGGCTAAGGTGGAGGCGCTACTAAATGGAACGAAACTCTAAGTAAATGCCATCGGCGTGTTACACCAGCCCGTCAAGCAAACGCGCGAACCGTACGCCACCGCGAGATCCATCCTTAGGCCAAATCTCCATTGTTGGCGTGTGATCCATCCTGTCGTCTAGGGCAACCCAATCAGCTACGGACATTCTATGCTCCACCCGCGTCGGCTCTTTTGCCCGAGCCTGGGCCGTTCAACAGACAGCTGCCAAGTGTACTCGGTCGAAGGGGTCGGCGCAGTCACCTAATCAGCCAGGACACGTGACGTCAGGCAGTAGGTTGAACGAGATTGATGAGGTTGCCGCAGGTGTCTTCAAAGAGGACGGCGGTAATGGGGCCCATGCTCGTGGGTTCGCCGCGGAAGCGGACACCGAGCTTGTGGAGGCGGCGGTGCTCGGAGGCGATGTCGTTGGTCAAGAAGGCAGTGGCGGGAATGCCGGCGGCGAACAACGCCTTTTGATAGGTCTGCGCAGGCTCGAAACCCATGGGCTCTAGGACGAGTTCGACGCCTTCCGCGCCCTCCGGTGAGGAGACGGTCAACCAACGAAATGGTCCCATGGGAATGTCCTTATTTTTTACGAAGCCCAAGATGGTGGTGTAGAAGCGGAGAGCTTTGTTCTGGTCGTCGACCATGACGCTGGCTAGCCTGATCTGCAAGGGAACCTCCTATTGGATGCGGCTTAACGCGGCCGCCGCGGATGGGCAGCAATCTTGGGAGGTTAACAGTCGGCAGTTAGAAGTTGAAGGTCAAAAATTGAAGTCGAAAAGTGAAAGTTGAGGAAAAAGCCCCACCTTCGCCGATGGGAGTCGGAGAAGGGTGGGGCATGCGGGGACTACTAGGGAATTAAGCCCGCGATGGCGTCCTCAGAGGCATTCCGTGGGTGGCCATCGCGGGCTCATTGCTCCGCTACACTATCGGGATAAAAGCTACGACTCCTGCGAAAGCGCGTCTGTTCAAAATTGCACAACGGTCAAATCATGCGGACTAAACAGAATTAGACGTCGCAAAGGTCGGCGGCTTCACGGAGCGAAGTGAGTGGGTCGCGGCTGGGGACGAACTCGTGGGCGACGTAGCCGCGGAAGTTAGTTGCGGCGATGCCGCGCATAACTCCGTCCCATTGGACTTCCTGAGTGCCGTCGAGTTCATGGCGGCCGGGAACCCCGCCGGTGTGGAAGTGGCCGATCCAATCGATGTTCTTCTGGATGGTGCGGACCAAGTCGCCTTCCATGATTTGCATGTGATAGATGTCATAGAGGAGCTTGACGCGCGGCGAGTTCACCTCCTGGACCACTTTCAATCCCCAGGCGGAGTGGTCGCACATGTAATCGTGGTGGTCGACTTTGCTATTCAGAAGTTCGATGCAGATGTTGACGCCGTGGTCTTCACCAATTTTTTTGACGCGATTGAGGCCGATGATGGTGTTCTTGGCGCCTTCTTCGTCGGACATACCGTTGCGATTCCCGGAGAACGTGATGACGTTGACGACCCCGGCTTTCGCCGCGATCGGAATGTTTTTGCGAAAAGCTTCTTCAATCTTGGCGTGATTTTCAACCCGGTTCATGGCGTGGGGAATGTCGCCGCCGCCGGCATAGCCCATGGCACAAACTAAACCATAACGAGCAGGGACATCCCATTCGTCGATACCAAGCAGGTCGATAGCCTTAAGGCCGATCTCGGCGGAGTAGGCGCAGAGCTTGTCGAGCGGAATCTTCTGGTAACACCAGCGAGAGACGGATTGGCGGATGTTGCCCTTGCGCTTTACGGGAGCGCCTCCTTCAGACCAGGCGAGGGATGGAAGAGAAGCCATAGTGGCTCCTGAGAGAGCAGTCTTGATGACGTTGCGGCGCGATAGTTTGGACATGTTAGTCAGGCAGAGTGTACCGAAGAAAAGCCGGACGAGGGAGAGAAAATTATTTTTTCGGGGGCTTGGGGTTATGCGGCTGCGGTGTGGCCGTCTTGGGGAGTTCGACGCGCCAGATGTCTTTTTCGGCCTGCAGGCCGAAGACGCCGACTTGATTGGATTCGGAAGTACCGACCTGGCCGATCCAGACGACTCGGAAGCGGGCTTTGCGCCAGAGGCGGCGGACTTCGATGGTTTGGCCAGGGGAAGTTAAGAAGCCGATGCCATCAAGACGCGCGCCATCCTGGCTGAGATCGACAGTGTAGGCGCTCTGGGCGAAAGGATGGCCTTTGGGGTCGGTACCTTTGACGATGACTTTAAGAGTCTTGGGAAGGCGAGGCTTCTTGCGGCTCTTCTTCCAGAAGTCCGATATGGGCTGCCGGAAGGCGAGGCCAACGCGGATTTCGCGCTCGGAGTAGCGGTCGACGTAAGCGACGCGGACTTCCTGCTCTTGGCGACTGCCCTTGTGAATCAGAAAAACGGTGTCACCGAGTTCGAGTTTGGCTTTCAGGGTGATGAGGGCGCCGCTGGAATTAACGAGAATCGTCTCGGTGTCTTCGTGGAACGCGCCGTCTTTACCGGCAAACCCATAAATGACTATGGGTACGCGCATGGGGATGCGCTCGCTGGAGCGAGGGGTTTTCTTTGCCGGGGCAGAGGGGAAGGGAACGGCAAAGGTTGTGGAGGATTTTGGCGGGGGGCTAGGATCGTCGAGCGGGGCGACTTCCATGGCTTCCTGGGGAATGCCTAGTTGAGGGCCGTGCTCGCGGCACTTGAATTCCCAATTCTGCTGGAGGATTTCTGCGAGGGATTCCTCGCGGTTGGAGAGTGTGACCCAGGAGTCGCTGTCTCCTTTGGGGCACCTGAGGCGAATCGCGAAATTCCTAGGCATGAGAGTTCCCTACGCAATTTGATGATACCTGTTCGGCGCGTCGAAGGCCGAGGATCGGTTTGGAGAAGTTCGTCGAAAGGTAAATGGGCCGAGGCAGGCCAGTAACCAGCTTGTATAGCGGGGTGTAACCTCTGGCGGGAATGGGACTCCTATGGGGCGAACGAGATGGCAGGGTGGAAAACCTGCCCTCCATAAACTAAAGGCAGAGGAGAGATTCGAATGGTTCGCACGATCAAGGCAGGTTTCGCATTCACGGCGTTGGCGGGAGCGTTTCTGCTTCAGCCCTCACTGCGGGCGCAGGAAAAGATGCAGCAAGACAGCATGAAGCAAGACGAGATGAAGCACGACAAGATGCAAGACGACAAAATGATGCACGACGGCAAGGCCAAGACGCTGGAGACAGGAATGTTTCATGGCAAGGTCCATGCCACATCAGGCCGCGCGACGGTGTATCAGGAAGCGGATGGGAAGCTGGTGCTGCGGCTGACGAATTTCAAGACTTCCAACGGGCCGGATGTCCACGTGATCCTGGTGGCGACGAAGGATGCCATGGACGATGCCAATTTCCTCAAAGACAACACCGAAAAAGTGGAGTTGGGAAAACTGAAGGGGAATGAGGGAGACCAGAATTACGAAATTCCCTCGGGAACGGATCTGGCGAAATTCCGGACGGTTTCGATCTACTGCGAGCGGTTCAACGCGAACTTTGGCGCGGCGCCGCTGGAGAAGTTCTAAGGATTCGAATGGCGAAGAGTCGGGCAGGTAACACTGCCCGATTTTTTTCTTGAGAGAAAACGATGAATACGAATAAAAAGGGGCTGTCACGAAACAAATGGATTGCCGTGCTGATAGGTGTTCCGGTGTTGGTGGGCGCGTGGTGGGCGTTCCGGCCGGAGAAGCTGTTCATCAATCAGAAGGTGAGCGAGGCGGCGCCGATGGCGTTGAGTTCGGAGCCGGAAGCCCTGTACACAGCAAAGCTGGAAGGAAAGGCTCATCAGACGAACGGGCGGGCGACGATCTACAAGGGCGCAGATGGGAAAGCGTATTTGCGGCTTTCGGACTTCGCAACTTCGAACGGGCCCGACGTCCATGTGCTGCTGGCACGCGCAGAGGACAAGGCGCTGGAAAGCGAAGTCGTGCAAGGCGGCCTTGATGGCGTGGAACTCGGGGCATTGAAGGGAAACCAAGGCGATCAGAATTATGATTTGCCAGCAGCGACGGATTTGAATAAGTATGAAGCTGTGGTGATCTACTGCGAAAGATTTCACGCGATTTTTGGCGTGGCCAGGCTGGAGAAATTCTAGGACAGGAAGTGTAAGCTGCGACAGGAACGCCACCAAGATTGGACTGCGCTCGCCGCAAGTCTGAAGCAGGCGGCGCTCAAAAGCTTGATATGCGAACGGCGGACACAAATGAGGCAGCGCTGATTCCCCGGATTCTGGCGGGCGAGAAAGAACTGTTTCATGAGCTGATCCGGCCGTATGAGCGGATGGTTTATCTGACGTTGCTCTCGATCGTGAAGAATGAAGCCGATGCCGAAGATGGGGCGCAGGAGGCCATCATTAATGCCTACCGGCACCTCATATCTTTTCGAGGCGAGGCCAAGTTTAGCACGTGGCTGACGACCATCGCGATTAATGAAGGGCGGAAACGGCTGCGGAAAGCGAAGGGCGCGGCGGAAGATTCGATCGAAGAAAAAACGGAGGCCCATGAAGGAGATTACACGCCGGCCCCTCTGACCGACTGGCGGGAAATTCCGCTGGAAGCGCTGGAACGGAAGGAACTGCGAGAAGCGCTGCGACTTGCCGTGGCGGAATTGCCCGACATTTACCGGCAGGTGTTTACACTGAGAGACATGGAAGAACTGAACATCGAGGAAACTTCGCAGGCGCTGGGAATCAATACTGGCGCCGTGAAGGTGCGTCTGCACCGCGCGCGGATGATGCTGCAAAAACGGCTCGTTCCCTATCTGAAAACGACAGTCCCGGCACGCAGAAGATTCTTCGGGAGAGCGCTATGAAACTGGATTGCAAACACGTGTGGGAGCACATCTCGGAATACATCGACAAAACGGTCGATGCCAAGCTGCGCGCGGAGATTGAGCTGCACCTCGAACACTGCGAAATTTGCTCGGCGATACTGGATTCGACGCGAAACATCCTGGTTTTGACGGCAGACGACCGCACATTTGAATTGCCGGTGGGGTACAGCGAACGGCTCCACGAGCGGCTGGCGAAAGAACTGGAGAGTTCCGGTAAGGATTCCGAGGAAGAATGAAGCTATTTCGTGTTTATTTTATGGAACGCGATGGACCAGCGGATGAGTAATCCATTCAGCGGCCAGGAGAAGAAGGGTTACAACTGAAAGAGCGATTTGAAAACGCTCGGAGTTTAGTTTTTTCTTGGTTACGGGTTGCTGCCGCCATTGGGCGGCAGGTTTGTTTCGCAAATTCCGCACTTTCCAAATCACAAATAGGTTGATGACCGCTCCGAGGAAGGCCAAGGCCATCATTGGGATGCGAATGGCATCCTGATGGAAGCCGTGAGCCGGTGCGTGGATGCCTGCGGCGGCGGCCAGAGCGCTAAGTCCAATGGCCACGCGCAGGCCGCTGATGGCCATCACCGCGGTGCAGGCGCTCTGCAGAAGAGCAAACACAATACCGGACCAATTCAAGAGCTTAGTGTTAGCGGCCAGCGTCTTTGAGCGCGATGCTTCCGCGTTGCCCTGAGAGATTTCTGGTGGATTTTCTGCCTGTTCCGTCACGTGCGTACTCATCAGGCGCTCCTCAGGATTGCCCGGACCATTTCAGGTACACGGCGGCGAGGGGCGGAAGCGTGAGGACGAGGGAATAGGGACGACCCTGGGCGGGGTGATCGGCGGCTTGCTGGCCGCCCTGATTGCCCGCGTTTGAGCCGCCGTAATGGGCGGCGTCCGTGTTCATGATTTCACGGTAGTAGCCGGCGTTGGGGACACCGAGGCGATAACCGCCACGAACGACGGGTGTCGCGTTGATGATAGCGACCATGAGGTCTTCGGGGTTTTTGCCGCGACGGATGAAGGAAAGAACGCTGTTGTCGGCGTCGTTGGCGTCAATCCATTCGAAACCGTGCCAGTCAAACTCAACTTGATGGAGAGCGGGTTCGGCAGCGTAAAGACGATTGAGATCGCCGACGAGGCGCTGGATGCCGCGGTGGGATTCGTACTCGAGGAGGTGCCAGTCGAGGCTGCGCGCTTCACTCCATTCGTGGCGCTGAGCGAGCTCCTGGCCCATGAAGAGGAGTTTCTTGCCGGGATGCGCGTATTGGTAGGCGTAAAGCAGACGGAGGTTGGCGAATTGCTGCCACATGTCGCCGGGCATTTTGTGGAGAAGCGAATTTTTGCCGTGGACGACTTCGTCATGGGAGAAGGGAAGCAAGAAATTCTCAGTGAAGGCGTAGAGCAGCGAGAACGTGAGTTTGTTGTGTTCGTACTTGCGATGCACGGGATCGTGCGAAAAATACTTGAGCGTGTCGTTCATCCAGCCCATGTTCCATTTGAAACTGAAACCGAGGCCGCCGAGATAGACAGGGCGGGAGACGGCAGGCCAGGAGGTGGATTCTTCGGCGATGGTGAGAACGCCGGGAAATTTGCCGTGGGCGACCTCGTTCATGCGCTTGATGAAATCGATGGCATGGAGATTTTCACGGCCGCCGAATTGATTGGGGACCCACTCGCCGGGCTTGCGGGAATAATCGAGATAGAGCATCGAAGCAACGGCGTCCACGCGGAGCCCGTCGATGTGGTATTTGTCGAGCCAGAAGAGCGCGTTGGAAATCAGGTAGTTTTGAACTTCGTTGCGGCCGTAATTGTAAACGAGCGTGCCCCAGTCAGGATGCGCGCCTTGGCGCGGGTCGGAATGTTCGTAGAGATGAGTGCCGTCGAATTGCGATAGGCCGTGAGTGTCGCGCGGGAAATGCGCGGGAGTCCAATCGAGAAGGACGCCGATGCCGGCCTGGTGGCAGCGATCCACAAATTCCATAAACTCCGCGGGAGTGCCGAAGCGGCTGGTGGCGGCGAAGTAGCCGAGAGTCTGGTAGCCCCAGGAACCGTCGAAGGGATGTTCCATGATGGGGAGGAGTTCGACGTGCGTGTAGCCGAGATCCTTGACGTAGGGAATGAGTTGGTCACCTAGCTCGCGGTAGCTGAGCCAGCGATCGTGATCTTCGGGAACGCGCCGCCATGAGCCTAAATGGACTTCGTAAACGGAGATCGGTGCCTCGTGCCAGTTTTTTTGAGCACGCTGCGCCATCCAGTCCGCATCTTTCCATTTGTGGTGATCGAGGCGTGCGACGACGGAGCCGGTGTTGGGGCGCAGCTCAGAACGGAAAGCATAAGGATCGGCTTTGAGCGGGATAATATTTCCGTTCGGTCCGACGATTTCGTATTTGTAGATGGCGCCCTCGTCGAGTTCCGGGACGAAGATTTCCCAAAGGCCGGAGGAACCGCGCGCACGCATGGGATGCACGCGGCCGTCCCAGCGATTGAAGTCGCCCACAACGCTGACACGTTTCGCGCTGGGGGCCCAAACCGCGAAATGAACGCCGCGGACGCCTTCGAGCGAGATTACATGAGCGCCAAGTTTTTCGTAGGTGTCGTAGTGGCGGCCCTCGCCCATGAGATACAAATCAAACTCGCTGAGCACGATGGGAAAGGCATAAGGATCGAAAATTTCGAAGGCATCGCCGGAGTGCGTGCGTCCCTGAATCTTGTAACTCCCCGCCGCTGGCGGAGCGGATTGGTTGGAAGGCCAAGTGGCTTCAAAAAAGCCTTCGGGGCGAAGCTTTACAGCGTCGGTGACTTTCGCGGGGGAAACCACGGCGCCTTCAATCGCGGGAGGCCGCAAAGAGATGCACGCTTCCGCGGCCCAAGGAAGGAAGAGCGCACTG
>Ga0210406_10000403_pt1 | contig 59660 bp, 42 predicted proteins | sample IncBWC30MmetaG_FD_155454 | JGI IMG/M metagenome (GOLD analysis project Ga0210406, IMG submission 155454) | Forest soil microbial communities from Barre Woods Harvard Forest LTER site, Petersham, Massachusetts, United States - Inc-BW-C-30-M | ecosystem: Environmental > Terrestrial > Soil >...
GGGGACAGGAAGCTGTGAAGAAATTGGTTTCCGTCGGACTTCAGTCGAAGTTTTGCTGTTGTACTGTGGGTGATGGAGTTGTCAGACCGGGCCCGAGTTGCCTCGTGATTCTTGTAGGCGAGTCGAGGTGCGGTGCAAAGGTGCTAAGCGTAGGCGAGTTCCACATTGAACTTGCGCCGTAAGCTGAACCATCGTGCAAGGTTATAGCTCAGGCACGCCCAAGTAGCTTCCATCGTTACCTTCAGACGGCCGCGACACCGGAACTGCCGTAAACCGCAGCGCTCCTTGATCCAAGCATGCGGAAACTCTGCGATCTGGGAGCGTCGCGCGTAGATCTGTTGTGCCTCTTCGGTCGCCATCTTGATCTTGAATGCGGTGGTCGTCGCCGGTTCTTCGGTGCGCGTAATCGCGCGTCGCCACGCAGGCTTCGCGTTCGGTGGAGCACAGTGGCTGCGTAGCGGGCATTGTGCACAAACTGTCTTTCCCGCGTGATACAGCTGTGTATGCACACCATTGCCGCGATTCAGTCGAGTACGACGAGTCAGGACCTTTCCGGCGGGACAGGTAAAGCAGTCCCGTTTTGGATCGTAGGGAAAAGCACTGGCCAGGAAGTCGCCACTGCGCCCACAGGCATCGCGTTCCGTCGGTTTCCAGCTATCTTGCCAGGACCCGTAGAAGTCCACGCCGCAATCGGCTGCAACTTGCACCGACGCGTGGTTGGTGTAATCTCCATCGGCTACGATCTGCTTCGGTTTCTGTCCTAACATCGTTACACAGCGTTCCAGAGCGGGTTTGAGCTGACGGTAGTCGATGGCGTCGGTGGTTGCTTCTACGTTCACCACCAGGCCGTGCGTAGTGTCCGCGAGCAGTTGCACGTTGTAACTCGGCACCGTCCCACCCTCGCCGTTTCTCATCACGTGGGCATCCGGATCCGTGCTCGATGCGCGTGCCACGAACTCTTTGCGTGATCTCAACGGCATACCAGCAAGTTTCCTGAAGCAGTTTCATCGGTTTTCGGTACATTCGGTACAATCGCGATTTTTTGAATTTCTCGCATCAATCTTTTCAACAGCTTGGGAACGAGGTCTTCGCGTAGGTTGCTGACAGAATCGAAATCCTCTTCAAGTACGATCTTGTCCGAAATCAAACATATAAATATGAGGATGGCGCAGAATGACCCGATAGTACTCTCCTAAGCGGTCTACGCGAACAATTGCCAGTGCCGGACCAGAGGTTATGCGCCATGAAGGACTAGGTGCCCGGCCAGGGGCCAGCTCATTCTGTTCATACCGCGGCGACAGCATCACGATAAAGACTTCTGAACCGTGGTGCCACGTTGGAAGATCTGGGAAAAGCTTAGGCGCCATTTTTGTCGCAAATTCCGTGAACACACGAACAGAGCGCTGGGTAAACCGGTTTCCTAAGTGAACCAACCATAAATTCACAGTGCGGAATCGCCATTTCGGCATGACTTCGATCAGCTGTCCCTCACGTACCAACTGGGGCTGCACAATCGGTGGAAGGTCACCGATACCAGCGCCCTTGAGCAAAGCGGATGCTAGGTCGGCGTAGTCGAGAGAAAGGCGACAACAAGGATGCTAAATGGAAACGTCCAATGATGCCGAGCAGACTACCACAGGCTTGAAGTTGACCTACTATCACGACTTGAGAGCAACACAATCGTTCCGGCCTGTGGTTGGAATGCTGAGGAAGTGAAGCAGCCTATCTACGCCCGCATGATAGCATTCGCCAAAAGAGTGTCTTCAACCTACGAACACTGAGAAAGTTTTACGTTATGCACTATTGCCTCTTACACACGCCTTCACGGAAAAAAATCGGCCAATGATTCATCTCAAACACCTCGAAGCTTGGTTCGTGACGGGAAGCCAGCATCTTTATGGGCAGCAGACACTGGATCAGGTCGCGACGCATTCGCGAGAGATCGCAGCTGCGCTGGACAGGTCATCCACTGTGCCGGTGAAGATCGTTTTCAAACCGCTCCTCACTACGCCGGAGTCGATCTACCAGCTTTGCCTCGAAGCCAACAGCTCAGCAAACTGCGTGGGCCTCATTCTCTGGATGCACACATTCTCGCCCGCAAAAATGTGGATTCCCGGATTGAGAGCACTGCGCAAGCCATTTGTCCATCTCCACACGCAATTCAACCGCGAGCTGCCATGGGCCACGATCGATATGGATTTCATGAATCTGAATCAATCGGCGCACGGCGATCGCGAGTTTGGTTTCCTCACCAGCCGCGGACGCATGCGGCGGAAAGTGATTGTCGGATTCTGGCAAGACGAAGATGTCGCGGGCGAGCTGGCGACCTGGCTGCGCGCAGCAAGCGCCTGGCACGACGCACAGCGTCTGAAGGTCGCACGCTTTGGGGACAACATGCGCAAAGTCGCAGTCACAGAAGGTGACAAGGTTGAAGCTGAGATGCGCCTCGGATACTCGGTGAACGGATACGGCGTCGGCGACCTCGTCGGCCATCTAAATGACGTCAGCGATTCCGACGTCGACAGACTCATTTCCCGCTATGAAGAGTCGTATGCCATTGCCGAACCGCTGCGGACACGCGGAGAGAAGCGGGCATCGTTGCGAGATGCAGCGCGGATTGAGCTGGGACTGCGGTATTTCCTTGAAGACGGCAACTTCAAAGCCTTCACCGATACCTTCGAAGACTTGCATGGCTTACCGCAACTGCCGGGAATTGCGGTGCAACGCCTCATGGCCGACGGTTACGGTTTCGGCGCCGAGGGCGACTGGAAGACCGCGGCGCTGGTACGCGCGATGAAAGTCATGAGCTCAGGACTCAAAGGTGGAACGTCCTTCATGGAGGACTACACCTACGATCTGAGGAACGGCGGCATGGTGCTAGGCGCGCACATGCTGGAGATCTGTCCTTCGATTGCGGACAAACGGCCGTCGCTCGAGATCCATCCTCTGAGTATCGGCGGGAAAGCAGATCCTGTGCGTCTCGTCTTCGATGCCCAGCGGGGGCCGGCGGTCAACGCATCGATCGTAGATATGGGAGATCGCTTCCGTATGATCGTCAATCAAGTCAATACGGTCGCGCCTGAGCATCCGCTGCCCAAGTTGCCAGTGGCGAGAGCGGTCTGGATTCCACAGCCGAATCTGAAAGTCGCTGCAGGAGCATGGATTCTAGCCGGCGGAGCACACCACACCGGATTTAGTCACGCGTTAACTGCACAGTACTTAGAAGATTTTGCTTCGATTGCCGATATGGAATTTCTGTTGATCGATGCCAACACTACCATTTCGGAATTCAAGAAGGAGCTTCGGTGGAATGACATGTATTATCGTTTGACGGCTCTCGGGAGCCAATTTCCCTCGTAGCACGGACGGGCCCGGTACGTACTGCCTACAGTTGTCCACGGTTTCTGTAGTCACCAGCTCAGTTGCAACAGTGACACAGACTGTCGCGGAAGCGTAACGTCTACACTCGTCTCTCCATTCTCCGAGGATACCCACCTTGGAGACTCACTCTGCTGAAGTTGGCCTGCGGCCTCCAGTGTTGTGTATTGCTCCGGTGACGGCGATTGCGGTGATCCAATCTTTTTCCACGCAGTCCAGGAATTGCTGTGACTCTCGTCAATGCGATATTGGCGCAACAAAACATGCTTTGTGCTGTCGGGAAGGCCGGCGATAACCAATCGTACTTTCGTTGCAGGTTCGGCTACATCGTCGTCACAATAGTTCCATGTCAGGACCGAAACTACGCGGTCCTGAGCGACAGCGAAGGCATCGACATTCGGCTCGACCACGCCTTCTTCGAGCACGGTCGACAATGGCACGCGCCTGTCGTTGTCCGTTTTTACTCGACTACCCTGCATCATTCCCAGCATTCGAAAAAGATTCAGCACCGGTTTATCGATGCCATTAGTCGACAGAGTGCGAAAGCCATCGAAATAGGGCTGACCCTCAAATTCAAAGGCCCAGGTCAGCATCCCATCAACGTTGGCTTGCTCACGATCGGCGAGTTCGAAGATATTCTTCAACATCACGGCCGTGTACGCCGGATAGAGGGTCCCATTTCGGTATGAATTCTGCGGATAGACACGCGCAGAGCATGCAGCGCATCCCTCCGGATCCGATTCACTCAGTACGATGGGCAGGTCGCGAAATTTTGCAAATGAGCGCACAATCTGAAAGCCTTCGTCGACATCCTGCATTTGTTTCGCAATTCCCATCCGCACGTGCCCGTCGACAACTGAGGGACGTCCCTTTGCGTGGTAAGTTATGAAATCGAGCGGAGCACCGGCATTCCCATTAACTAAGTTCGCACCGTGATCGCAGTGTTCAAGAAAGTGCCGGAAAAATGCTGCTGCCTTTGGACTGGATGGCCCAGTCACCGCTGGACCACCTATCCTGGCCGTCGGCAGAGCGCGCTTCACCGCGCTTGCAGTGTAATCGTACAGTTTTTCGTACTCTTCCGTCGTTCCGTGCCAGTAAAAGATATCGGGCTCGTTCCACAATTCCCAATACCAGGACGCAACTTCCACCTGCCCGTACTTTTCTACGCAGTGTCGCACCCATCTGTAAACAAGTTCTTCCCACTTACGGTAATCGCGCGGCGGGTATGACCAACCAATGGCATAGTCCTTGTTCGCTGTGCCCGGAATCCACGTAGGACGATAGGGATCGGGCTTTGACGACAGCGCTCGTGGCATGAATCCAATCTCTACGAAAGGCTTGGCTCCTGCCTGCAGGTACGTTTCAAAAATGCGATCTATGATCTTCCAGTCATAGATTGGCTTTCCCCCCGCATCCTCTGTATAGGCGTTCGTAGATCCCCACTTGAGTCCAGCGACGCCATCGCCACTCGCAAGCAGAAAGTGCGTGCGAATGTAAACAGGAGCGCTACTCAGTGCTCCCAACTCCTTCACCAGCTTTGTGCCGTTCGCGGTGTAGGTGTAGTTTGGCTCGTCGTATCCGAAGTAGGAATAAATCGGCTTAAAGGACCCGATGGTATGCGACGCATCGATTCGGATGGATATCTGCTCCTGTCCGAGTACGGCAACGACGGCCAAAAGCTCAAGCAAACTGAGCCAAGCGATGTTGATTCTGCTCCTCGGGATTAAACCTTTGGAAAGACTTCTTGCAGCCGCGGCAACAATCTTGAACTTCATTGGGAACGAAGCTCTTGCAGTTGAAATCTCAGTTGGCCATTCACTGAGTGCAACGCTAATGCGGCACAGTTTTCGACGATCCAGTCAGGTTGCGCCTTCTGCAGCTCTGGAATTGTAACAGTCGTGGGAAATGCTATTACGCGTGCGCCGGCTCCCTTTCCCGCTTTGATACCCGCCGGAGCATCTTCAACAACGATACAATTCGAAGCTAAAAACCCCAGGGACTCGGCCGCCTTGATGTAAGGCTCCGGGTGAGGCTTGCCGTGGGTGATGTCGCTGGAGGTAATAAACAGTGTCGGTCGTGGCAGGCCAGCGGTACGAAGGCGAACTTCGGCGAGAGGCCGAGTGGAAGAGGTCACAATCGCCCAACGTTCTGGCGGAAGTCGACTCAGCAGCTCAAACGTGCCTGGGAGCGGGACCACACCTTCCAGGTCCTCAATCTCGCTACGCTCGATTTTGGCGTTCTCGGCATGATGGTCCGAATCGGGAACAAGCTCCCGAATCGTGGTAATGCTCGGACGGCCCTGGGCTCGCCGTACTACCTCCTTGGGATCGAAGCCATGATCAAGGGCCCACTTTGTCCAAACTCGCGCGACGGCTGGCGTGGAATCGATGAGAACACCGTCCATATCAAAGAGCACCGCATCCGTTTGTATCGATACACGCATTCCGTGCCGCATCCTACCATGGGTATCCCGATTGTTCGGAGTTCCACCTCGCTCTAATCGATAAGGCTGCAAGATGGTGACACGAGGAAACTAGAAGTTTGACAAAAAATAGGTCGGTGTTCTACTTTGGCTGACCTTGGCAGAGCAGGGCCAAATATCAGTACTGAAACCTTTTAGTTAAAGGAAACCGGAATCGAGATCGGTCGGCAAAGCACTAAAATGATGCTGGCAAAACTTCGCGAACAGGTATTGGACGCGAATCTGGATCTTGTGCGCAAGGGTGTGGTCCTATACACGTTCGGCAACGTGAGCGGGATCTCGCGCCGCGACAAAATTGTCATCATCAAGCCCAGCGGCGTTCCCTACGATCAACTTCAACCTGAAGACCTGGTTGCCACCGATCTCGACGGAAACGTACTCGAGAGCGATTTGAGGCCGTCGTCAGATCTGCCAACTCATTTGGTCCTCTACAAGGCCTTTCCTAACGTCGGCGGCGTGGCGCATTCGCACTCGGAGTATGCGACTTCGTGGGCCCAGGCACGCAAGCCGATCCCGTGTCTCGGCACTACTCATGCCGACTACTTTCATGGTCCGGTACCCGTAACCGATTCGATGCGCGAGGCGGAAATCGGTGACGCTTACGAGGAAAATACTGGACACGCGATCGTGAAAGCATTCAAGAACAAAGACTATGAAGCAGTGCCGGCGGTTCTGGTGGCAAATCATGGTCCGTTTGCGTGGGGACCAGACGCAAAAACGGCGGCGCACAACGCGGTCATCGTCGAAGCAGTTGCGCGCATGGCGTACTTCACGATAACGATCAATCACGAGGCGCAGGCAGTCGATCAGGCGTTGCACGACAAACACTACTTCAGGAAGCATGGGCGCAATGCTTACTACGGCCAGCAACAAAACTCAATACGAGAAAAGGGCGATAAGTGACTCCACTACCGGCCATGTTCGTCGCTACGCGACTGGTGCGTCTCTCAGCGGTGGATTTGGCTATCATAGCGATTTATTTCGTCTTAGTGCTGGCGATCGGCTTTTACCTGAAGCGCTTCGCTACTACCGGTGAAGACTTTTTCCTTGCCGGCCGCGAGATGACAGCCTGGGTCGCCGGACTCGCCTTCGTTTCGGCGAACCTCGGCTCTCTAGAACTCCTCGGATGGGCGGGTAACGCATACCAATACGGGATCATGGCAGCGCATTGGTACTGGATCGGAGCCATTCCCGCAATGGTCTTTCTCGGTCTGGTAATGATGCCGTTTTACTACATCTCCAAGACTCACTCGGTTCCCGGATACCTCAAGTTGCGCTATGGCTCCGAGGCAAGCGCCTTGAGCGCAGTCACATTTGGCTTCATGACGATCCTTATGTCGGGCGTCAACATGTATGCCATGGCAGTCGTGATGGAGGTTGTGCTTGGCTGGAATTTACATTTCAGCATCATTGTTTCTTCGTTAACGGTAGGTGTGTATGTTGCCGCAGGCGGACTTTTCTCTGCGATCTTCAACGAGGTCTTGCAGTTCTTCCTGATCTGGTTTGGAGCTCTGCTGATTCCGATTCTGGGATTGATTGAAACTGGCGGATGGAACGGAATGGTGGCGCGCATTCACCAGAATTTCCCAGGCCAGGACTTCACTCACATGTGGGGTCCCATGAGTTCCGCTGACAAGAACCCCATGGGCGTTTACTGGGTCGCTATCGTCTTTGGTTTGGGCGCAGTACAGGCCATGGGATACTGGACTACGGACTTCCTAGTTGTACAACGGGTGCTCTCGGCAAAGGATGTCCGGTCGGCAAAGCTGGCGCCGATTATCGGCTCCTTCTTCAAAATGGCTGTGCCCCTTATCGTGATTGTTCCTGGATTGTTAGGCCGCGCCGTCCTGCCCTGGCACTTGGTTCCGGGAAACCAGGCACAGCCGGGACAATTCAAATACGACGATGTCCTACCTTTAATGCTCGCACGCTATTGCGGTCCGGGCTTGATGGGCTTAGGGATCACTGCACTGGTCGCAGGATTCATGGCAGGAATGGCGGGCAATGTGAGCGCGTTCGCAACTGTCTGGACGTATGACATTTACAGGCCGTATCTGCGCAAGGATGCGCCGGACTCTCACTACGTTTCCATGGGCCGATGGTGCACGATGATCGGCTTGTTTGTGAGTATCGGTACCGCGTATCTGGTTCAGTACAACAAAAGCATGATGGATTACGTGCAGGCACTGTTTGGATTCTTCATCGCCCCTCTGTTCGGCACAGTCTTGCTGGGTATGCTTTGGAAGCGGGTCACCAGGATGGCAGGTTTTTGGGGACTCTTGGCGGGAGTAACCTCCTCGGTGACCATATTCCTCTTAATGAAGTTTGATGAACGCTGGGTACGGTTTTTCGCGTTGTCGCCGGTCGCGCAACCGCTGGCGCAGGCCATGTGGCAAGCCATGTGGGCGTGCATCACGTGCGTGGTCGTTACAGTTCTCGTGACTCTGGCGACCAAACCACGACCCGATCAGGAGCTGGTTGGGCTCGTCTACAGCTTGACGGAAAAAGCCCGCGAAGAAAACGTGAGTTGGGTGTATCGACCAGTTGTATGGGGAGTCTTAGCTCTGGTTATCCTAGTAATCCTGCAAATCATCTTCTGGTGAGACAGTGATGACGGAAAAACACCACATTATTCCGGTATGGTTCTTCGTAGGCTTGCTGCTCCTTATCTACGGAGTACTGATTCTCATAACTGGCCTGGCACAATGGTCGAATCCGCCTGCCGATGTCCAGCTAACCCAGTATCACGCATCCGTGTGGTGGGGTGGTTTGCTGCTCGTATTGGGCGCCTTGTACTGCTACCTGTTCCGGCCCGGAAAAAGCGTATAGCGGAGAAGTTCCTTCGGGTTCAGCCGCTGGCGAGTCTGAATCATTCCTAGTAAGGAGATCACCGAGGATTCAATGGCCATTGTGGCAGGCGTGGACTTCGGCACTCAGAGCGTTCGTGTGTCGCTGGTCGATAGCGAACGCGGACTACTGGAGTCTGCCGTCGTGGAGTATCCGCTACATCGGCGCCGCGATGATCCCGAATACGCCACCCAGTCGCACGAGGATCACCTGAAGGCTCTCACTACCGCCATGCGGGAGGTTCTTTCCAAGACTAGGATTTCGGGCGATAAAGTTACGGCCATCGCACTCGACACGACCGGATCCTCGGTGATCCCGGTCGACAAAGATCTAAAACCACTCGACGAGTATTACCTGTGGTGTGACCACCGCGCCAAAGGCGAAGCGGCGGAGATCACCGAGACAGCGCATCGCGAAGGACTGCAGGCGATCGAGTGGTGCGGCGGCGTGTACTCGTCTGAGTGGGGATTTTCCAAGCTGCTCCACTGGCTGCGCCATAATTCCGATAAACGCTCCCAGTTTGCCTCAGCCTTCGAACATTGCGACATGATTGCCGCGACACTTTGCGGCATCACCGATCCCAAAAAGGTAAAACGTAGCATCTGCGCCATGGGACACAAGTGGCTCTGGAATGCCAATTTAGGAGGACTGCCGTCGGAAGAGTTTCTAGTCAAAGTAGATCCGCTGTTCAACGGTGTTCGTGAAAAGCTGCAGGGAGAATACGCGACATCGGATCAGATCGCCGGCAAACTATCGCCTCAATGGGCGCAGAAGCTGGGATTGCAATCAGGGATTCCCATTCCGGTAGGAGCATTCGACGCCCACTGGGACGCTATTGGCTCTGGGTGCCGCACCGACGATATTGTGAATGTCGTTGGAACGTCCACTTGCATCATCGGAATCACACCATCCGTCAATCTCGTGCCCGGAGTTTGCGGAGTAGTTCAGGGAAGTGTTCATCCACAACGCACAGGCATAGAGGCGGGACTGTCCGCTGTAGGCGACATTTTCAATGCGATTGCAACTCGCGCCGGCACCGATGTCCCCAGTCTTAGCAAGAGCCTCGAGCCCTACCGCGCCGGACAAACCGGATTGCTGCGTATCACCTGGGACAACGGCGATCGCACCGTGCTCGTTAATCCCAACCTGCGTGGCATCACCTTGGGTTGGAATCTGCAGAGCACAGCGGCCGACGAACTATTTGCCGCTATTGAAGGCACTGCGCTGCACACACGTGTCATCCTTGATCGGATGGCAAGCCACGGAATCACGATCAAGCGCGTGATCAATGCCGGTGGCATTCCGCAAAAGAATGACGTTTTGAACCGCGTTTACGCGAACGTATTAGGTAGACCAGTGCTCGTCCCCAGCCAGAGCGTCGTGAGCTTGGGATCGGCAATCTTCGCATTTCTGGCCGCGGGGACCTTCCGCACAATCGAAGAGGCACAGGACAAGATCTGTCCTCCTCACAAGACTTTTGTGCCGGACAAGGCCGAGCAGAGCGTCTACGATCGTCTCTACGAACTGTATAGCAAGATTTATTTCGAATTCGGAGAAGGGGCCGGCAGCTTCGGAAATGTACTACCCACGCTAATCGAGATCTCCACCGCGCAATCGAGAACGTCCGCCGACGAGAACCTCACCGTGAAAGGACAGGCGAACTGATGAGAGGAATTTTGGCTAACTTTCTGAGAATGATCCCGCTCGTGTTGTGCTCGATCATGTGCGTCACGAGAGTCGAGGCGAAGACGAACGTGTCCAAGCAGCCTTTCGGCAAAATGCCCGACAGCACGGCAGTCGACGTTTACACGCTCAGCGAAGGGACAGTCGAGGCAAGAATCATTACTTATGGCGGCGTCATTGTTTCGCTAAAAGTTCCGGACAAAGCAGGTAAGTCCGACGATGTAGTGCTAGGATTCGAATCCCTCAATGACTATGTCAAAATTAGCAATGGGCCCGAAGGAAACCCGTTCTTCGGCGCGATCATTGGACGTTACGGCAATCGAATAGCAAAAGGGAAATTTACTCTCGACGGCAAGGAGTACTCACTTCCAATCAATAACCCGCCAAATTCTTTGCACGGCGGTCCGCAAGGCTTCAACAATGTGGTGTGGAAAGGCAGGGAGATCCCAAATGGGGTCGAGTTTACGTACTTGAGCAAGGATGGAGAAGCGGGATATCCCGGAAATCTGAGTGCCACAGTGCGCTACACGCTCGAACACTCAGCGCTACGAATCGATTATTTAGCGACGACGGATAAAGACACGATAGTCAACCTCACCAACCACTCATATTTCAACTTGGCCGGACAGGGGCACGGCGACATCCTGAATCACATGCTCACGCTGCACGCGTCGCGCTTCACGCCGGTCGACTCGACTCTGATTACGACCGGAGCGCTTCGACCGGTAGCGAAGACACCCTTTGATTTCACCAAGTCCACGCGAGTCGGGAGCCGCATCGACAGCGACGACGAGCAAATCCGCTTCGGCAAAGGCTACGACCACAACTGGGTGCTCGACTCGCAAGGCGGCAAGCTCTTCGACGCAGCCGAACTGTATGAACCCACTACCGGGCGTGTGCTTCGCGTCTCCACTACCGAACCGGGAATCCAGTTCTACACGGGAAACTTTCTGGACGGGACCCTGAAAGGCAAGGGCGGGGCAATATATGTCCGTCGCGGTGCACTCTGCCTCGAGACTCAACATTTTCCTGATTCGCCAAATCATCCTAAGTTTCCGTCGACTGAGCTGAAACCGGGGCAGCGTTACCACACCACTACGGTGTTCAGTTTTTCCACGCGCTGATTGCAGACTGGTCTCAAACTCGTCCACCAGTTTTCTCGCCAAGTCCGAATGAAATAGCAAGACAGCGAAGATTCTGGAACTTCACACGGGGCATCACGCCGGATCGGCCGTGTAAGCAGCAATGTGCGAGATGCCGGTAACTTTAGGTCCTTCCTGACAGATTGCTCCGTGTGCCAGTGACAAAAGGCTGACCATCATCAATGCGTTCTTACTTTCATCATCGGTTCCCTAGATTCGTCTGTTCTGCGCGTTGGAGTGGCCTATTGAACTCAAGCAATCGGCACGCCCGCTACCTGGTAAATCGCCTCAATGGCGAGCATGTCTTTCAAACCTTCCTCACCCGGTGCCGTCGGCTCCTTGTTGTTGCGGATGCAGTCGGCGAAATGTTCCGCCTCGATCGTGAATTGATATGGATGTTTCTCCGTGCTCGCCAGCTCGATCTGCTTTCCACCAACTTCGCCATGCAGCCGGACACCTTCGTAGTTAAAAGCTGGTTCCATCACCAGATAGCCAGTTTCGCCGTTGATCGTGAGGATACTTGGTCCGCGCTGACCGTACGAACAACCGCACGCTGCGATGATGCCGGAAGGCAGCTTCATCGTCCATTCCATGGATTGTTCCACTTCGCTGAAGCGCCCGCTGCGCTCACGCGTGGCGGTGACAGTATTGAAATTCCTCGGCTCCTCGCGGGTGATATGCCGAATCGCATTGAGAGGATATATCCCCAAATCCAGCAGCGCGCCACCACCCCCCAGAGCTTTGGTAAGTCGCCATGCGCCGGCAGGCTGCTGCCCGAAGAAGCCACCTTGGAATGATTCCAGTTGCCCGAGACGACCCGACTGGATGATCCCGATCGCCTGATTCCACACTGGCTCGTATTGCACGCGGTAGCCGATCATCAGTTTGACCTTGGCTTCACGGCAGGCATCGATCATCTTGCGGCATTCGGCGCTCGAAGTCGCCATCGGCTTCTCGCACAACACATGCTTTCCGGCTTTCGCGCCGCGTATGGTGTACTCGCAGTGCATACTGTTCGGCAGCCCCACGTAAATGGCATCCACATCCGCGTTCTCGCGGATCTGATCAAATGTCTCGTAGGTGTAGATCGACGTTTTTGGGATGCCATACATCGCGGAATACTTCACGCCCTTGGTCTCGGGATGTCCTGTGACAAGCGCGGTGATCTTCGCCGTCTGCGAGTTTGCGCATGCTCGCATGAAGATGTCAGATATAGTGCCGAGCCCGACGGCCGCATAGCCGATTGGCTTGTTTGACCCTCCATAGGCGCGTGTCGGCAGGTAGGTCCCTGCCAATGCAAGAGCCGAGAGCTTCGTGAATTCGCGACGATCCATGGCGTCACCTCGGGCGCGCCCCATCACGATTACCAAAGGCGCTTTGGAACAAGAATGCTAGGCACCTATACGGCGAGTTGCCTAACTGAACTCTTCTAACCGAACGGAGCCTGCGATTTGGTCACAATCAAAATGTCATCCGCAGCACATAGGCATATTTGACCGGAGGTTGTGCAGGCAAATGCACGTGCAGACCATCCGAACGCTGCTCAAATTGCAGTTTTGCATCGCTGCCGAGCAACGTGATGCTTTGCACCGGCCTGGTTCCAAGCGTCTGCCCGAGAGCATGAATGACGATTTCTTCGTTTGTCGGCCACTTAAGTCCGATCGCGTAGAGTACGTCACCCTTCGTGGTGAAACGGAAATCTTCGGCAGTGTAGTTTGCCGTGTCTGTATCGTGAAACGAGCCTGCAGCCACTTTTGTAGGACCCTCGCCGTAAATCTTCCACGGCCGGGTTCCGTAAATGGCTTCTCCATTCACGTTGAGCCATGCGCCCACATCAAGGAGCACCTGCTGGACCTGTTCGGGAATAGTGCCATCGGAGCGTGGGCCGAAGTTCAACAGCAAGTTGCCGTTCTTGCTGACGATATCAATGAGCTGATGAACGACGAATTCCGGTGACTTAAAAGTGTCATCCTTTATGTAGCCCCACGAGCGATTGCTGATCGAGGTGTCGGTCTGCCAGTAGAGCGGACGAATGTCGCCGAGCTGTCCTCGCTCGAGGTCGAGCACGCCGGAGTGCTCCTGCATGGCGTAATCCTTGTAGTTGATGACGCCAAGGTGATCGCCATACTTCAATGAAGAGTTGTAGTAGAAAGCGGCGAAGCGAGTGAGGTTCGGCCGGATCGACGGCTGTCCGATCCACCAATCGAAATAGACGATGTCAGGATGATATTTCTCAACCAACTCTGAGGCACGTGCGAGCCAATCATTCGCCCACTCCGGCGAGACATACGTGAAATCATTGTCGAGGGGAGTTCCGCGCGGGTTCGTGAGCCAATTATGCGCTGGACCATAGAATGCGGCATATTGAGAATCGTTTACGTCAGAAGGAATGCTGCGGCCTACGCCCAGAAAGAAATTATGTTCCACACGATGCGACGAGACACCGAAGTGCAGACCTGCGGCACGCACGGCTTTTCCCAGGTCCCCGATGAGATCGCGGTGTGGTCCCATTTTGGGTGCGGTCCAATCACTCAGTCCGCTGTCGTACATGGCGAAACCGTCATGATGCTCCGCCACAGGGATCACGTACTTTGCGCCTGCCTTCCTGAATAAGTCCGCCCAGGCGGCTGGATCATAATGCTCGGCTTTGAACATTGGTATGAAGTCTTTGTAGCCGAACTTATCCGGAGGTCCATACGTCGCGATGTGATGCTTGTATTCCTCCGATCCCTCGCGATACATATTTCTTGGATACCATTCATTGGCGAACGCCGGGACGGAGTAGAGCCCCCAATGAATGAAGATGCCGAACTTCGCATCTTTGTACCATCCTGGCGCCTCGTATTTCTTGAGCGATTCCCAGTTAGGACGGAACGGCCCTTGCCGATCAAAGCTATCTACTTCCTTGAGAACGGCGTTTCGTTGAGCGTCGAATTTTTCGCTGGATTTTTTCCAGACTTGATCGATATTCGCCGGATCTTCTGAGGCCGTTGGCGCCGCGGCGTTCTGCGCGCCTGCCAGCGATAGCGCGTAGAACACGAACAAACTAACGCTGAGCTTACGAATTGATGGGTCAAGCAATGAGCAACGCATTCTTTATCGTCGCTTGCTGCGTGATGCTGAAGACTTGGGCGCCAGCGCAGTTGAATTCCGGAGCACCAAGGTTGTGTTCATCACGTATTCGGTTCTCCCCTGCGCGGGCACAGGCCTTTCGCTATCCTTGACAAGGGCCTGAAAAGCGATTCGCGCTAACTCGTGCTGCGACATTTGCACAGTTGTGAGCGGCGGGGTAACGAACTGCGCCAGGCGAATGTCATCAAAACCGATCAAGGATAATTCGCGTGGAATCGCGACGCCCCGCTGGTACGCCTCCCGCATTACTCCAATCGCCGTCATGTCGTTTGAGCAGAGCACGGCAGTAGGAACGATGCGTTTTTGCCAGAGGTCGCCGAACGCCTTCATTCCACCTTCCACCGTGTGATCTCCAACGCTAATTAGAGAGGGCTCCAGGCCGATCTCCTTCATCGATTCCTGAAAGGCATCGCGGCGGGCTATCGCTGATTTCAGATGTGGAGGTCCGGTGATAAATGCGATACGCGTGTGCCGGAGAGCAGCCAGATGTTGTACCGCTTGGCGAATGCCATTCTTGTAATTGATCGAAATATTGCTTACTCGGGGCAGGTCGGGGCCAACGTCCACGAAGACGAGGGGAACTTTCCGGAAGTGGAGATGCTCGATGAGCGTATCCTCCATACCGAACGTGAGGATAGCGACGCCATCAACTCGGCTCTCAATCATTCGCCGGACTGAGAGCTCCATGCGTTTGGAGTCGTAAATCGTGGAGGTCAGTAGAATTTCGTACCTGTGTTGAACAGCGAGATTCTCAAAGGTCTGAACAATCTCCGGAAAAAACGGATTCGTGATCTCGGAAACGATAAGGCCAAAGACGCGACTGCGGCCGGAACCGAGCGAACGCGCGGCAGAGTTGGGATAGTATCCGAGCTCTTCGACGACTTTCCACACCCTCTTGGCAAGTTGGGGATCGACGGTAGGAATGTGATTGATGGTTCGGGATACCGTCGCGGTAGAGACCCGCGCTCGGCTAGCAACTTGTCGGATGTCCATAAACCTGGCGCATGCTGAATGTGGATCATATCATTCACGGAAAGCGTTTTCCGCGATGGAATCACGTGCTTGACGGATAGCAATCTTCCAAATAGCCTCTCGCAGTAAACGTTTTCTCTTGAATTTCGGTGATGGCGATCCCAGGAATTTAACAGACGCAAAAAAAAAGGGATCAGCTGTTCTAAGCCATATGCATGGCTTCTGGAATTCCCAAATCGAGTTCAAATCGGCTATCAGTGGAGACAAGCCACATGAACACTAAGGCAGCATTTGCTTGGATAGGTGCCATCTTGGCGTTGTTAGTAACACAGGCTTTCTCACAAACAAAGCCGGCTATCTTGACCATTCATGTTGATACGCCCGTGTCAAAAGTGAGCCCAATCCTGTACGGGCTAATGACCGAAGAAATCAACTACTCGTACGACGGGGGGCTTTATGGCGAAATGGTCCGCAATCGCACTTTCCGCGCGAATAGGTCGAATGTCCCGTATTGGATTCTCTTTGAAGAGGGTGATGCAGAAGCCAAAATGCAAGTTGATCGGCAAACCGGGCCCAGTGAGGCATTGAACTACAGCCTGCGATTGGATGTCACTAAGGCTGATCCGCAAAACCAAGCCGGGATTCTTAACCAAGGATTTTGGGGCATGGCGTTAATGCCTAATACTACGTACAAGGGTTCGCTCTATGCGAAGGCGGATTCTGACGCAGTAGGTGAGCTGAGTATCAAGCTGGTGAGCGACGCTGAAAATAAGATTCTTGCCTCCACACGCGTTCGTCCGCCAACAGCGAACTGGACAAGGTATGAGTTCTCGCTGAAGACCACAGCGATGCAGCCATTATCCGCCAACCACCTGCTTATAACTGTCGGTCACACGGGAACGCTGTGGCTCAATCTCGTCTCCTTGTTTCCACCGACATACCATGATCGTCTGAACGGCAATCGCATCGATCTGATGGAAAAGCTGGCTGCGATGCATCCAGCGTTCTTGCGCTTCCCTGGCGGCAACTATTTGGAAGGCGATCATATCCCCGATCGCTTTGAATGGAAGAAGACCATCGGGTCGCTGGTCGATCGACCCACGCATCCGAGTCCCTGGCGGTACCAGTCGTCAGACGGGATGGGACTGCTGGAATTCCTGGAATGGTGCGAAGACCTCAACATGCAGCCGGTGCTGGCGGTATACGCAGGATATTCCCTGCAACAGGAACATGTAAATCCCGGACCAGATCTTGAACCCTATGTTAAGGATGCATTGGATGAGATCGAATACGTAACCGGAGGACCCGAAACGAAATGGGGCGCTGTTCGCGTCCAGAACGGACATCCGCAGCCGTTTAAGCTGACTTATGTCGAAGTGGGGAATGAGGACTATTTCGATCGTTCTGGAAGTTACGATGGACGGTACGAGCAGTTTTACAAAGCAATCAAAGCAAAGTACCCGGATCTTCAGATCATTGCCACAACACCGGTAAAGAGCATTCGTCCGGATGTGATCGACGATCATTATTACCGTCGAGCAACGGAATTCTTCCACGACACGACTCACTACGACAAAACCGACCGCAACGGTCCCAAGATATTTGTCGGCGAATGGGCTACACGCGAAGGCACACCGACGCCAAATCTTGGCGCCGCCCTGGGCGATGCTGCCTGGATGACCGGAATGGAGCGCAACAGTGACATCATCGTGATGTCATGTTACGCACCACTTCTAGTGAATGTGAATCCAGGCGGTATGCAGTGGGAAAGTGACCTGATTGGTTATGACGCATCGCGGAGTTATGGATCGCCGAGCTACTACGCGCAGGTGATGTTCGCACAGCATGTCGGAGACGTAACCCTCGGCTCAACTCTCGAGAATGGCGGATCGAAATTGTTTTACTCCGTGACAAAAGACACGAAGGTTAAGCGCATCTATCTCAAGCTGGTCAATGCCGCATCGCATGCGCAAGCAGTTGATCTCAAATTTACAGGCGGGACACTGGCAAAAACCGGCACGCTGGTGATGCTGCATGGCCGCAGTACCCAGGCAACGAATACGGTTGAGCAGCCGACAAACATCGTTCCGGTGCAGAGCCCGCTTCCGAACATCGGAGGTGAACTGCATTACACGGCACCGGCATACTCGATCCAAATCATCCAACTCAGTCAGCAATAAATGGGGTTCGCGTGTCAACGATGGTGACAGCCTTTCTTCTCGACAAATCCGGATAGCTATTTGTCAACCACAGTCCCCGGTGCTCTGTGTGGCGAATCGCTCTTCGTGCGCGCCTTGTTCAGCTGGCTGAAGACGGAGGTATCGGTGGCTTCGTTCAAGGTCTTGGTTTTTTCAAATTCGATTTTGGCCTCATCTTTTCTTCCCATTGCCTGGCAAAGACGAGCCAGCCGGTAGTGAACCTTCACATCATTGGGGCTCAATTTGGCTGCGACCTTTAGTTCGCGCAAGGCGTCATTCCGCCGCCCTGAGTCTGCGTATATGGCTGCCAAATCAACATGGGCTAGTGCCACATTGGGATTAATGTAGATGGCTTTCTCAAGTAATGGAAGAGCAGCTTTGGGGTCATTAAGTTTCATGTTGGAATCAGCTAGATAAGCAACGGCTTGTGCGTTGTTGGGAATATTTGTCAATTCTGCCTGGAATTCCTCTGCGGCCTCCTGATATTGGCCCCGCGTCCACAGCAAGTAACCCAGTCCGAAATGCACATTGGGTTCTTTAGGGTTCGCCTTTACAGCCGCGCGGAACTGTTCGGTTGCACCGGCATGGTCTTGCATTTCGTCCAAAGCCTCTCCAGCCAGCATATCGGCTTCCGCCGACTCGGCGTTTAGGAGCAAGATCTCATGATAAGTGTCGAGTACGCACTGATATTGCTTCACCCACAAGCAGCTGTGCGCGAGGATCAATCGAAAAGCAAGGTTCTGCGGATCACTTGCTGTTGCTTGTTTCAGATAGGGAATCGCCGCTCCATACTGGTCTAGACCGTAGTGGGACATTCCTATCAACGTAGTCAGACGTTGAGCCTCAGGGGACGATGGAGGTTCCTTCTTGAGGAGGCCCTCGAAGATCGGGAGGGCACTCCTTAACTCGCCCTCTTTAAAGAGCGCCAAACCAAGGTTCATGCGCAACGCAGGCATGGCAGGATCCAAAGTCAGGGCCTTGCGATAGAGAGAGGCAGCTTGCGAGTATCTTTCCTGACGAGATTCCAGAAAACCTAAGTGGGCATACGCCTCAGCGCTTCCTGGCTGAGTCTTAAGAAAAATGCGCCAGGCGATTTCAGCTTCATTAATCTTGCCTTGTTGCTCAAGAGCTATCGCTTTCTCGCGTTGGCTGAGGGAGCTGGTTTGCGCCTGTCCCAGGATAACGGGACAGGGTGCCAGCAGTGCAATTGCTACCCATGCGCTCGTTAGCGGTCCAAGGTGCTTCATAAGAATTCCGTTTCTCTATTCTCGCCTCGGTATGGAGCCGTCGCAATCGTAACGACACCGTTCTGAGACCGCCCAACAATACCTTAGAGGTCGCGGGTGCTCCGGGGAATGATAGGATGCAGAACGCGTTTTTGCCTTCCTCCACATCTGGAGCAACCCATGGTCGATGCTATCTCGCGAAGAGCGTTCCTTGCGTCGGCCGTCTCGATTACGGCTGCTTCTTACCTGCATGGCGAATATCTCTCAGCAACAATGCCAAGTCCGATCGGCTCCGGCTGGCAAAACGAAGGTATTGAGAATCTGACCAAATCTCCACATGCGAAGCTGCATCAAGTCCCAATACGGGCTGTCACGATTAAGAGTGGATTCTGGGGACGACGGCGGCAGGTCAATATTGCAAAAAGTATCCCTACGATGCACGGCCTTTTGGAAGCAAATGGTCGGATGAATAACTATCGCCGCTTAGTTGCGAAGAGTTCTGCACCTCAGAGCGGACCTGTTTACTCCGATTCCGACGTTTACAAATGGACAGAGGCAGTCGGCTTTGCACTGCAATCCGGTGATTTGCCTCAGCTTCGGCAAATGTCGGAGGAGATTATCGATGAAATCGTGGCCGTGCAACAGCCGGACGGATATCTGAATACCTACTATGTTGAGGATCGAGCCTCGTTGCGGATGCTTCCACAGACGCAATCCACCGGCCACGAACTCTACAACATTGGGCACATGCTGCAGGGAGCCATCGCGTATTACCGCGGCACCGGCGAACGCAAACTACTCGATGCCGGCATACGCTTCGTGAACGACTTTCTGCTGCCGAACTATGGCCCCGCTCCAAAGAAGCCGATCGTCTCAGGGCATCCGGAGATCGAGATGGCCCTGATCGAACTTTACAGAATTACCGCTGACAAACGGCACCTAGACCTCGCGGGATACATTCTGCAAGGCGACGCCCGAGCTCCATTTCCGGCACGCAGGACGATTTACATGTTTAGCGGAACGCCATTTACCGCGCGTACAAAGCTTGAAGGCCACGCTGTGCGCGCTATGTACGCATGCTGCGGCGCGGCCGACTATTACATGGAGACCGGCGATGCCGATTATTGGCGTACGCTGAACACGTTGTGGAATGACATGGTTTCCACGAAGATGTATGTCAGCGGCGGAGTGGGTTCGCGAGCTGAGGGAGAGGCCTTTGGAGATGCTTACGAACTCCCCAATTTCCGTGCCTATGGAGAAAGTTGCGCCGCGATCGGAAACATGATGTGGAACTGGCGCATGCTGTCTGCGACCGGCGATGCCAAGTTTACGGATGTAATGGAACGGGCGCTGTACAATGGTATCAATTCGGGAATGTCGCTCGATGGAACGCTTTACTGCTATCGCAATCCGCTCGCCTTCGATGCATCTACTGGCGACAAGATCCGCAATCCCTGGTACGACACAACTTGCTGCCCACCAAATCTCGAGCGTACACTCGCTTCTCTCCCAGGGTACTTTTACAGCACTAGCAGCGAGGGCCTCTATGTGCATCTCTACGACAATTCTGAGCTTGATTGGCACTTGGAGGACGGAACGCCGATAAAGATCGCTCAGAAGACCAGCTATCCATGGGACGGCATTGTAGATCTCTCAGTTTCGCCTTCCAAACCTTCGCTTTTTACTTTCTATGTTCGAATTCCGGGATGGGCGGAAAACGGGCAGGTCAGCGTCAATGGCAAAACTATGGACGGTGCAGCTCCGGGTCAATATTTTTCGGTTCGTCGCATGTGGTCAGCGGGCGATACGCTCCGTTTAAGTCTGGATATGCGGCCGCAACTGCTGCTGGCAAATCCTCGCGTCGCAGAAGACACCGGACGCGTAGCGCTGCAACGAGGTCCGCTCGTCTACTGCATGGAAGAAATCGATCAGCTCGCTGGAACCCATCTGCCGGATGTAGCTATCGATTCAGGACACGGTTCTCAACCGGGATTTCAAACCGAATTCAAGCCCGATGTCCTCGATGGTGTGGTTGTGCTTCGTCAGGACGGAATCGTTTTTGAGAGATCCAGCACGGAACGCCCTCTTTATTCGAGGTATGAGCAGCGCCCGCAGAGGACGAAGCAAATTTCGCTAGTGTTTATCCCGTATTACGCATGGGCCAATCGACAACCATCTGCAATGCAAGTATGGACACCGATATTTCGGGGCTGAGGGCTGGCTGTGAATGTGCGGAAGCTTCTGCGCTGTGTTGTCCAAAACAGCAAACTCCAACGAACAAATGGGGACTGCCTCGGGGCTGAAGCAAATGCAGAAATGTTTACCGTGAAACGGTTGCTCTAGAACCGCAGCTTTCTCCGCGGCCACCCCAAGAGCATTCGGAGCGCCGACTCCGATTCGATCAGCTTCTGCGCGTCTAAAAGCTTTAAGTTGAAACATTCGTCTTGACAACTGCTCCAGAGTAGAGCTACAAGATTTTGGCCAGTTTGAGTAAACGGTTACTCAGAACTCACACATCGACGTACTACGGACTGAATGGAGGTTCGGCACACAGAATCCAAGCATATCGATCACAACAGTAGCTAGAGAGGAGAGGAGATCATGAAGCAACGCACGACCATGATGTCAGGCAGAGCGGCCACGCTCGCTGCAGGGAAACGGGCCAAGTTTCTAGCGCAATGGTTCGCCTTTATCGCAGTACTCCTGACCATTACGACAGCAGCCTGGAGTCAGGACAATGCTTCACTAACGGGAACTGTAACGGATCCCAGCGGCGCGGCGGTCGTGAATGCGGGCATTTCTCTCACGAATACTGCGACCGGCCAAGTGAGGCATGTGACCTCAAATTCAGTTGGTGACTATCTCTTCGCAAGCCTGGGCGCAGGGGTCTATAACCTGGAAGCATCCGCGTCAGGCTTTCAGAAGTTCAGTCGGACAGGGATTGTCGTGCACGTTGCTCAAACGCTGCAACAGAATGTCGATTTCAAAGTCGGCAACACGCAAGAGACAGTTACAGTCGAAGCGGACGCTCTGCAGGTACAGTCGGAAAGCAGCGAAATCAGCAGCCTCATTAGTGGCCAGCAGGTGGCGCAGTTGGCGACCAACGGCCGTAATGTGACTGCCCTTGCGGCACTCGGAATGGGAAAGTCTAACAACCTGCCAGCTTATTCCGGAGCCAATGCGCTAACGAGCGCCAATGGCATTAGCTTCAATGGAACACGCACCACACACAATATCTACTTATTGGACGGAGGCGAACTCAACGATCGCGGCTGCGGCGGCTGCTTTAGTTCTTTGCCTTCGATCGATGCCCTCGCCGAATTCCAAACCCTTGACAGCAACTATGGTCCCGATTACGGAATCGGCTCAGGCGGAACCATCGCAATGGTCCTCAAATCCGGGACCAAGAAGTTCCATGGAGCACTTTGGGAGTTCAACCGGAACGAAGTCTATCAAGCCAATAACTATTTCCTGAACCAAGCAGGAAAGCCGCGCCCGAAATTTCGGCTTAACATCCCGGGCGGAAATTTCGGTGGACACCTAGGGAACAACACGTTCTTCTTCGTGAACGAAGAGTGGCGCAGGCAAATTCAGGGAAGCACGCCTACGGTTGTGAATACTCTTGCGGCTGCCAATTTCCCTACGCTGGGCCAGCCTCTCACCTATACCGTGCCCTCAAACGGCAAGGTACCAGTAGTTCCCGTGACCAATGATCCAGCGAAGCTGGCTCTCTATTCTGCCGATGGGTTGACGCCAGGACAGCCCTTCCCGAGCAACACCATTCCGGCCAACCTCATCGACCAAAATGCGGTTCGAGAACTAGCCGCGGGTACATTCCCAAAGCCGAACTTCGGCACAAGCCAATTCATCTCATCGATTCCTCAAACAACCAATGTGCGAGAAGACGTGGTTCGCATTGACCACAATATCGCCACCAAGTTCCAGTTGATGGGCCACTATTTGCATGATGCAGTAGAGCAGACAGTTTTCCCGCCGCTATGGGGCAATAACACGTACCCAACCGTCGGATCCGCGATGCTTAACCCTTCATGGTCATCAACGGTCAAGCTCACTCAGACGTATTCTCCGACGTTGCTCAACGAGACCAGCTTCCTATTCAGCGGGAACACGATTCATCTCGATCCAACGGCCGGTCCAGGCGGTTCGTTTGCGCAGCCCAGCGGCTGGACAGGCACAACCTTTTTCCCGGTGGCCAACAACTTCGGAACTCGTCTACCTGAGGTCCGCCTCGGCGCTCCCTATAACACAACTTGGAGCTCTGCCTACTTCCCGTGGAAGAATTCCTATTTTGGCTATGAGCCTCGCGACGATGTGTCGTGGAGTCGTGGAAGACACCAATTCAAGTTTGGCTTTAGTTGGCTGCATGCGGTGAAGAACCAGCAATTGCAAGCCAATACGCAGGGAACCGCCGCGTTTGGTGCCGGCTCGTTTTCTGGCGATTCATATATCAACTTCCTGCTCGGCGATGCTGACAGCTTTACCCAACTGCAGTTTCTCGCTGGCAAGCACTGGGTCAACAACAACTATGCGTTTTACGGCAATGACAACTGGCGGGTCAATTCGCGTCTGACTCTTAACCTCGGACTGCGTTACGATGCCCTGCCGCATGCCTTCGAGCGCTATGACCAGTTCGCCAATTTCGTTCCTGAGCTGTATGACCGAACGCAGCCATATCCTCTGAATTCAGACGGGACTTTGAAGCCGTCGTCGCTCACACCTTTCAACGGCCAAAACTTCTATCTGAATGGCATCAGGCTAGCCGGCGTGAATGGCTTCCCACGCGGTAACGTTCAGAATTACTACAATACCGTCGAGCCAAGAGTTGGCTTTGCCTACAATGTCGGTGGAGACGGAAAGACGGTCCTGAGGGGAGGCGCTGGACTGTTCTTTGAGCGCGTCCAAGGCAACGATGTATATAACGCAGCTTTGAATCCACCGTTCGCCTACCAACCATCGGCGACGAATGTTTACTTCTCGAACCCGAATACCAGCGCTCTGACTGGAGCGACGACGTCTCAGACATTCCCATCCACAATGACGGTGCTGGGATACAAGTATCGTCCGCCGGGGACGGCGATGTTCAGCTTGGGAATTCAACGGCAAGTTGCAACATCCCTTGTAGCAGTACTGCAGTACGTCGGCTCTAGAGGATGGGATCAGAGCGATGACCGCGCGATCAACACTCTGCCATTGAGCGATATAGCTAACCGGCAGCTAGTCGCGACGGGCAAAGCAAACGCTAATCTCCTGAGACAATTTCCTGGCTTTAGCAGCATTACGATCGAGGAGAACCAGACCAATTTCGCCTATGACTCTTTCCAGGCAGGCTTGCGCATGGAAAACCGGCATGGATTGACGCTTCAACTGGCATATACCTGGTCTCACGAGATCGATAACGTTAGCAACGACCTTGTTCAGGTTTCAAATCCATTTGACCTTTCTTATGACCGTGGTTCGGGAGCCCTCGACCGCCGTCACATCTTCAATGCAAACTACGTGTACACCCTCCCGTTCTTCGCACAGAGTTCAAGTAGGCTGCTGCATGGCATCCTTGGCGGCTGGGAGTTCTCCGGAGTAACGGTCGCGCAATCGGGAGTGCCCGTAGGCGGTAATGGGCTTGGCATCACTTACACGGGCCCGGACGTTCTTGGTTTGGGCGGTGTCGGGAGAAATCGTCCTAACCAGGTAGCGCCCGTTTCTTATCCGCACACGGTGAATGCCTGGTTTAGTACCAGCTCATTTGCGAATCCAGTCGCTCCGTGGAATGGCGGCGCAAACAACGGTTTCGGCAACGCCAGAAAGGACGCAATCGTAGGGCCAGGGTTACTTAACTTCAATATGTCCCTGTTCAAAAACATTGACCTCACGACGCATGAAAACGGGCCGCGAGTTCAATTGCGATTCGAGTCGTTCAACACCTTCAACCACACCCAATTCTTAGGGGTCAACACAAGTTCCGCTGATCCGAACTTCGGGAAGGTGACATCAACATACGATCCTCGTGTGCTGCAGCTTGGCGCGAAGTTCAGCTTCTGATTTTTGACACCACGCACTTGAGCGCGACGGAAATTCCGTCGCGCTTTTTTTGAAAGGCCCTTTACACGCCAGGCGTGTAAGCAGAGTCGTTTCGGCTGTCTGGAGGCATTCCGTTGATCGCGAGGTTCTTGTGTTTTTGCGACCCTTCGAAGAATAGCCGCATTGAGAATCCATCCTTGTTGCAACGAGATAAACGATGAGAACGAGTTTGCTGAATGCCGGGGTTCTAGCGATAGGTGTATCTGTGTGGTTTCCTCTGGCGGCACAAGTGCAGACGGAAGTTCCTCCCCTAGTCCCCGGTGCAAAGCCTGCGACGGTGGAACACCTGAAGGTCCATGCGCCAGCCCTAGAAGGCAACCTCGAGGGGAATGCGGTCGATCGCGAGGTGTTTGTGTTTCTGCCTCCCGGCTACGCGAAGGAGAAATTGCGACGATATCCCGTTCTATATGCCTTGCACGGTTATTCGATCGGTGCGGAGCAGTGGAGTAAGGAGATCCAGGTGCCACAGACCATAGAAGGCGCTTTTGCGCAGGGCGCCAATGAGATGATCGTGGTCCTGCCTGATTCAAAGACGATCCACAATGGATCCATGTATTCAAGCTCAGTAACTACCGGGGACTTCGAGCAGTTCATTGCCCACGACCTAGTGGCATACATCGATTCCCATTACAGGACCCTTCCAAACCGGGAGAGCCGCGGATTGGTAGGTCATTCCATGGGGGGATACGGCGCGACCCGCATCGGTATGAAGCACGCCGACGTCTTTGGGAGCCTCTACATCATGCGCCCATGTTGTTTGTCGCCTCGCGCGGCTGCACGGGCAAACCCGGAAATCGAAAAGGCCCTGGAGGCGGTGAAGACTCCGGAAGACTCGGCCAAGCTGCAGTTCTTTGCCCGCGCGCAACTCGCGAGTGCAGCGGCGTGGTCGCCCGATCCAAAGAACCCTCCGCTCTATCTGGACTTACCAACGAAAAATGGCGAGGCTCAACCGGATGTACTCGCCAAGTGGACCGCAAATGCGCCGTTAGCTTTTATCGATCAATACATAGGGAATCTGCGCACGTATCGCGCTATTGCGATCGATGTCGGCGACCAAGATCGCTTACGCGTGGACACGGAGAAGCTGCACAACGTTCTCGACAAGTACGGGATTGCGAATAGCTTTGAGGTCTACTCCGGCACGCACACCAGCAGAGTCGCCGATCGTTTTCAGAATCACGTAATGCCTTTCTTCAGCAAGAGTCTGTGCTTTCAAGCAGGTTGCAAATAAGAGCAGTTGAATACCTTCCGGGAGAAGAGATGAACCATTTGGGGAAGTTCATACTAGCCGTCCTAACCACCTGCATCGCGTTCCTTACCTCCACCTCGATCGCACAAGACAGTTCCAACTTTCCGTACATGAATCCGAAGCTTTCGCCAGAACAGCGCGCCTCCGACCTGGTACACCGCATGACGCTCGCGGAGAAAGCTTCGCAGATGCAGAACAACTCCGCGGCCGTTGCTCGGCTAAAGATCCCTGCGTATCAATGGTGGAGCGAGGCCCTTCACGGCGTGATCAACGAGCGCGTCACGGAGTATCCGGAACCCATAGGGCTTGCCGCCACCTTCGACGCCCCGGGTATTCACACGATGGCCGGGCAGATTGGCATCGAGGGCCGCATCAAGCACGTGCAGAACGCGCGTGAGGGGCACACTGGCATCATGGGAGGACTCGATTTCTGGTCGCCCAATCTCAACATCTTCCGCGATCCGCGTTGGGGGCGGGGACAGGAGACCTATGGCGAAGATCCCTTTCTGACCGGGCAGATGGGGGTCGCTTACGTAACGGGATTGCAGGGCGACGACCCGAAGTACTATCTCGCCATCGCGACACCGAAGCACTACGCCGTGCATAGCGGGCCGGAGCCCACGCGTCACTTCGCCGATGTGGACGTCAGCAAGCACGACCAGGTGGACACCTATCAGCCCGCATTCCGCGCCGCTGTCGTCGAAGGAAAGGCTGGATCGGTGATGTGCGCCTACAACGCGATCAATGGGCAGCCTGCATGCGCAAACGAATATCTGCTGCAGGACCAATTGCGGGGCAAGTGGGGTTTCCAGGGATACGTCGTATCCGATTGCGACGCAGTCAGAGACGTTGCCGCAAATCATCGTTATCGTCCCACCCAGGCGCAGGGCGCGGCGATCTCTGTCATTCGCGGCATGGACAACGAATGCGTCACATTTACTTCGCGTTTCGGCGATCCGGTTGAAAAAGCGTACATCGATGCCGTTCAACAGGGTTATCTGCCGGAAAGCGTTCTCGACACAGCGCTCATTCGCCTCTTCACCGCGCGAATCAAACTCGGCATGTTCGACCCTCCCGACATGGTGCCCTACACAAAGATCGACGAAAAGGAACTTGACAGCGCGGAACATCGCGCGCATGCGCGCAGGCTCGCGAATGAGTCCATGGTTCTGCTGAAGAACGACGGCCTTCTTCCCCTGAAGCCGGAGATCAAGAAGATCGCCGTCGTCGGTCCTCTCGCTGACCAGACAAGACCGCTCATTGGAAACTATGCCGGTCAGCCCACGCATATTGTCTCCATCCTCGACGGGCTCCATGCTGAGTTCCCCAATACAACCATCACCTTCGTTCCCGGAACGCAGTTCCTTCGCACGGATGGAAGCCCAGTGCCTGACAGTGTCCTGACCACGCCAGATGGCAAACCCGGGCTGAAGGCTGAGTACAACGAAGGTATGCAGAGAGGGCAACTTGCCCCCGGAGCGAACACCAAGCCGATCGTCAGCCGCACCGAGGCCAACGTAAAGCTCACCGACAGCAATCTGCCGGCAGAGATTGCCGGGAAGAAAACCTTCGGCGTGCAATGGTCAGGATTTCTCATTCCCACGGAGACGGGCGATTTCCTCCTTGGCATGCGCTGCCAAGGATTCGGGAGGCTGATAGTTAATGGCAAGCAGGTAGCGACGGCTTTCGGCGGTGGCACGCGCGGACTCGCAGCGGGGGTAGGTCGTGTCCACCTCGAGAAGGGACACAAGGTCGGGCTCGAGATCTCGTACGGAACCAGAAACAGCGCGCCGCATGCGGAACTGATTTGGGCCAAGGCGATAAATGGGGTTCCGTCGGAGGCAATTGCGGCGGCGAAGAATGCCGATGCCATCATCGCCGTGGTTGGAATCACCAGCCAACTTGAGGGCGAAGAGATGCCGGTCAACGAACCTGGATTCCTCGGCGGAGATCGCACCAGCATCGATCTTCCTCAGCCGGAAGAAGAGCTTGTGGAAGGTATTGCTGCCACCGGCAAGCCCCTGGCGGTCGTTCTCATGAATGGGAGTGCCTTGGCTGTGAACTGGATCAACGAACATGCCAATGCCGTTCTTGAGGCGTGGTATCCCGGCGAAGAGGGTGGCGCGGCAGTGGCTGAGACGCTGAGCGGAAAAAACAACCCAGCAGGCCGGCTTCCGCTTACGTTCTACACCGGCGTGGACCAGTTGCCCAATTTCGAAGACTACGGTATGGCGAATCGGACCTACCGCTACTTCGCCGGCAAGCCGCTTTATCCGTTCGGTTACGGCCTCAGCTACACGAAGTTCAGTTACGGCGACCTGAGCCTAACTGAGCAGAGCGTTGCTGCGGGAAAGCCCTTGGGCGCCGATGTGACTGTGACCAACACCGGCAAGGTTGCGGGAGACGAGGTCGTGCAACTCTATCTCAACTTTCCGGCAATTAAGGGAGCTCCCCGCGTCGCTCTCCGTGGATTCCAACGCATCCACCTCGATGCTGGCGCGAGTCAAAAGGTGCACTTCGAGCTGAAGCCGCGTGACCTCGGCATGGTCACCGAGGAAGGGAATCCCATCATCGCGCAAGGGGAATACACCCTCAGCATCGGTGGTGGCCAGCCCGATACGGGAGCGCCTGGCGCGACGGCTCATTTCCACGTTGACGGCCAGTATGCATTGCCTGAGTAGGATTGAGCGCGAGATCCACGTTGCAGAATGCAAGCCAAGGAGAGGCACTCATGTCTCCGTTTTAAAGCAAGCTCGGATTCTTGGCTCTCGCGCCACGGCCCTAGAAAGCTTGGTCGCCAATTTATGCAACCGTTAGAAAAGAGGAACAGGTGCGTCGAACTCCTTTCTTTTTCGTGCTCATAGCTGTCGCTCTTACTACGTTTTCCACTGCGGCAAGCAGAGTTCAGCTGTCGGTAGACGTTACTAACACCGGCACAAAGATCGATCGCAACATCTTCGGCCAGTTCGCGGAGCATCTAGGCCATGGGATCTATGACGGAATTTGGGTTGGCCCAGATTCCCCTATTCCCAACACTCGGGGCATTCGCAAAGATGTTGTGACTGCCCTAAAAGACATAAGAGTCCCGAACGTGCGTTGGCCAGGAGGTTGCTTCGCCGACGAGTACCACTGGCGGAACGGCATCGGGCCAAGTCGAGCAATTACGCTCAATCCCAATTGGGGAGGTGTGATCGAACCCAACACCTTCGGAACTCACGAATTCATGGACTTCCTAGACCAGATCGGCGCCGATGCATATATTTCCGTCAACGTCGGATCAGGAACTCCACGCGAAGCTGCCGAGTGGCTCGAATATATGACAGCGGCGCAGCCGACTACGTTGGCGAAAGAGCGGAGTGGCAATGGACACCCTGCCGCTTACAAAGTTGCGCAGCTTGGAATTGGCAACGAAAGTTGGGACTGCGGCGGCAACATGACTCCCGACTATTACTCGAACCAGCTAAAGATCTACAGCCGTTTCGTCAGAAATTTCAATCCCGCGCACCAAGATAAGCAACAGATGTTGAAGATTGCCGTTGGCCCCGGCGGCAGCGAACCGCGTTGGACTGAGTGGACCGAAACAATTATGAAGGCGTACCAGGGTCATCAGTGGAGTTGGGATATCAATGGCCTTTCCCTGCATTCATACACGGTCGTGCGATGGCCACCTTCATTTAAGTCGATGGATTTCGGTGAGGCAGACTACGCCCAGATCCTCAAGTCGACACTCGAAATGGATGATCTGATCAACAAGCACTCGGCCATTATGGATAAGTACGACCCAGAGAAGAAGGTGGGCCTGGTGATCGACGAATGGGGCGCCTGGTATGCGCCGTTGCCTGGCAGCGATCCCGGTTTCCTTGTGCAACAGAACAGCTTACGCGATGCCATCCTTGCGGCGCTGAACCTGAACATCTTTGCTCGGCGTCGAGACCGGGTGAGGGGAGCCAATATCGCGCAGATGATCAACGTGCTTCAGGCGATGATCATGACCGACAAAGAAAAATTCGTCCTTACGCCGACTTACTACGTCTTCAAAATGTACGTTCCATTTCAGGATGCTCGTTTTGTCCCGGTCACATTCACCGGCGGTACATACAGCTATAACAAGGTCAGTTTGCCGCGTGTAGATGCACTTGCAGCCATAGACAACGAAGGCAAGCTTTGGGTTGAGATCACAAGTCTCGATCCGAATGAGGGATTAGAGATAGAGGCTAGCTTCGTCGGAATGAAGGCGAACTCAGCTGCCGGAGAAACACTGACCGCTCCCAAGGTAGACAGCATCAACACCTTCGAGTCGCCTCTTACAGTCGTGCCTAAGCCTATTTCGGTACACATGGACCGCGGCAGGCTGCTATTGAGATTAGAACCCAAGTCAGTGACAGTACTCTCAATTGAAAAGTGACGGAGCATGTTGTTTCTTCAAATATTCAGCCCACGGAAAATTGGATAAAGAGGAGATGAGGCAAATGAAGCAGGTCGGGATATTCATAGTTTTGTTCGCGAGCATTTGCTGGGCACAGGAGCCCAGTGATTTTCACCCCGCTGCCACCAATGTGTGGGGAGCGGAATACCCGAAAGTTGATAGTGCAGGAAGAGTGCAAATCCGCGTGAAGGCTCCCGATGCCGCAAAGGTGCGGCTCAACTTCTGGAGTGGGCCCAAAGTGGATATGGAGAAACAGTCAGACGGATTCTGGACATTCACGACTGAACCTCTTGTTCCCGGTCTGCACTACTACACGTTGAACATCGATGGGGCTGATGCCAGCGACACCAATAGTCAGGCATTTTTTGGTGGAGGCAGATATGCAAGTGCGGTGGAGGTTCCCGAGCCCGGGAGCACTTATTACTTACCCGAAGATGTGCCTCACGGGCAGGTTCGCGAGGTCTGGTACAACTCCAAAGTCACGGGAACCTGGCGGCACGCGCTTATCTATCTACCGCCGAACTACGACGCGCAAACGAAAGTGCGTTATCCGGTGCTCTACCTCCAGCACGGTGGTGGCGAAGACGAGACCGGATGGATTCGGCAGGGTCACGCAAATTTCATTTTGGACAATCTCATCGCGGCCAGGAGTTGCAAGCCGATGATCGTGGTGATGGCATACGGGTACGCTCGGCGTGCGGGACAAGCTCCACGCGATCTCGCCGGGAAACCGCTTGGCTCGCCGGAAATGATGAAAGCCATGCGGGACATGTCCGCTGCGTTCGAAGATGATATGACGCAGGCTCTCATCCCCTACATTGATTCAACCTTCCGAACGATTGCGGATCGCGATCATCGTGCGATGGCTGGTCTATCTATGGGAGGCATGCAGACATTCCAAGTTACGCTCGCCCATCTCGATCTCTTTTCCTACATCGGCGGATTCAGTGGCGCAGGTGGGATGCTGGTGATGGGCGACAGAAAACTAGATCCCAAAACGGATTACAACGGAGTATTCGCCGATCCTGCTGCCTTTGCGAAGAAAGTACACCTGCTATGGGTAGGCGTCGGCACTAAGGAGCCTGAGAGGATGCGCACCGGGCTCTTACGCCTGCATACATCGTTAGAGGAAGCAAACATTCAGCATGTCTTTTACGAATCACCTGGCACGGATCATGAATGGCAGACATGGCGTCGCGATCTGAAGGATTTCGGCCCACGGCTCTTTCAAGAGAAGGCGTCCACAAAACAGGAAGTAGCTCAACGCTAATATTCCCGAATCTGTTTTGAAAATATGATCCGCAAATACAGTCTCATCACTCTAATCAGAGTATGTCTCCTCTTGGCCGTGACCTCCTGCCCAAGCCTGTTCGGCGCCGATTTTGGCATGAAGGTGACCGACAAGAATTACCTCGACACTCAAGGTTTTAGCGTATTTCTCTACGACAGTACGTACCATCCGGTTTTCGTAGACCAAAAGAACACGGCGATGGAGATGATTCTCCACGGCCAGCGCATCGCCACTGACGGCGACGTGCGCCTGATGCCAACGCCCGAGCAATGGGACTTAGTGGCAACCCTTAGGGGGCGCCAAGCCGATAAAGCGAACAATCGGCTCACCGCCAACCTCGCTTTCCCGACCTTCGATTTGAGCTACACGTTGGAAGTCGCAGCGGAACCAGGCGGCGTGAAGGTCAGCATTAATCTCGACAACCCGCTACCGCAGAAGCTGGCCGGGCGAGCGGGCTTCAACCTGGAGTTCCTGCCCTCGATCTACATAGGCAAGGCTTACTTGGTGGACGGAACCAAGGCTGGCATTTTCCCGCGAACGCCAAACGATCCGATGATCAAGGTATTGCCGCTGCCGGATGAACCGAAGAAGGCGTACTACCTGGAGGATTGGGACAAGGTCAAGGGATACACTCAGCCATTGCCGTTCGCAGAGGGCAAGAGCATCACTCTGGGCATCGACGACCCGCTCGCTCGGGTGAACGTTACGTCGGACACAGCCAACATCATGCTGTTCGATGGACGCGACCGCGCGCAGAACGGCTGGTTCGTGTTGCGTTCGCTGATTCCTTTTGACAAAACCACCGGTGCCATCGTGTGGCACATCAGACCCGACGTGATTCCGAACTGGACGCGGCCGCCGATGATCGCACACAGCCAAGTCGGTTATGCGGCGGGTTTCTCCAAGGTGGCGGTACTCGAACTCGACCCGAAGTACAACGGGCCGAAGACGGCCAAGGTGCTGCGCCTGATGGAGGACGGATCCTACAAGCAGGTGTTCGAGGGCCCGATCACGCCTTCAACGCCTTGGCTGCGCTACGTCTATTCGAAGTTCGACTTCAGCCCGGTCAAGGACCCCGGCCTTTACATTATCGAATACGCAGACCAGCGAACGGCGCCCTTCCCCATCTCCAAAGACGCTTACGCGAACATCTGGCAGGACAGCCTCAACCATCACCTTGCGGAGCAAATGGATCATGTTTCCGTTCGCGAAGGCTACCGCGTTTGGCATGGCGCTTCGCATCTCGATGATGGCCGTATGGCGCCCGTCGTTGGAGAGCAGTTCGACGGCTGGAATCAGGCTACGGCAACGGACGGGAAGTACAAAGGAGGCGATCACATTCCCGGAATGAACGTGGGCGGCTGGTATGATGCCGGCGACTTTGACCTCGAGGAGCCTGCGCAGCTAAGCGTGATTCAGAGTCTGGCTCTGGCGTATCGCGAATTCCATCTCAAGTACGACGAGCTTATGGTGGACGAAGCCGCGCGTGAGGTTGAGATGCACCGTCCAGATGGCGTTCCCGATACGGTACAGCAAGTCAAACACGGTGCACTGCTCATCCTGGCGCAGTTCCACAATATTGGTCATGCCATCCGCGGCACGCACGAACCGGATCTGCGTCAGTACACACACCTGGGTGACGGAGCGTCGAAAACTGACGGCCGCATTTACGACCCGAAGCTCGGTCCAAACGAGACGAAGGGCGATTACTCCGGCAAGCCGGATGATCGCTGGATCTTCACTACTAACAACCCGTTCTTCCAGTGGAACGCCATCGCGGCGCTGGCTGCAGCGGCGGATACGCTGAAAGGCTGGGACGACGCACTAGCGAAGGACTGCCTCGAGACCGCTGTCAAAGCATGGAACGACGAGAAGGCTCACCCGACGCAGAATCCGGCGGGCGGCGGTTTAGGTGGAGCGTCTCCGGCAGGTGCTCCTGGAGGTGGCGTGCTGGCTGCGTCTCAAGGTGCGGTGTCTGGCGCTCAAGGCGGTCGTAACGGACGGAGCAGCTCGGGCGCTCCGACAAGTTCGAATACCGCACAAGCAGCTCCTCCAGCCGGCTTCGGCCGCGGCGGCTTTGGGCCACTGGATTGGGCCGCGACTCTGGAATTGACCATTGCCACGAATGGCGCGGAGCCCCACAAATCCCACCTGAAGGAGTTATTCCCTCAGATGCTTACCCCCCAGCAGATTGGTAGCCGTGGTTGGACGGCGGTCCGAGCATTGCCCTATCTGGACGCGGACGCAAAAAATCAAATGCGGGAAGCGGTCAAGACATACATGGCGAGCCTGGACAAGCAGTTGGACGCCACTCCGTTCGGCGTGCCCCCGAGCCAAGGCACCTGGGGCGGATCGGGCGCCGTGGTTGACATGGCCATCCGGATGTACTTCCTGCACAAGGCGTTTCCGGATCTTGTGAGCCCCGAATATACACTTCGCGCCGTCAATTACATCCTGGGCACGCACCCGGTATCCAGCACTTCGTATGTAGCCGGCGTCGGTACAGTCTCGAAAACGGAGACGTACAGCAACAACCGCGCCGACAACTCTTACATTCCGGGCGCCGTAATTCCGGGATACATCATCATCAAGCCGGATTTTCCGGAGTGCATCGACGACTTCGGATTCCTCTGGTTCGAGGATGAAGCCGTCGTGGCCGGGTCGGCAAGCTGGGTCGTGGCCGGCAACGCTGCGGACGCGATCACTAAGGAATCGAAATAGGTGCTAGAAGCGCTCGGTATCACAAAATCACTCACCAAAGGGTGGTTTCGCGAACTCGCGATTTGCCGCGCGGGTCGAGGAATGAGAAATAGCGCAATCGCAGTCCCCACGCTTTGTTCCAACATGGAACAGTTTTCTGCGACCAAACTTGGAACCGTTTATCGCCGAATGTACTCCAAAACAGGCGTTCTGCTTCAACTAAGTCATTGAAAACACATGTGCGCCTCCTTCCCCAAACCGGCCGTTAACCGGAGGGTTGTAGCTTTGCAACCTCGACTGGTACCTGAGGAGCAATATTTTTCGTGGGCTTGCTGAAAATCGTTCAAAACAACGTGGATCAGATGAGAGTCACGTAAGATTACTCTCTAGCCACGGGAGTATCTGTAGCGGTGGAGTCCCAATTTGAAATCCTCATCTCATTCTGAAGCGAGAGGTCGGTACAACTTCGGGACAACTGAGCGAGAGAAAGAATAGCTTTCTGGTTTCCTAAGCGACACCAAAGGAAGCACTTGGAGTTTTTGTATTCTGTTGTTCGGGACCAGGGGGTCGGAGGTTCAAATCCTCTCTCCCCGACCAATATCTCTCGTGATCTCAACGGCATACCAGCAAGTTTCCTGAAGCAGTTTCATCGGTTTTCGGTACATTCGGTACAACCGCGATTTTTTCAATTTCCCGCATCAATCTTTTCAACAGCTTGGGAAGGAGACCGCCTAGTATGCTGCTGGCGGAGTCGAAGTTCTCCTCAGCAACGATCTTCTCTGAAATCCGACACATAAATAAAAGGATGGCGGAGAATGACCCCCTAGTACTCTGCTAGGAGCTCATTACTAAACAAATCCCCAGTGCCGTGCCAAGACAATCGAATGTGACATGGCATTTGCAATCAACCCAGATAAGGCGCGCCGAAGGACGTCCGGCACCTTCCGGTCGAGTACAGGAGGGTGCGATTATACGGATCGAACCTTCAACCTTCGCGGCGATTGTCCCGTTTGCGGCAAGGGCCAATCAATCCTACATTCAAAGAATTCGTCATCGCAAACGACGACGCCTGTGTATTGCGGCGCGTAGGATCCAGCGCGACGCAGAGATTTCTCATAATTCTTTCCTGTAAATCATCCGATCCATGAGATTAGGCCGATTTCTTCACTTCTCGCCGAAACTCAATAATTTTTCCGAGTTGCAGCTGCGGAGCCCACTTGCACGGGCTCTTAAAAGCCTTAGGAATGTAAAACTCAATCACCTTTGCCATAACAACCTCACTTAATTCAGTTTTTGGCCCGAGCCCTTGCTTACCTGTCGAACCGAGGTCGCCTACCGTGACCATCCACACTGACAGCGCACCGAATCGCACAACCGGAGCTTCTTCAAGATCGCCTTGCAAACCGCGCATGACCTCATCCACATCTCGTTTCTCCCTTGCACGATGAGAACTCTCGCATGGCCTCTCCTGTGGACACATCACGATATGAAGGTTTTTTTCCCTACCACGGAAGGCATCCCCAGATGTACTCCCTTCGGAGTAGCGCAGATCCACTAGAACGGGTGGAACGAAATCGGATGTTCAGCGCTCACGTTTTGGCAGCCGCCCATCATAGTTGAATGATTCCGCGCCGCAGTCCGATAGCAACTGCATGCGTACGGTCGGCGGCACCAAGTTTCTCTAATATGTGCCTGATGTGCACCTTTACCGTCTCCACCGCAATGAACAACTGGTCAGCAATATCTCGGTTGCGATTGCCACCAATCAGATAGTTCAGTACTTCCACTTCGCGAGTGGTTAGCATCGTATCGGTGCAATGTTCTGCCAGGAGCGCCGCAATCTCCGGGGGAATTCGTTTTTTTCCGGCGTGTACTTGACGAATCGACGCCAGCAACTCGTTCGCAGGCATGTTCTTCAGCACGCAACCTCGAGCTCCGGCTAACAAGATCCGCTGGATCTCGACGTCCGCCAAAGAGTCGGTCAAAACGATGAAACGCGCTTTCGGAAATGCCGACATTATGCTGGTCATCGCCGCGACGCAATCCATATCGGGAAGCTGTAGATCGATGAGAATCACATCAGGCATGCACTCGAGGAATCGTTCGACGGCCTCGCCACCACTTGATGCCTGACCGACCAAAATCATGTCCGGCTGACTTTGAATAAGGCTGGCAATTCCGTATTGAACGAGTGGGCGGCAGTTAACGCTGAAGACTCGTATGTTAGTGGGGGGTACGGGTGCGTTCAGATCGCGGTACACATACCCACAGCTGGTCATCCGCGAAGCATTGTGCAGCGATGTCAGATTTCTTGTGATCTCTTGAGTTGCCATTTTGGTCCTCTATAGACTTCTTCCAAATGAATGTCTGCTTTCACATGCGTGATTACTGTTTACCCACGCGAACGATGGATATACCGAGTTTCTTCATGCGGAACTGAAGGGTCGTTCGGCGCATGCCCAGCCTGGCCGCAGCGCCGTTCGGTCCGGCTATTACCCAGCCGGTCTGTTTCAGTGTCGCAAGAATGTGGTCACGCTCTACTTCTTTCAGAGTGGTTTGCAGCATACCTGTGGCTGAGGAACCATCGGAGACAGAGCGTCTCTTTAGCTCTGTGAACTGCACTCGCAACTCAGTCCCCTTCGTCAGGACCACGGCGCGTTCGATCACATTCTGAAGTTCGCGGATATTGCCCGGCCAATGGTAAGCACATAGCGTTTCCATCGTTTCTGAAGAGATAGTGCCGATCTGTTTGTTCATGCGCTTCGCATACATCCTGGCAAAATGTCGTACCAAAAGGGGAACGTCCTCGGGACGCTCGCGCAGTGCCGGAATGCGAATGGGAAACACGTTCAAACGATAGAAGAGATCGGAACGGAAACGGTTTTCCTCTACCATTTGTTCCAGGTCGCGATTGGTGGCGGCGATGAGCCGGGTATCGGTATGGAGCGTGCGGCTATTACCGAGGCGCTCGAACTCGCGTTCCTGCAGGACCCGCAGCAGCTTGGGCTGAAGTTCCAGAGGAACTTCCCCAATTTCGTCGAGGAACATGGTTCCACGATTGGCCAGCTCGAAGCGTCCAACGCGCTGTGAGATCGCACCGGTAAAGGCGCCCTTTTCATGCCCGAACAGTTCACTCTCCAGAAGCCCGGTGGGGATGGCGGCGCAGTTGAGTTTCACGAACGAGGCGGCCCGACGTGCGCTGTGGTCATGGACGGCGCGGGCAATGAGTTCCTTTCCCGTGCCGGTTTCGCCGCAGATCAGCACGGTGCAGTCGGTGGGAGCGACGGTTTCAACCTGGAGCAATACGTTTCGTAATGCGGCGCTCTGCCCTACGATCGCGTCGAAACCGTGCTCCTCAGGGAGTTCCTCCTCGAGATATAGGTTTTCCTGTTTCAGCTGGCGTTTTAGGTCCGCGATCTGCGCGTAGGCAACATACTTCTCAATCGCGCAGCACATCTGAGCCGCAATGAGCGAAAGAAAACGTACCTCCCCGTCGCCATAGGCATGCTCTGCCAGGCTGCCCACGAACAGGGCTCCCATTTTCTTTTGCGCGCAACTGAGGGGAACCGCACATATAGATTGGATCGCCTCGTGCACGCCCAAGATCTTGCTTTGGGAGCGAGTCGCGTCATCGAGCGAAGCAATGACCAAGGGCTTCTGGGTTTCGTAAACCCACCTCGTCATGCCCTCTCTCTCGGCAGTGCCGGTGCTTCCACTCTCGATTCCTCTGCCGGGAATGGCAACATGCCATTCGACGCCGCTGGTGGCATCGTCGCATCGGGAGATTCCGAGGAAGTTGAATGGGATCCAGTCCGAAGCTTCCGCTGCAAGCACGGAAGTAAGCTCCGCGATGGATTGGCAGTGTCCAATAGCTCGAAATAGCCGGATCTGTGAGTCGGAGCGTGCTGTATCTCCTGCATCTGACACGATTCCATGTTCGTCGCGGGCCGCTCCCGGGGCCGGATGGCTAAAGTCACCCTGCGGAAGAAACCACCTTGAGGGGCCAGTTTGCGACGGTCTTGAGGCACTATCTACCAAGGGTGGATCTCCATAATCACGTCTATGAATTTCCAATGCATTCGAACCCATATCGACCTCGCTTCCGGCGGAAAAAGTAACGGCTGACCATCCGCTCAACAAGTGGAGCGACAGTACGGGAAATCTGAGTTATCGGGAATGCTCGAAACAGTTCAGGCAATGACTTTGTTTAGGGATTGCTGAATTCGGCACCGTTAAGAAACATGTTTAGGCATGAAACCCGCTGTTTATAAAGCGGTTATGATTTACATTTCAACGCCCGTTAAGGCACGTTAAGCGGTACTATTTGCCTTCCATGTCAACAGGACATCACTTCGAAATGGGGGATAAGCTCAGCCCTGAACAGGTTGCTTCCGTACGCAGCGCGCTGCAAGCAGTGATTTCGAGTGACACTTTCGCCGGAAGCAAACGCTGCCAGGACTTTCTGCGGCTGGTGGTGGAACATGCCTTGGCGGGCGAGCTGGACGCTCTGCCTGAGCGCATGATCGGCGTGGAAATGTTCGGCCGGCCAGTCGATTATGACACCTCAAATGATGCCGTCGTTCGCGTGCGAGCGACAGAAGTTCGCAAGAGGCTTGCACAATACTACGGACAGGCCAAGCCAGCTCCGGCCGTCCGTATCGAACTGCCGCCCGGTTCATACGTCCCGGAATTCCATTGGCCATCAAAGATAGAAACTCAAGTTGTGACGCCGGGGCGTCCAGTGGCTCGTGCTTCTCGATGGCCGCGTGTCGCCGCGGTTTTGAGCGTTCTAGCCGTCCTGGCAATACTCGTTCTGATCGTTTCATTCGCGGTTCGTCCCAAGGCTGATTCGATGAACGCGGTACGGCTGTCGCTGGGTCTGCCGGCGGGTGTGACTCTCCACCGGAACTGGCACCCATTCGAGCACATCGCTCTTTCCCCGGACGGTCAGACCTTGGCCTTTGCTGCAACCGATGCCTCTGGGCAGAGCTTTCTGTGGATCAGGGCCTTGAACTCGAGCGAGGCACAACGGCTCGACCAGACTGAGGGGGCGCTTTTGCCTTTCTGGTCACCAGACTCAAAGTTCATCGGTTTCTGGGCGGCTGGAAAACTGAAAAAGATTCAACCGTCGGGCGGAGCGCCAGAAGTGATCTACACCGTTCCCGAGATTGCGCAAGGCACTTGGGGACCAGATGGGACGATTCTTTTTGCGAGAGCGGTGAACAGCCCTATTCTGCGCGTTCCTGTAGATGGCGGGGCGGCCACTCCTGCGACCTCGCTGGCTTCCGGACAGGTTAGCCAGATGTGGGTTCAGTTCCTGCCGGACGGCAAGCACTTTATCTATTTGGCTCGCACAAGCCTGACCAGTGCCGATCCCGGCGCGAAGGTCTACGTTGAGTCACTTCATGGTGGAAATCCGACACTGTTGCTGGCAAGCCAAAGTCGTGCCGTAGCAGTACCCGACTACTTGCTGTTTGCACAGGACCAAAGTCTGTTCGCGCAGCGCATGGATTGGAACGCTCTTAAGAAAATTGGAGAACCGAAGTTGCTGGCCCGCAACGTGGCGGCTTCACCGGCTTATCTGGGCACTTCCGAATTTACTGCCTCTCAAAACGGAGTGCTGATGTATGGCACAGCCGAAGGCTCATCTTTCGATCAATTCACCTGGTATGCACGAGACGGAAGTGTGACCGGCAGTCTTGAGCCGGTAATCGATTTTCAGCAGTTCACGCTTTCGCCTGATGAAAAGCACTTGGCGTTGAACTCCTTCCACCAGCATGCTACCGGCAGTCTGTGGCTCATAGATTTAGGGACCAACACGACGACTCCTCTGACTACTGATCCACACGCGCAATCAGATCCCGTTTGGTCGCCTGACTCGCGCTTCGTTGCTTTCAATCTACTTCCCAACGCCGGAACTGATCCGCCGTTCCTCGTACAGAAGATCGAAATTGGAACTCAGCAGCCAGAGCCGATCTATGGTGACAACGATCGGCACTGGGTAGAGGATTGGTCTCCGGACGGACGGTTTTTACTGACGCACGATACCAAGACGCTTTCGACAATCTCCCTGACTGGGGAGGCGAAACCAAAAGCAGTTTATTCGTCGCCATTCACAAAGGATGAGTTCCACCTCTCTCCCGACGGGCAACTGATCGCTTATGGGGAGAACCGAACGGGAAGATGGGAAGTCTTTGTGGCATCGTTTCCTTCCTTTCATAACATCGCGCAGGTCTCGGTCGCAGGAGGCGTGCAGCCACGGTGGCGTTCTGATGGTCGAGAACTCTTCTTCATCAGCCTTGAAGGAACAATGATGTCAGCGACGGTGGAGCGCTCGCTTCCCAAGGTGGGTATCGCGAGAAAGCTATTCGATACGGGACTTGTACCAGATCCAACCGTCAATCAGTATGCGGTCACGCGAGATGGACTGAAGTTCCTCGTCCTGGAGCCGCGCAAGGGTTTTCTTGAGACCTACTCTGTGGTTCTTAACTGGCCTTCAACCCTGAAGTAGTCCGCTACAGATGGCATGCTGCTGTCTATTCATCAACCGTTTTTGTCATGCACGCAAGCTGCTTCGGCACAGCCGCCTAGAGTCAATCGGTTAAGCAGCCACCGGCGTTGTCTGGATCATGTATGTGTCGATGACGGAGAATGCTGCTGCGGTCCTGGGCATGGTGCTCTCGATCTCACCGCGAATCGCTATTGCAAGCAATTCATCGATCACTTCGGAGTGTTCTGCAGCGTTTGCTTGCATCGAGCCGAGTATGAATTGAAGTCGGTCCATGTTTCCTCCACGGTCGGAATTCCGTTGGCAGACGAGCAGGAGAATGTCGAACCTCGCCGCGTCTAGTGCCACTCAAGTACGTGGCTGCGTTGTATCAAGAGGCAATTGGAATGCCATGCATAAGGCAAGACGGATGTTGTTTAAATGGTTGAAAGGCGAGACACGACAGTCGGGAAGAACGGCCCATGTCTTTTCCACTGCCCGCCTATTAGTGTCAGGTGCCGACTAATGGGCACCACTCTCGCTGCGAGAATTTCTTGAGCAGGACTTCCGCTGATTGACGTTCAGGAATTGGCAACCATTCTCAGGGCAAGCTATGGCCATCCAGCCGACAAAAGAAGGCCGGGGATGAAAAGAGAAAGCGCTGATCTAGCCCGCCAAACCCACTGCATCGTTTCTTCGGCGTTGAACAAGGTTGCTAGATCACTCCAAATCGCGACACCGGATCGCATCTCTCCGACCATAGAGTGCAGATATCTCGGCAATGACCGAATACCGCGGGGATGCTGCACTTTGTGACGTCGTATCAAACATCTATCAAGTTTCAGCAGCCGGCGCTGCCCGACTAACCGCAACTTCCTAGCGCTGACGACCCCTATTGTTCCTGGTGAGGGTGTTGGTCAGTGAGCGGCGGAAGAGATGCCTCCACCTTCATGTCAATCATCAAATCGATGCGATGGTCCAATTGAAAGAACTTCGTCACTGTAAATGCCGGAAGCACCTTGTTGAACTTGTTGAAATACTTCTTCTTTAGCTCTGCAATGCGTGAGTCGTAGTCGAGCATTTTCGCTGTCATTGTCTTGGCGTCGGCATCGGGCAGGTCAGGGTACTTTTCAGCGTACTCCTTGATTACCGCACCTCGGAGATCGTTCAGCGACGATCGTTCGTACTCGTATTGGCGGTAGATCGGCCAGAATACGGCAGCCTCCTTGTCGGTGAAATTCATTGCTGCGCTGATGATTGTGGACTTCTCAACCCGTATTTCGGCTTTTGCGACCTCAATGTCAGAGGCAAGACTGTGCTCCTGACTTTGAGAGTGGCAGAAAGGCGCCAGCGTCAGCGCTGTTATCGTCATCGTTAAAAGTGGCCATTTGCGGATCATTACTTGAACTCCTTAACAATTTACCTATCCCACACGAGGGGGAGGAATCACGGGACCTGGCTACAGAATTCGGCTTTTGACAGATTGCAAGCTTTTCCAAGAGCGAAACACTTGATGAGCGCCAGTTACTTTCTGAGCGGAGGGGGATAATTCTTAAAAACCTTGGCCATAACCCTTTGGAGGGTCCTGTAATTCTTGTCCGGATCTTTCTTGAGGTCGATGGTCTTGGTAGCATCTCCGCGCCAAATGAGTTGCTTTTTCGCGGGGTCATACATGTCTACCAGAAGCGTACCGACGGGTATGGTAGAAGTCTGGCCTGTAACTGTGCCATTTCCCCATGAACCCCATCCGCCGCCCCACGGGCCCGCGCCTGCGCCAAATGCCGACAAGTTGACGGCCTTCTCTTCACGAACGATTGCATGGTAGGCGACTCTAAGGTCCGCGTCCTTCTCGACGCGGATAAGCCCTTTTTGTGCGAGTTGCTCGTCTACCGCCCGCTTGATGCCCAGGTCGATTAATTGATCCGGTACCGCGCCTCCCGGGCCTGTGAGGTCAACCCACTGGTAGGTTTTGTAACCCGCAAAGTTGACGCCGCGGTCATAGTTGTAGTGAATATCTTGGCAGTAGGTCCCCGCCACCATAAATAACGTGGCTAATAGAGCTCTCAATGCCGGCCTATTCGTGAGTTTCATCACAGTTCCTTCTTGTTTGTTTCGCCAAAAAGAGAATTAGTACCCTTACATAGATCTATGCACCTTCAGGCGAAAACGTGTTTACGCTGTTTGTTTCTGGAGGAGTGCGCCTCCACGAGTCGGTTTACTACCGCGACCAGGAGGCTGACGGATACTCCACACATTAATAGCCCCGTCATGCTCTCCAGAGGTCCTAAGAGACGCCAGCTTGCCGGGAGGACCACATCTCCGTATCCCACAGTGGAATAGCTGGTTCCTGAGAAGTAAAAGGCAAGTTCCCATGATGGGAAGCACTGTAACCTGTAAAAACTCGCCCATAATAAAATGACCACTCCCTGAAGAAGGATTATGGCTATAGTCAGCTTCAGCACGAGCGCTGCAGAGCGAATTGGGCCAAGTTCATGCATGTGCCGAGTCATGAAGCGCCTGAGCCAGTTGATGAGCACACCGACGACTGCACACTGCAAACACAGCGTAACGATTACTAATAAAACGGCCGCCACAAATTGATGGAAAAGGGTCATCGTGCCAAGCTCTTAACAAACTCAAGACGCTTACTGCTGTCGGGAGCGTTCGCGGGCTGCTTCGAATCCCATCGGATGATTTTCAAATCAAGGACGAAGATGCTGTAGAGAACGGGCACGAGAATCAGCGTAATGAAGGTTGCGACTGCCAGGCCGCCAATCTGCGCGTAGCAGAGAGGCTGCCAAAGCGGCCCTCCTTCCAGCGCAAGCGGAAACAATGCGAGGATCGTAGCTCCTACCGTGATCATGACCGGCCTGATGCGCTGAATTCCCGCATCGGGAAGAGCCTGCTCCAGTGGTTCGCCTTTCTCATGCATTTCTTCAATAAAGTCGAAGAGGACGATGACGTGGCTCACGATAACCCCGATCAAGCTGGCAATACCGAGAAAGCCCATAAAACCAAAAGGCGTATGCATTACCGCTAGGGCGATCAAGGCGCCGACAATGCCATACGGAGCAGCAGCGAATACCAGTAGCGGCTTCACCGCGTTATTGAATTGGATCAGCAACGCCAAGTAAATGCCGAGCAAAGAGATCAGGAGAACCGATTCGAGATTTTTGAAGCCTTCTATTTGCTTTGATCGCTCACCTCCAATGCGAAGCTGATACCCGGGAGGGAGGGTCTTCTTGAACTCGTCCAACTTCGGAAGAATCGGGTCGATGATCTCCGACGCTAGAACTCCGGGCTGTGGATACGCAAGAATGGAAATAGTGCGGAAATGCTCGCGCCTGGCGACGCGGCTCGTCTCCAGGAAGTTTCCTATCTTCGCGACCGACAGCAGCGGCACCCGATTATTTGTTTGGGACGAATAGACATAGAGGTTTTTGGTGTCCGCAAGTTGCGCGCGTTCTTGCATTCGAAGACGTGCCACTATGGGAATGTCCTTGTCTCCTTGCTTGAACATGCCTACGGGTGTGCCGCTCATGGCCGTTGCCGATGCGTTGGCGACATCAGCGTTGGTGATGCCGACAACGTTCGCTCGGTCGGGATCGATCTGAATCCTTACCTGAAGGTCGTCTGGGAACCAATCGTCACGCAGAACGGCAACCCCGGGAGCTTGCGCGACAATGTCCTGAGCCTGACGGGCAATCTGTCGCAGAGTGCGAATGTCATTCGCTTCGTTTTTCGCGTCCAGGTCTTCCTGTGCTGAGATCAACAGTTCGACGGGATTCTCCACTGGATTCGTTTGCAACTGGCGAACGGTGATCCACGCGCCCGGTACTTCCTTGTCGAGGGCGTCCTGAAGCGGACCTTTCAACTTTGGCGTAGATTCCTTATCTGTGACCTCAACAATGATTTGCGCGTAATTGGTCTGCGGCATTTCCGGCGAAACTGAAAACCAGAAGCGAGGACCTCCGCCTCCGCTGAAAGTCGTCAGCGACTTCAGCAGATGTCCACCGTGTTCCTTCGAGGCGCCTTCAGGCGAGTTTTCGACTACGCGCCGCACAATCTCTTCCGCCCGCGTCGCCGCATCGTTCGTGGCGCTAAGCGGAGTGTTGTTCGGCAGCCAGATATCCAAATAAAACCAGTACTGAACGTCTTCTGGGAAAAACTGCGTCTTGAGGCGGGAAGCAAACAGTCCTCCTCCTATCAGGAAGACGAGCGAGCATGCGAGCACAGCCCAACGATGCTTTATGGCTTTGCCCACAAGCCGGTTGTAGAAGCCGTAAAAGCCCTTCTGCCTTCTCTCCTCTATCGTGGGCTCTGGTTTCGCCGGCGCCCGCTGGATGTAATAGCCTAAAAGGGGAACAAAGGTCATCGCTACGATGAGCGCGCACAAGAGAGAAGCGGTCATCACAATCGGCAGGCTTTTCAAGAACTCGCCGGTATTGCCGGTCAGCAACAGGAACGGCAGATAGGCGATGATATTGGTGATAGTTGCATAGAAGATTGCAGTGGCAAGCTTTGTGGGACCGAGCCAGCAAGCGACCTTCCGCGGCAGACCTTCTGCCAGTTGCCGTTTGATGCCATCGCCAGACACTACTGGTACATCTACGAGCAAACCAAGTGCGATGATGAGCGTTGCGATGGAAACCTGCTGAAGATCAATTCCCAAGGCATACGCGATGCCGAAAGTCATGGCTAACGTGATGGGAATTGCTAGGGCCATGATCAACGCCAACCGCCACTCCCAAAAGCCAACCAGAGACACGATGACCACGAGAATGATGGCTTCCACCAGGGCCCGCAGAAAAAGATGGATATTCTCTTTTACCTGCAGCGGCTGATCGGAGGTGTGCGCGAGAATAAGATCGGCGGGGAGTATCTTGCGAAGGTCTGCGAGCTTCCCATCAATAGATTGCCCGAATCGCGCGATTTGCCTCCTATCACGCATGTATACCGCGAGGGTTACTGCGCGGCTACGCTGCCAATGTCCGCTTGCATCTAGCCACGTGTAGTAGTTCAGATACTGAGCTGGAGCCTGATAGTCGCGATTGATGTCCACCAAATCGCGCAGGTAAACGGGAGCTCCCTGTGCTGTAGTCGATACCGAAACATCACCGATACTTTTCGCCGAGTCGAACTTTCCCGAAGGAATAAGCGTGACCCTTGAGTCACCACTTTCCATCGTTCCGGCGGGCGCGATGATATTGCGAGCGGATATCTCTCGGGAAAGATCCGCGGGACGTAATCCGTAGGCAGCGAGGCGATCCTGCGAATAATCGAGATAGACCCTTTGCGGCAAAATGCCGCGCCGCTCTACCTTCGACGTTTCTGCAGCGCCCTGCAGAGTTCGACCGATCAGGTCAGAAAAATTGTCGAGATCGGCGTAGCTGTATTTGTCGCCGGCAACTGCAGCCAATTTCGCTTCGGTTTCGCTCGGGTCGTGGACAATGGCTGGTGGCCACGAATCGGGATGCAACTCAGATCGCTTCAACTGCTCAGAGATAAACCGCTGAACGAAATTCCGGATCGAGTTGTCCTCTGCTGTGGAAACTCCATCGACGGCAATAAATCCGCTCCCTTGAATAATCGCCGAGTCTCGAATGATTCCCGCCTTTTGTGCTTGCTCCTGAAAGAGGTGGGCACTATCCAAAACCTCTTTCGAGGAAATGGATTGCGGAAAGCAAGTCACAACGGTCGTGGGCTGGCCCTCTACAGATTTCTTCTTGGCAACATCGCGACTTGCCCGGACCGCCGATTCTATCGAGCGCGCGCGGGCTGCGATCTCTATCGAATCCACTTTGGGACTCGCGACTGTCAGCATGAGTGCGGCGGTATCTCCGAAGTCACTTTGCAAAGTGATCGGTCCGGCGCCCTGGGGCAGTTTAGCATTCAGCTCGTTCAGCTTGAGATTGATATCACTGAACTGTCGCTTAGTATCCGTGACACCCTCATCGAGCTGTATGTAGACGAAGGAATAGCCTGGAAGAGATATCGATTTGATCCCGTAATCCGCGTCCGTGCCCGGATGAATCGTCTTGTTCTGAGACGCGACATCTTCGATTCGGCGAGTAATAAACTGCTCAACCTGTTGCGCCGTAGCTCCTGGCCAGGGACACGCAGCCACTCCGACCCGCACCGGAATGTCCGGATCTTTCCGCTGAGGCATAGACCTATAGCCAAACCAGCCCCAAACCAAAACTCCCACCAGAAGCATCCACGCAATCTGGGGATGATCGACAAAAAACTTGGGAACATTGCGGCGACCACTAATCTCTTGATTGTTTTCAGCTTTCATCACTGTCTATACCTTTCTCAGTCAGCCTCTCTCGGACTACAGGGGTTCAGGGAAGGATCTGGATAGGAGCGCCATCCTTCAAATCCGCAGTTCCAACCACGACAACTCTTTCCCCCGGCTTCACACCGTCAACGCTCACATCGCTGTCGTGTGTTTCACCTAGCGCAACGCCGCGCAATGTCGCCAGCCATCGGCCACCTTGTTCTGTCGCGACGAACACCGCGTATTGTCCTGGAGTAGAGGGATTAGCAACGATGGCGCTGAGAGGTACCGACGAAACCGGAGGTTTAGGAACACCAGTCACATTGAGTGACGCGATCATTCCCGGCTTTAACACGCTTTTCGGGTTAGGTACTGTGACTTCGATTTGGAAGACGCGATTTTTCTCGTCAGCGCTTGCGGCAATACTCGTGACCTTTCCCTTGTACTCTTTCGGATCGTCTTGCAGATGAATGGTGAATTCTTGTCCCAGCCGTAAATGTCTTACCGCATACTCCGGGACGCCGAAGCCAACTTTTACTGCGCTGGTGTCCGCGATAGTGAAGGCCACCATCCCAGGTGATGCCAGGTTTCCTGATTCAATGTTTCGCGCAAGGATGTAGCCGGAAAATGGAGCCGTGAGATCAGCGTCGGCAAGAGCTAATTGCGCCTGACGCAGAGTAGCCTTTGCCTGATTGACCGCAGCGAGGGTCGAATCGAATCTTGCTTGGGCCTGGTCATACTCGGGCCGGGTGAGACTGTGTGTGGCGTAGAGCGCTTTGGCCCGCTCATAATCCTGTGTCGCATTGACGTGCTGTGCTTCAGCTTGACTTACTGCTGCGGTGGCTTCGTCAAGCTGATTTTTGAGATCTTGATGCCGAATCTGCGCAAGAACAGCTCCGCGCGCAACGTAGTCTCCTGCGCCAAGATTACGGCGTCGTCCATCTGCACCCAGCACCTGCCTAATTGCAGTAAGGTAGCCAGCGGACTTGAACGACAAGCTTGCTTCTGCGAACGGTAGAATCGAAGCCGAGTAGCGCAAGCCATCTGAAGATGAATAGAGACTCACCTCAGATACATGAACAGGCGTTGGAGCTTTCGCCGAAACCTGCGTGGGTTGCCCGCAGCCAGTTGTAAACGTAATGATCGCGAGGAGCATCGCCGCTCCTGATCCAATTAGAAAATTTCCTTTGTGGTTCATACTTTTCACTGTGCACCAATCGCTTTCTCTAATTCGGCGCGAGAAGTCCAAAATCCTGCGAGCGCTTGCTGATACTGGGCTTCCGATTGTGTAACTGCAGCCGTTTGCTGCAACAGATCGGACAACAGAGATGCCTTCTGGTTGTAACGGTCAGATACTTCTCGCAATCTGACGTGCTCTGCTTCGCGTTGATCCATTTGGGCCTGCAGGAGGATGCGGGCTTCTCCCAACTTCAGAAACTTGTCTTCGACTTCGAGCAGAACTTTTTGCTGGACATCCTGCTCTGCCAGTTCCTTCTGCTCGGTAGTGACCTTTAACTCAGTGATGCGGTGCTTCTTGAATCCCCAATCGAACGGCTGCCATTGGAAGAGGAAGCCGGCGGTCCCAACGTTCTGCGGCAGAAAATTGACGTTTTGAAAACCTGTGTAGCCCACCTGAAAACTGAGGTCAGGGATGTATTTCGCACGCTCTCGCCGGACGTCCATTTCTGCAATCTTTGTCTGCAGATGGGCTTCATGGAGCTCCGGGCGATGTTCCAATGCCTGCTTCTGGGCGGTTCGCAAATCCCACTCGGCGAGCTCACCAAATGGCTGAGTTTCGACTGAGAACGGAGTACGTAAGTCACGGCCGAGGAGACGATTCAAGTCCCGTTTCTGCAACTGCAGCCCATCCTGGGCGACCACCAACTGATAGCGTGCTTGTCTCACTTTGGCCTTAACGGTCAACGAATCGGAGGCCAGTACTGTCTCGTGCGAAAAACGCTGCTCGGTGAGTGAGGACAGCTCGATCAGAGCTTTAACAGCTGCATCGGCACTTGCGACTTGAGCCTGCAACTGAGCCACCTGGTAATACGCTTCTTTAACCTTTCGACTTGTCTCCTGTTGCTGAGCGCGCAAACCTTCCTTGGCGAGATCGATCCCGAGTCGTGCCTGCTGGACCGCGAGTTTCACCTTGTAGATCTGGGTTAGTGGTTGGGCGGCCGAGCCATATAAGAACGCCCCGAATCTCGCTGGCGATCGAATGCTTGAGTCTTTTCCGGGAATGGGGCCGGTGACGGCATAGTTGCCGAAAGTTCCTGCAGGGACTGTAAAATTCAGCGGCTGTAGTGGTGATCCTGCAAGCACAGTCGCGTCCAGCTTTGGAAAGTAATTCGTTCTGACCTGCGTAACCTCTTCTTTGGCTTTACTGATATCAAGTGCGGTGATCTGCACCTCGCGATTTCGGGAGGTTGCGATTCGGATCGCATCATCCAAAGTCAGTAGTGTTGGCGCATAGGATTCGGGCTCTTGCGACCAGATGGGCAAACAAGTGGTTATTCCCACTAACATCAATAAACATCGGAAAGTCATGGCGACTCTGATCACTTTCTTAAGTTCCTTGTCGATTTCCGGCAGCGTGCTGAATGAGTGAGCGTTCGATCACAATGAGCGTTTGTCGAACAGTTGCTAATGCATCGAACGCAATGATGAAAAGCACATGAGTGGCCAACCAGTTCGTGCTGCAAGTTGTTCAGTTTTGGGCAATGCGGAACGAGCGCTGCAGATTCTGCTGCCCATATGTGGGCAGATGACGCTAGTTAGGCCCCCCACGCGGCGGTTTCGAGTAAGCCGCCTTCCAGGGCAAGTCATGCGGAAGTGATCTGCGGAGTGTCAGTGCTTGCCTTGCACCGTCTGGGAGAGTGATCTGTCCGAACTGGCGACATCAGGCGGTTTCTTAAATCCTTGGATTTTCGTTGGCAACGGCGCGCTTGAAAAACCACTCAAGTCGGTTACACGTCGCCGCGAGATCCTTCTGGTTGACCTATATCGAAATCCCCGCATTCCACCTGCAACCTAACCGTCGCTGTTTTTCCTTGTCATGACAGCCCTTCCTTCTTAGAGGCCAGGTCGAGGGTGTCGAATGCAACGCAATATGCTCGCTCGATGGCGCTCTTGCTGACCCCGAGCTGCGCGGCAATTTGGTGGCAGGAGTCGTGTGCAATGCCGCGCAGGACGAGCACAAAGCGACAAAGTACGTCGAGGCGGGCATGAATCTCTTCGGAGTTTTTGATCAGCACGTGAAAGCAGTGGACTGACAGCGGTGTGTGCCCTGGGTGGACAGGTTCGAGTTTGGCGTACTCGGGGGCAAGCTCCGCGATGCGCTCCTGCTGAATCTGAAGCGCACAACGCACGGTGGCTCGGGCAGCCCAGTGTACGAGCCACTCGTGAAAGATGGGAGTCTGAGTTTGGGCGATGGTGCAGGCATCGACTATGCAGGTGTCTGCGAGCTTCTCATTTCCGATCAGGAAGAGCGCCAACCAGTGCAGCACGTTGTGATAATCGCCGAAAACCTTGCGAATGTCGTCTACTGCTGCATAACGGTGTTTCCCCCTGATTTCCTCCAACATGATCGCAAGTTTCATCACTCATTACGCTCCTTTCTTTCTGACTCGTGCTTCTGAGAGTTCCCGTTACGGGCGAGAGGGAGCCGTAGGCGTTCGCAGACATCGGATGTATAAGCAGTCTCAGCCACAAACTCCGCGCCGAGGCGACCAAGCAACGAAAGTACCGCCTCGCCGACAGAATCGACAAAAGTGACTTCCGTTACGTCAACAACCATTCTTGGTCCCGCATAGGTACGGGTCATCAGCGCGCGAATGTGTTCGGCATCCGCACCGGCCAAACGTCCTTCCAGCTTAAGAAGTGAACCGCGCAATTCGACGCGAAACATGGTCCCCCTTTTATTAGTCGAGCAATTGCAGTTGTGCTGCCACGCTATCTGTGTTCGTAAATCATTCAGAATAAAAAGGAGGGCTCCCATTTCGGCGCGGCAACTGTGCCCGGGAAAGGTCAGTGACCGCTTACCGGCGCGCAATCCGGCTATGGAAGAAGTCGGAGGCCCCGATTCTGTGGTGAGCTTAAGGTGATTCCGACGCGCGAAACTGACTGCTGCTGCGAAGCCACGGAGCTTTGGAGCTTCTCAAAAGCTGAAGATCGCTCAGCGACTGCCGAAAGCCGAGAGCCCATGGCCAAGAGCCGAGTTTCGACCGCGGACACCCCTTCCGAAAGCAGTATCCCAAGGTCACAGCCAGAGTTCCCTGCAGAATCCCTGATAGCAGTCGTGCTTCGGTCGAAAAAGTTGCCCCTAAGTCCTATGTCTTGTAGGTGATGAACAGGAAATTCCCTGGAATCCCTGCAAGGTTCCGTGCCTCTGAGCGGAAATCCGCTGGTTTTGGGCCAAACTTGCAAAATTCGTGGTTAACGGCAAAGAAATTCGCTGGTAAATTCCCTGCCGCAGGGAATTCTCAGTTCATCGAAGACGTTACAAAACTGGAATTACTGACTGAAAACCAGGTCTGTCCTTATTTCGGCACTGCCGGCGAAACGGTCACCGGAACTTTCAACCACGACTCACAGAATCAGGCAGTTATCTGGAGTCTGAATTGGCACTTGACCTGCTTTCCACATCGTGGTGCTAGTGGAGGTGCGAGATTAAAAGCAATTGCCGCAATCTTTCAATGTTGATGTTCGCTTTGTTGGCAGCGACAACCGTTGCATTTTGCCAAACGAACTTAAGTCAGCAGTCGCCCGAAATTAATCGTGTCCAGTCGTCGCAGCGAGCCGCTGAGATGGAACCAGAAAGTCCGCCCGGATCACGCGATGGCCAAGGATCTTCGCAACCCAGCAGCGACCATGGCGTGTGGACAGTAAGGGTTGACGTGTGGTCCTCTGCTTCATCGGTGGATGCCAAGCCGAAGGAGGCGGATCCTGCCACGCTGTCGCGAGGCTTCGCAGGTGCAGCATTGAACGCCGCGACCAGGTTGAAATTCACAGAGCGAAGAATCGCAGACTCTATCAAGATGGGCTTTCCGCTCGGCGAGTTCTGGATTCAGACAGACTTTGACTCGATCGACGACTCACTTAGACTGGCAGCTCTTTCCGCCGAAAATGACGCTGATCTGCAAGCCCTGCAGCAACTCGAAACCCAGACACAGCACCTACGGCTCTGGAGCGATTGGCTGATACAACAGAGGCGAGAACTGCGGCTTGCGGACTACTACACTTCTCCATCGCCACTCGATAATGACGAGAAGTTTCAGAATACTGTAGCTTGTACCAACTTCCTGATGTCCATGCTGGCGAGCGGCAGATTGGCTGAGGAAAGTTCATGCCAGTGAGGTGCAGCCAATGGTCTCGGAAACTGAAGCAGCTTAGCCATGGGCTATTACTGGCGACGCGTGATCAGTTCATGTAATTAGCGCGGGTGATATTCAGTTTCTGCATCTTGTTCTGCAGCGTGGTGCGTTTAAGGCCGAGGCGCTCCGCAGCTCCCCCCTTACCGGATATCCTTCCGGATGCGGTTCTTAAAGCATCGATAATCACCTGCCGCTCGGCTTCCTCAAATGTCGATGCACCTGGAGCAATCGTTCGTGTTGACGCTTTCTTCAGCTCGGACCGAGGCACATTTAATTCATCACCTTGTGTGAGAATCACGCAGCGTTCAACGAAGTTCTCAAGCTCGCGAATATTGCCTGGCCAATGAGCATTCACTAGCGCCTCCATTGCCGATTTGGGAACAGACCGGATGCGCTTCTGCATTTGGCGGGAAAGCCGCGAAACAAAGTAGTGAACGAGGAGTGGAATGTCTTCCCGTCTTTCGCGAAGGGGAGGAATTTCGATTGGAAAAACATTTAATCTGTAGAAAAGGTCTTCGCGGAACTGATTATTGTCGATCATTTTCGCCAGGTCACGGTGCGTCGCGGCAATCAACCGAACGTCAACGTGAATCGTCTTGGTACTGCCCAGACGTTCGAATTCTTGTTCCTGCAAAGCGCGCAACAACTTAGGTTGCAGGTCTAGACTGATGTCGCCGATTTCATCAAGGAACAGACTGCCGCGATCCGCTAACTCAAACCGGCCACGTTTCTGAATAAGAGCGCCTGTGAATGCCCCCTTTTCATGGCCGAAAAGCTCACTTTCCACCAGCCCTGAGGGTATGGCCGCGCAGTTCAACCTTACAAACGTGCGCTCACGACGCGGGCTGAGGTTGTGAATCGCGCGCGCAACCAGTTCCTTTCCGGTGCCGGTTTCACCATGCAGGAGCACAGTTGACCCCGTTGGTGCAACGATCGCAACCTGTTCTAGTACTTTTCGCAACGCCGGGCTCTTACCCACTATGTCTTCGAAGTTGTATTCCGAGTTGATTTCTGATTCGAGGTACAGACGTTCTTCTTCGAGGCGACTTGCCGATGCGTTCAGTCGCCCATACGCTAGCGCATTATCCAATGCGAGCGATATCTGGATACCAATCTGGGATAGAAGATCCAAGTCTTGCTGGCTGAAGGCATTGTTCTTTCTGCTGCCGATGACTAACAAACCTAACGGCCGACTTACCGTGGCCAAGAATGCCAGTGCTAATGACGTTATCCCTTCGACCTTTAGCGGATCTGCAAGATGCGCGGGGAGTTTATTAATCTCCTCGACTGACCAGATTTCGGCTCGATGCGTTCGCAGCTTCTCAAATATCGTAGCGGTCAGGTCAGCTGAAGCGACCTCGGTCAGCAATTCCTTCGCACCTGGAAAGTCGTGCAAAGCGGTGTGAAGTTGGCCAGTTTCGTCTTTGAGTACCCAGAAAGCGGCGAAATCGCCTCCAAAATATGAACGGATCGATATCGATGCCGAGTGAAATAAATCGTTGATGTCTAACTTCGTAACTACGAGATTGTTAACTTCGAGCAACAGTCGCAGCCGGTCGCGCTGGCCAGCAACTTCACGTTGATACTGCTCCGCGCGATCCTTCGCCAGTGCGCACTCGAGCGCGACCGCAACGTGGGACGCCAGCGAACGGAGCAGTTCGACATCTTCGGCGACGAACTCCTCCCCACGTTCCTTTGTCACTGCAAGAACTCCATACCTCTCCTGTGAGGTAGACACCGGAAGCAGATACGTGCCTCGGCCGACAGACTCGGCTGCAAACGGAGCCAGGTCAGGATGTTTCAACATCTCCAGCGAAACGTCCGGAAGGAAGACTGGTTCCTGTCCCTCAAGCACGCGTGCTATCGCTCCGATGCGCGAAATCTTGGTACCGATCTTGATCGCGGGTGCGTCTGGCTCTCGATCAAAGTCCAATACATGCAAACTGTTTCCGTCACTGTTTAGGACGTAGAGATGGGCGCCATGGAGCCTACAGGTTTTGGATAAAACATCACGCAGGCTATGCAAGAGGGTTTTTAGCGTAGGCTGATCAGCCAAGGTGCAGGACGCGTCCAGCAAAGTTCGATATCGATCTTCGGCGGTCGTCATATTGTCGTTAGAGATTCCCGCTCCCCAGGCCGTCTGGAGCTCTCAATCCATCATCGAGCGTATTCTACCTTTGCACAAAGTCAGTGATGTCGCTCACCTCGATACTCGTGCCCGTGCACATATCAGCCGTTCGAGCCTAGCAATGCACTCGCGCTGCCAAACCCCTCGCCTCGATTCTCAGCAGCGAAACACTTTTGCCCTCGCAAAAATTCGAAATTGTTGTGCCCGGATTCGGGCATCTGCCGAGAATTGAGTAGATTCATCCACGTTCGGCGTTGAGAATCCTGTGATAAACGAACTTGTACGTTTGGCAACAGGCCTGCACTGTTTGATCCGTACGATCCAGAAGACGTGTTCCTGTAACGGGACACTGTGAATTCTCAAGTGCACGTACGGATATGTCTAAAGACCTTCGCAGCCTGATTGACGAACATCACGCTTTCTACGAAGTATCCCCCTATTACCTCGTCCTCAAGGAAAAGCCTGGGAGCCTTACGCCTAATACTCGAACAATTCAGGCGGGCTTTGATGTCGACATCTTCGGCATGAATACCAATAAAGAGCCCTTGCTGCCGGGTCCGGACTACTTGATGGGATACGCCGAAGTACAAAGATTAGCGGAAGAGATTGCGCGTCACACAACCGATTCTTGTTCCGTCCACGTGATTGCATTTCCTGACAGGGTCGCTTTAGGTGGCCCAAGCCATACCGAGCCAGAAGGAATGCTGCGAGTCAGGGTTTCGCATCATCGCGGCCTCGATCAACCTTATGGGCTGGCGGAAGAACAGGCGCTCAAGGAACTCGAAAACCAGCTCAAACAACTGGGTATCGCGCGGCACTGATGAAGCTAGACGAAGCTCAGAGACTAGTGAGTTTTTAATGCCTCGAGTCAATTCTGTAGCCAGATTTTCATTCCGGTTCTTTGCCGTTGTCCTTGGTCTTGCATTGCTGGCTTCGCTGGTGCTTCGAACCGGCCCCGAGGTCATCTGGAATCAAGTGCATAAAGTTGGGTTGGGCTTGGTGGTAATCATCATTCTTGGAGGGTTAGCTTATTTCATCAGAACATGGGTCTGGCGACTGACATTTGCGTGTGACATTAGTGCCTTGAGCTGGTCCCGTAGCTTCGGCGCCTGTCTTGCCTCTGAAGCCCTGGGACAACTTGGAGTCGGCGGGAAGGCCGTTGGAGAAGGGGTCCGGATAGCGCTCTTGAGGCCTGTCGTGCCACTAGCAAATGCAATCTCTTCGGCTGCGATTGATGGAGCACTTCACTTCGCAACCTCGACAATCTTGATGTTGTCGGGAATCATTGCCACTTTGTTCTTTGCGTCCCTCTCTGGGAACTGGCGAATCTTCGCATTAGTACTTGCCGCTGCGCTCACGACGGTGTTGATACTCGCCATCGTGGCATATGGAAATCGGTGGGAACTCATGGGCAATGCAGCCAGAGCGATTGGGCGCGTCCCTCGGTTTCATACATGGGTCACCGGCAAACTGCCGGTCATTGATTCAAGCGAAGACAAACTGTTGAATTTTTTCCGCGAAGCGCCTGCCGCATTTTGTGCAGCCTTGCTCCTCTCTTTCTTGTGGCAAGCACTTGCGATGTTAGAAATTTACGTCATCCTCCGTTTCATGGGAACAAACATCACGCTGGTCAGCGCATTCTTAATGGAGGGTTTAACCAAGCTCATTAACTTGGTAGGCGCGCTTAGTCCCGGCAACATTGGAACCTACGAGGGTGGAAACATGCTGATCACCAAGTTATTCGGTGTTTCAGGAACGGTCGGATTGACTTTGGCACTATGCCGCCGTACGCGCGTTCTGTTTTGGGCACTAATCGGCGCGATCTGTCTTACCTTCATGCGTAGGCCAAAGGAGCACAACACCGAGATCCATGCAGAACCATGTCCGATACCGTAGAACAGCTGCCATCCGCCCTTCTCGCTTACGAGCGGGTTCAGGAGCAAGCGATGGAGCTCGCCGATGTGACGCCTCTTGGTCGTGCAACTAGATTCGACACGTCACGAGTACCGGCATCGTTGATTCCAAAGCGCACCACGTGGGCGCAAACAGAAGGAACTCCGTTGCCGCTGGGTGCAACCTGGATAGCGGACGAGCGGCCTTCAATTTTGCGGTCTATGCGGAGCATGTCAAAACGTGGACGATGTGAAAACGCAGGAGTCACGGAAGCAACTGGTGATTGCGTCCGAACTTCTCGGGGCACTGAAGACTTGGAAACAAGCATCCGAGTTTTCGGAGCCGCGTAATTGGATTTTCGCTTCGCCTATTCACAACGGGAAAATGCCGTGGAGCGATGACCAAGTGTGGCGCCTGTACCAGAAGGCGCCAAAGCAGCGGGTCTCGGCGGTCTTGGTACTCACAGCCTTCGTCACACATACCACAGATTGTTGGATCGTGGGTACGACCGTTGGGGTTATGCAACGGCTGATGCGTCATGCTGACCCACGGACCACGATGCAGTATGGAGATGCGTACCTGGACGACATGGCGGAAGCACACAGCAAAGTGGTGGACTTAGCACTAAACGGAGCGCAGACAGAGCGCAGGCCGAGCTAACTAATTGAAAAGTGGTGAGCGCGGAAGGAATCGAACCTTCTACTGATTAAGGTCAGCGAATGCAATTGCCGGGATTGCCGTCCCATTATGAAACCACGCTCACGCCCATTTGGAGACGATCGTTCGGTACAACTTCGGTACAACCGAGGGAGGGAAAGAACAGCTTTCTGGTTCCTAAGCGACACCAAATGAAGCACTTGGGATTTTGGATTTTTTGGTTCGGGACCAGGGGTCGGAGGTTAAAATCCTCTCTCCCCGACCAATTATTTTCAATCACTTATCGTCTTGCTCATGGGGTTCACCTGCTCCCCGGCACGGGTAGGTTGGGCCGTTTGGGCGGGCCACCAAGGCGCCAGAAGACTTCAGGCTCGATGGTCAGCATCTGACTGTCGCTCGCCGCATCCTTGGTCAAGTGACGCTTGATCGCTTCCATGCGCCGGTCAACCAGTGCCGCATCCTCTGTGTCGGCGATGTAGGAGAGGCGCAGCACTGACGGCGCTTTACGCAGTTCCTCAAGGAGTGTGTTCAGGCGCGGCCGCCACTGGACGCGGATTTCGGTCGTACCCGGCTCGAACACCGCATCGGAGAGGTCAATGGCGACCACCCGGTAAATCGAGGCACCGAAATTCAACTGCAGGGCTTTGCCGCGTGTGGCGCGCTTGATCTGCACCTGGTTAGTCGTCATCCGGTAGCCGCTTGGCAGGGTCCGGTCGTCGAGCTTCAGCACGAAATTGCTGCCACGGCTCTCATACGGCGTGATCGCGCATGTAATGTGGTACCGCCCGTACTGATCCGTCATCGCTTCCAGACCGGTCGGCGTCACCACACGCACGCCCGCCAAGCCCTTCTCACCGTCGTCCTGAATTCCGTTGCGATTGGCGTCGTTGAAGACCTTGCCGGTCACGTCGGTGCAATCGAACGTAGGATCGGCCGTGACCCGCACGGTGGCGGTTGCTTCACCGGACATTGCGTTGCCGCTCACGGCATTCACCGCCTGCGCGCGGTTCACGTATTCGCTCTCGGTGACGCCGGCACCCACCGCAAGCAGCAGTTTCAGCGTGCGCACCTGGTTGGTCGCGATAGTCAGGTTGTTCCAGTTGAGCACTAGACCGGTCACCGAAGGCTCGGTCGCGATGCCATCGAGCAGCGCAGAGCCCTTCACGTAGGTGAATCCGGCAGGCATGCGATCCACGATGCTCACACCCGTGAGCTGCAGGCTGGCGAGGTTACTCACGGTGATCACGTACGGGACCAATTGGCCGCGGGTCACGTTGCGCATCGGCGTCGTTTTGGTGATCGCGATAGAGCCGCTGAGTTGCGGATCGAGCGGGATGTGGTTATTGAAGATCTGGCTCGAGCCTGGCACCTGGCTGCCGTCCAAGCCCAGATTCAGGTAGTAGCGCGTCCCGGTGCTGCGCGCCGCCACGGATGCCGACGGCGCAAACTCCGAAGCCTGTGCCTCGCAGTATGGGACGGCAGGCAGCGAATCGTTGACCGTTCCCGGGCAGGTCGGTACCGAGAAGGCAGCGGTCGCCGCATCCGAAGTCGCCGGAATGATCTTCGACTCACCGACCACATAGGTCGCCCCCGGCGCGGTCACCTGGATGAGGTAGCTACCGCTGGCGGGGCAGGCGGGATCCGAGAAGTTGATGTCGAAGCGGTAATAACCGGCCGCCGGCGTAATCTGGTTCTGCTGAGCCGGATCGTCAAAGCAACTCGTCGGGAGCGGAGTGCCGGCTCTCAGCATCGTGAGCGTGGCGCCCGCAATCGGCGCGCGCGTCATCGAGTTGTACACGACGCCATTTGGTCCGATCGGCAGATTCAGATTTTGCAGGTTGCTGCCCGAGGGCACGACGAGATCGGTGATCTGCTGCAGATTGTTGGTGAACGCCGAGTCGGCTTTGCCCAGCTTTGCTGTGTTCGAGCCAGCGCCGGGTGCCGTGAACCGCAACTCGTACCGATCTGTTCCATTCGTGGGCGCGATACCGGTGAAATGATAAGCGCCGTTCACGTCCGAA
>Ga0210406_10000404_pt1 | contig 59577 bp, 51 predicted proteins | sample IncBWC30MmetaG_FD_155454 | JGI IMG/M metagenome (GOLD analysis project Ga0210406, IMG submission 155454) | Forest soil microbial communities from Barre Woods Harvard Forest LTER site, Petersham, Massachusetts, United States - Inc-BW-C-30-M | ecosystem: Environmental > Terrestrial > Soil >...
CCGTATTTGCCGCCCGCCCAGGCAGCGCCGACGAGAGAGCCCCCATCCATGATCACGCCGGATTGTGGATACTCGCCGTCCGCACAATTCGCCCGACTGCAAAAGGAATGCAGCACATTCTCCGTGCCACTGGACAGCGAATATACGACTCCAGCACCGGCGCCAAAGTTGCCCTGGTTGGCGCCGCCAAACTCCGCCGTACCATAGAGGGTTATCCCGCTCTTGTTATACTTCAGAGTCACGCCTCCCAACGGAAAGTCGCCGTCGGCGCAATTGGCCTGGGCGCAGAAGGCATAAAGAACGGTTTCCGTCGAATCCGGCTTTACTTCGAATACGACTCCGCACGATCCAATTTCATTCGGTCCGCTTGGACAGTATTGATTGAGGTTGCCACCGGCCCTTGCGGTACCGTAGAGATTGCCATTCTTGTCCAGAACGACGCCGGCCGCAGGCCACGCACCATCGGCGCAGTTGGCGCTGGCACAAAAGGAGTAGAGGACCGTCTCCACGCCCGTCGGGCTCACCTTGAAAACCACGCCACAAGCATTGTAGCCGAATAGATAGGCGCAGTTGTAGCTGTTGGCTCCGCCCTCACTGGCGGTGCCGTAGAGATTGCCGTCGCGATCCATGACGAGGCCACCGTTGGGGTATAAGCCATCGGCGCAGCTATCCTGGCTGCAAAAACTGTAGAGCACCTTCTCCTTTCCGTCGGGCCTGAGTTTGAAAACCGTGCCGCAGCCAGACTGAGTGCATGACGTGCCGCCCGTCGCCGTGGTGCCGTAGAGATTGCCGCGGCGGTCCATGACAAGGCCGCCATTGGGGCCGTCGCCGTCGGCACAGCCGCTCCGGCTGCAAAACCTGTACAGGACCGTCTCGGTTCCGCCCGGCGCGAGCTTGAAGACCGTGCCGCCTCCATTGGCGCTGACATTCGGTGTCGTTCCGTATAGGTTGTCCGAGCTGTCGAGAATGAGGGGGGACTCAGGATATTCTCCGTCGGGGCACGAAGCATCCTTGCTACAGAACGCATATAGCACCGTCTCCGTACCGTCTGGCGCCAGCCGGAAAACGGTGCCGCAGCCATCGAAGCAATTCGTGGAGCCGCCGGAGCCGGTCGTGCCGTATAGATTCCCCGCGCTGTCCGCGACGAGCGGACCATCCGGTTGTGCGCCGTCGGCGCAATTCTGCTGCTGACAGAAGGAATAGAGCACCGACAATCGGTGCCCGCCTGCCGTCGCGGTCCCGACCGTTGCGGCGAGCGCCCCGGCCACGACGCATCCACTGACGATCACGGTTGCAAATCCATGTAGCGCGCTCTTTCGTCTCCGCACATAAAGCAGACGATCGAGTACAATCATCACGATACCTCCCTCACCAGCCGCATCATTGGTCTGCGGTATGCCGCGGATTGTCCCTTTGCCGGGCGAACCCGCTGGACCATACAATAGAGCACCATCGCAACACCGTCCCCCGATTTGTCACGGCCCGCAACAGCGGGCCGCCCAGATGAAACTGACCCGGCAGACGAAGGCGAGGAGAAGACTCTTCTCGATGGCGAACCGCAGATCGATCGCAGCTGGGTGGCCCGCTGTTGCGGGCCATGACATGGATCGGGCGGTGCGACGCGCTCCCAAATCGCAGCGTCTGCCCTCACCGAGGGCAACGAAAGACTCCCGCGACAGGACAGATATTAGTAGAATCCGGGGACGCCTGATCGATTACAGCAGCCCGGCGCGCGAAGATCGGAAAACGGATCAGGCGTCCCGTATTCTCAGAGAATGAAAAGTATCCGCATCGGACTCATCGACGGTGCGGTGGCTGGCGCACCGGAGTGGATAGAACGAGAACTGGCTAATTCTCGTACAACGGGCTGCGTGATCTTTCACTCCCGGGCAAACATCTTCCCGGCGATCACTTCAGTGGCGGATTGTCGAGCAGGTACGGCAGGCCGCCATTGATGTTCGCATCTTCGCGCCAGATGGACGGATCGAATCCCGCCGGCAGGCCCGATTGCAGCTGCTGGGTGGTCAGGCCGGTGATGCCCGGATCGTTCGGCGGATAGCCCGCGCCCTGGCTCAGATTCGCAATGCCGCTCGTGTCCGTGTCCCAGTAGGTATCGGTCATGCTACCGGCCTGCGCTCCGTCATAGCCCACGAGCCCGCCGGGCTGATATTGATGATGATGAAGGATGGTCGTCGTCGCTGCTCCGGTCGAGTAGGAATCGGTGATTGTGCCATTCTCCCCGTTGTCTGCCTGATTGAAGCCGAGCAACCCTCCGGCATATCCGAGAGATCCAGCCCCGCCATGTGCATTGCCGGTGGCATAGGAATTGATAATGGCCCCGGGAGACAAGTTCAGGCCGACCAGCCCCCCGACTATCGAACCGCTGATCCCGCCTGTCGCGTAGCAGCTGTCGATAACAGAATTGTTCTGCCCAACCAACCCGCCGCGGTCGTTGCCTTGTCGGTACTGTCGGTACACTCCAACGCGGGCTTCACTATGAGATAACGCGATAATGCCATTGTTCTGACCGACCAGGCCACCGGCTGACGGGCCTACGACCAGGCCTGTACTGTATGTCCTAATGATCAATCCCTGACTGATGCCCACATCGCCCGCCACATAGCCCGCCAGCGCGCCAGCCCGCCCCGCGCTAATCACCCGCGCATGGGTGAGACCGATATCCCGCAGAACACCGCCCGTACCGACAGTTGAAAACAGGCCAACATATTCAGCGGCCGAGCTATTTATACTCAAATTCGAGATTCGGTGGCCGAGGCCCTCGAAGCTGCCTGGGAAGGGTTTGTCTGGGAGGATGGGGGAATCTGAGTACGTTCCGTCGCCACTTGCATCGTAGTCGTTCGCCAACGCGAAAGCGCCGGAGAGATTTCCGGAGATGTCGGAAGCAAGCGACTGGACCGAATTCGCCAGCGTGTAGGTCGTGCCATTGATGACAAGGCTGGCAGACAGCTTCGCGAACGTGACATTGCCGGGTCGGCCAAAGGCGAGTTGGCGCGGGTTGCCGCCGTTTGTGAGAACGAGCCCGCCGCCTCCCGTGATGGAGACCGCGCTGTCGATCGCGATCGCGTTATGTGCGTCCAGAGCAAGAACGCTCCCGTTCGACCAGCTCACCGGCGCTGTTACGTCGAGGTTGCGTGCCTCGACGCCCTGACCTGTGGTCGTCACGGTCAGGTTGCCCGAGCCGAGCAGCGTTTCGAGATCGCCCGCATTGAGGACGGCCTTAGTAGCGGTCGGGGAACACACGCCGTTCGAACAGGACATGTTCTGTGTCGCGTTCGACGAGATTGTCACGGCGGCCTGCGCGCCAGCCGCTATCAGGGCGAGCGCGGTTGTAACAGTGAAAAGTCGCGCGTAGTGCTGCATCGCTTCCGCCGATCAAACGGAGACGATACATTAGTCCTTAGGGGAGGGGTACGCCAGGTAGCCACCCCAATTGTGATCTCTGGACCCGTCAGTGTTGAATTGTCCCTCCCGCTCAGGATGAATATGAGAGCTGTGGGGTGGTCGTCCTGGTGCGGCGACAATCACGACTCTGGAAGAAGGGGTCAGAGTGGAAATCTGAATAGAATCCGGGGACGCCTGATCGATTACAGCAGCCTCGGCGCGGCATAGTTCGGAAAACGGATCAGGCGTCCCCGCATTCTCGACTGTCCACATCGCCGGCGCGCGCCGAGCCGGCAGGAGAGCCCTTCGGCAGGCTCAGGGTGAGGAACTTGTTTAACCCTCATGCTGAGCTTGCCGAAGCATGAGAACTCCGATCGGACTTGATCGCATCCCGCTCTAGCGCTTGACGCCAAGAACCTCTGCGGCCTCCTCACGCGCGTCTTCCCATTCACGGATTGGCGGCCTGCCCCAAAGCGCCTTCCACGCAGGGCGCGCGAAGAATGAGCGCCGTTCGGGGGGAGCCAGACGCGGCACACCGAGCAATGCCCGCTCCCGGGCGGCATACGCGCGTTCATACCATGTCATGGCGTTCGCGAAATCATCGATCTTCAGGTAGGAATCGCCGATATCCGTATTGCTTCCTCCACTTCTCGCGACATCGGCAGCCGCCTGTACGACCATCGTGCGCGCTGCTGCGAAGTCTCCTTCCGCGATTGCCATGTCGAAAGAACAACCCAGCATATTCTGGTCACCACCCGCCTTTGGAAGCAGCGCTGATAGCTGTCCGGCTTTTGTGAGATTGCCGCGGTCCAGTTCGATCAGGCACTCCAGATTGCGTGCATCCGGATCTGCCGGACTCAGGGTGAGCGCCTCGCGAACGTAGCGAGCCGCCTCGTCATACTTGTGTTGCCAGAGGTAGCCGGCGGCAAGGTTGAACTTGCTGACAAAGGACAGCGGGTCGAGTTTGCTTGCCGCCACATCCGCGCGAGTGGATTCTTCGGCAAACCCGAACACGTCGGCGACGCCGGAGCGAACCTCAAGCGAGTCATAACTGCCGGGATTTATCGCAAGAATTGCGCGCGCGTATTTCAGCACGTCCCGCCAGCGCCATAGCACGGTGCTCAAATCGGTCATGGCCTTCAGCGCAGTCATGTTCCCTGGGTCGAGTGCGAGCGCACTCTGCAGGGATTCCTCCGCATCGGGGATTTCAGCGGCATCGCTGTAATTGTAGTCCAGCAGGACTTCCGCGTTACCCAGCATCGCAAGACTATCTGCAAAATCGGGGACACGCCGGGTGGATTGTTTGAGCAGGGAAATGGCCTTTTGCAGATCGTCCTTGTTGCCCTGCGTGTTGTAGAATTTGCCTTGCAGATAGAGCCGGTAGGCTTCGGGATCCACGCTGTGCAACTTGCGGGATGCGGGAAGTAATTTCGCCGTAAGTGCGCCGGTAACCGAACGCGCGATGTCATCCTGGAGCGCGAGAACGTCCGTCAGTTCGCGATCGTAGGATTGCGACCATATTTCAAAACCGTTGGCACCGTTGACCAGCTGTGCCCCGATTCTGACGCGAGTTCCTGCTTCCCGCACGCTCCCTTCGAGAATGGCGCGAACATCAAGGGCGCGCGCGATTGTTCTGGCGTCCATTCTTTTATCTTCGAACGCAAAGGATGACGTGCGGGCAGCGACCCGCAGGTTGGGAAGTTGCGATAGCCTGTTGATCAACTCGTCGGAAATGCCTTCGCTCAGATAACGCTTCCCGGGGTTCCCGCTGAGATTTGCGAAAGGAAGGACCGCGAGCGAGTTCGGCGGTGGCGCGGCCGCAACATTCTGACCCGTGGGCGCCGGCGATTCCTTTGGCCAGAAAACCCAAATGAACAGCGCGGCCGCCACGATGAGAAACAGGCTCAGAATCCCCAGCAGCTGAATATCGGCACGCGAAGGCTTGAATGCACCTCGTTCCGCCCTGACCTCCACCGTCCATGCGCTAAGCAACGCAATCGGCAAACCAATGACCGCCCCTGTGATCACCGACGGCAATATCCATTGAGGCCAGAAGTACGCTGGTGCGGCGATAGAACTCGCCTGAACGACAGCCCATGCACCGATCGTGTAGCCGACCGCAATCCGGTCGAGCTTCTTTAAACGCGCCGCTTCGATGAGCTGCTGCATCGTCCCGCTCCAGTCCGGGAGACTAGCACGGGATGTGGCTTCGAGCGCGGGCCCTGCAGCGCCGCCTTATCACGCGAGACGATTGCCTACCGGCCAGTCCGTTCCCGGCAATTGCGAGATCGCGGCGGCCATCGCGGCCAACAGGTTCCCGGACGCGCCAGCGCGCCCCATAGCTTCGTGCCCCGCTTCTCCACGTGCCGGTGGGCGCGAGTTCGCACACGAGCCGCCACAAAGCACCATCGCAACACCGCCACCCCCGATTTGTCACGGCCCGCAACAGCGGGCCGCCCGGATGAAATTGACCCGCATGCGAAGGTGAGGAGAAGACTCTTCTCGATGGCGAACCGCAGATCGGTCGCAGCTGGGTGGCCCGCTGTTGCGGGCCATGACATGGATGGGGTGGTGCGATGCACTCCCAAACCGCAGCGTCTGCCCTTACCGAGGGCAACGAAATTCTCCGGCGACAGGATAGATATTCGTGAATGGCTGGATGTCCGCAGGGGAAACGGAAAAGCGTATGCCGTCGCCAGATTACCCTCGCGTCGCAAATGGTGACGCAAGCGTCGAGAATTTCCGGGTGCGGAACGCCGCGGAACGTTTGGCCAATTGATTTGTTCCTTTCCCATCAAAGGTCAACCGAAAACGAAGGGCCCAGAGGGAGATGCCTTCATGAAAATAACCGGTTATCTGGTCGCCGGCGTTTCGGCTCTGGCGCTGGCGGCGTCGCTCTCCGCCACGGCCTCCGCGCGTCGGATTTACTACCCTTACAGACATGGCGTCACCGCGCGCCTCGATCCCGACCGGCCGCTTGGTCATGTGGGGCGCTATGAACCGCCCTGGCGGGCGAAAACGCCCACGATCTCCGGCACCTGGACGGATGTGAGCGGAACCCTGCCGTTCAAGAACGGCCCCTGGGCTCCCCAGCAACTCACGGACGGCACGGTTCTTGTCCAGGATTACTGCACGTCGCAATGGTACAAGCTGACGCCCGACAAAAAGGGCAAATATACCGACGGCACCTGGAGCGCGATCGCGGCCATGCCGACCGGTTATCAGCCGCTCTTTTTCGCTACGCAAATCTTGCCGAGCGGACAGATGATCGTAAACGGCGGCGAATACAACGGTGAAGGCGCCGGTCAGTGCGAAGAGGGCTGGTACAGCCTGGGTGCCATCTACGACCCGGTGGCCAATAGCTGGACACCGGTCACGCCGCCGGCCGGCTGGGCAATGATCGGCGACGCCGAAAGTATCATTCTCCCGAACGGGAACTACATGCTCGCGAATTGCTGCGACTATCCTGCACAGCAGGCGATCGCCTCGATCAGCGGCGGCCTCGTCACCTGGACGACCGGGAGCAGCTACTCGTGTACGGCGGGCGATTTTTGCAATGACGAACAGGCCTACACGCCGCTGCCAAACGGAAATGTGCTGATGGTCGACGTGTGGGACTACGGCAGCAACTATGACGACTATGAGATCTACGATACAGCGACCGGCGTCTGGAATCTCGCCGGAAAAACGGCGGATCGCGTGAGCGATTCAACCAACTTCGAGCTCGGCGCCGCACCGCTGACACCGCGGTATGGTTCGCAAGGAACCATCCTCCAATTGAACGGCTCCGTCGAGTCGACGCCTGTCATTGACATCTACGATGTCGCGAGTGGCACCTGGAGAAGCGGGCCCGTGCTGTCGTATGAGGGCGTGAACTACGCGGAAGCGGACGCACCGGCGGCGACGCTGCCCGACGGAAACATCCTGATGTCTGCAAGTCCCGGCTACGGCGTAACTCCGTCGCACTTCTGGGAGCTCAGCATCGGCAGCAAGGGCCATGTCGCTGCGACGCAGGTCAACGACCCAGCGCAGGCGCCCAACACGTCCGACTTCGAGGGCAACCTCCTTGTCCTGCCGACGGGGCAGGTTCTTTGGGATAACAGCCAGACGACGCCGAACGAGGTGGCGATCTACACGCCGGTCGGCGCACCCAAAGCGGCATGGCGCCCGGTGGTCTCGAGCGTGGCGACCACACTTACGGTTGGCGCCACGGGCAATGCGATCTCGGGCACCAACTTCAATGGCTTCGATCTCGGCGGCGTCTATGGCGATGATGCGCAGTCGTCCACCAACTTCCCGCTCGTGCGCATCACCAACATCAACACGGGCGACGTCTGCTTCGCGCGCAGTTACAACTTCTCGACCATGGGCGTGTGGACTGCGGGCGCCACAAACGCGGTGTTCGACATCCCGGGGACGTGCGAGACCGGTGCGAGCAGGCTTCAGGTGATCGTCAACGGCATCGCCTCGACCGCCGTTCGCGTGAAGCTGAAAGCTTGAGGCGCGCGCGTTGCGGCGAGTTCGCGGCGTTTGCGCCATAATACCGCACTCATCGCCACGCTCGCTGTGTTTCTGGGAGGCAATTTCGGAACGGTCACACGATTCACAAATAGCGTGCGGTCACGTCCGGTTGCCCGCTCCGACGCTGTTGACCATCACTTCTTACGGTAAATAGAGCCAATGCCTTCATTCAGGATTGAACCATGAAGCGCCGCCTGTAGTTCTCACCCTGGATGGGGCGATGACCAACGGCGTTCGCGAGCCTCAATGGCCAGCCTGGATGATGTTGCGCTGCCTCGGTGGCCGATGGGGTGGTGCGACGCACTACCAAACCGCAGCGTCTGTCCTCACTGACGGCAACGAAAGACTCCAGCGACAGGATAGATATTAGTGAATGGCCGGATGTCCGCAGGGGAACGGAAAAACGTATAGCCAGATTACCCTTGCACGCGACGACCTGGCCAAGCGTGAATTTCCGGTGCTTCCGGATGGGCGCCGAGAGGGGCTCAACCTGCCTATTATAGTGCGGATGGCCGATTCGTGATTCGCTTTGCTACCATCGCGACGATCAGTCGAACGGGAGTCCGGATGACGCCAATTGAAGGGGTGAGGGACAGAGTTCCGCAAAAACACTTGCCGATCCTGAGTCTGGCCGCGCTCGGGATTGTGTTTGGGGATATCGGCACCAGCCCGCTCTATACGTTCAAAGCCATTCTCGACATGACCGCAAAGACACCCGACCCGGGCACAATTCTGGGTGTGCTTTCGCTTGTCCTCTGGACCCTCTTTGTCATTACCACGGTCAAATACGTGTCCTTTGCCATGCGCGTCGACAATGATGGCGAAGGCGGCATCCTGGCTCTCATGTCACTGTTGGGAGTGAAGAAGCAGCAACGGCCCATCATCGTGGCCCTTGGTCTCTTTGGTGCGGCGCTCATTTACGGCGACGGAGCAATCACTCCGGCAATTTCGGTCCTCTCGGCGCTGGAGGGCCTGAATATGGCAACGACTGCCTTTCAGCCATTTATTGTTCCAATGGCTGTGGTCATTTTGCTCGCCCTGTTCGCGATCCAGTCGCAAGGTACCGCCAGAATCGGGCAAGCCTTTGGGCCAGTGATGTTTGTGTGGTTCACCGCCATGGCCCTCATGGGAATTTCGGGAATTGTGCAACACCCTGCCGTCCTGGCCGCCATCGATCCACGCTACGGACTGACCTATCTTTTCTCTCACGGCGTTTCCGGCTTTCTGGTACTCGGCGGGGTCTTTCTGTGCGTGACGGGGGCAGAGGCCCTCTACGCGGATATGGGCCATTTCGGCAGAGGCCCGATCCAGCTCTCGTGGTTCGCGATCGTCTTCCCCAGCCTGATCCTGAACTATGCCGGACAAGCCGCCCTCGTTCTCGGTGGGGCGCCTACCGACGGCAACATCTTTTATCGCCTTTGCCCCCAACCATTACTTGTGCCGCTCATTGCGCTTGCAACATTGGCGACGATCATCGCCAGCCAATCCATCATCACCGGGGCATTCTCCATGACCCGGCAGGCCATTCTCCTGGGGTGGCTCCCGAGGTTACAGATCAAACAGACCTCGTCGGAGGGGTATGGCCAGATCTATGTCGGAGTCGTCAACGTTCTGCTCATGATCGTGACGATCGGACTCACGATCAGCTTCAGGAAATCCGATAATCTGGCGGCCGCTTATGGCATCGCCGTATCGCTGACAATGCTGATGACTTCGGCGCTGCTCTTCATTGCGATGCGTGAGATTTGGGGCTGGAGTCTGCCCGCCGCAGGAAGTGTCGCGGCTTTTTTTCTTGTTATCGACAGCGCATTCTTCGCAGCCAACCTCACCAAAATAGCAGAAGGGGGATATGTCCCACTCCTGCTGGCCGCCTTCGTCTACGGACTGATGTGGATCTGGCATCGCGGCGCGTCTGCCGTAGCGGTCCGGCTCCATGAATCCTTGATGCCGATTTCCGATTTCATGGCCAAAATCCAGGCTGGCAGCATTCCCCGCGTACCCGGGACCGCAGTGTTCTTGACCCGCACCACGCAAGATACGCCGCCCGTGATGGTCTGGCACGTCAGGCACAACCGCGCCTTGCATGAGCACCTGTTCATTCTGCGAGTCAGTATTCTGCCGGTTCCGCGGGTTGCGTCGACCGAGCGGATTGGTCTCAACGAAGTCGCCCCGAACTTCTGGCGCGCGGAAGCCCGCTACGGGTTCATGGAGCGTCCACAAATTCCAGACCTCTTGCGGGCCAGCAAGGCGCTCGGATGCACAGTCGATCTCAACGACGTGACCTATTACGTTGGCCATGAAACGGTCGTAAGCCGTGAAGACAGGATGGGACTACCCCGCTGGCAGGAAGCTCTGTTCGTTGCAATGGAGCGCAACGCCGTACATGTCACTGATTTTTTCAGCCTGCCGAGCGATCAGGTGGTTGAGATCGGACGGCAGATTTCGATCTGATGTCCCCGTCGGGCAAATATTGTTGATTTAGCGGCGCAGTCCGTCGGGCGCGTTGCGTGATCAGGCAGGAACGTAGGTCAATCTCATCACGTCCTCGCCAATTCGTTCGCTCGCCACAAGGCGGAGCGGCGGGCGGGGGCCGGCGAAGAATGGCTTGCCGCGACCAAGCACGACGGGGTGGAGGATGAGTCGATACTCATCAATCAGACCAAGGTCGGTCAGGCTTCGCGCCAGGTCCGGTCCGGCAACTTCAATCTCCCCAACGAGCTGAGCCTTCAGCCCTCGTATCACCGCCTCGATGTCACCTTCGACAAGAGTGGCGTTGGGGCCGACCGACTTCAACGAGCGCGACGCGACCCACTTCGGTTGGCGCCGCCACACCGCCGCGAAGTCGCGTTCCTCCGCGTCCCACCCAGGAAGGTCTTCGTCCCAATAACGCATGACCTCGTACATGCGGCGACCGTACACACTGCCCGTCAGGCTGTGCACCTGCTCGATAAAGTGACGAAAGAGCGCGGGATCAGGCGCAAATTCCTGGTGATCGACATAGCCGTCCAGGGACTGGTTCATTTCAAAGACGAGCTTCGCCATGCTTCAAAATCTCCATCCCGGGTTCTTCAGTATAGCTTGAGCCGCCGTGCGCGCTTCCTGCACCTCTAATCTCGTTATGGCCCGGCCACCCCGGTCCGCGCGAGAGCGCGGCTGAATTGTAGTGAGAACCGCCAAACCCGTTCGCACGAAAAAATACTATCTCCAACCTCGTCATGGCCGGGCTGTTGTCCCGGCTACCCATGAAAACTAGGTCAGGGAACGAGCCGCTGTGTGCGCTTCCTCGGCTTATCATCTTGACGGCGCCGAAAGCGCCGCGGGGAAGCTTGGCCCGCACCGTGACGAGCTTTTCGGGTTGGTAGGAGGACAACCGAAATGGTTTGACATTGCTACCGTATTGGTATACATCCTCCTCCTGCCATCTCAGGAGTGACGTGCAATGCCGGCCGAATACGCGATGGGGTATCGCAAACCGCCCGTGAATGGGCAGTTTCGGAAGGGACAGTCGGGGAATCCGGGCGGGCGGCCGAAGGTGAGGCCGAGGCCGACCAGGAAACAGCGCTTCGCGCAGATGCTCGAGGCGATGATTGTGGAACCGGTCGAGACGGTGGCGACGAGGCCGTGCCGCTCCAGTCTCGCCGCCTGGGCCAAGGGCATCGTGCTCGACGGCGTGCGCGGCAAGACCGCGGTGATGCGGCTGGCCTTCTCCCTCTTCGACGAACTCGATGTGATGGAAGGAAATCTCGAGCCGAGGCGGCGGGCGAGGCCGGTGCGGTTGCCGCTGTGGGCCGAAGCGGATGACGGCGACGAGGCGGATTCCCCTGACGAGCAGGGACCTGGCGAAGAAGCGCCGTTGCCGGTGTGGGGCGAGTCTTGCGGCGATCCGGCACGGGGCAGGATCGAAACACCACCCCTCAACTTGTCACGGCCCGCAACAGCGGGCCGCCCACATGAAACTGACGCGGAGAGCGAAAGTGAGAGGAAGATTCTTCTCGATAGCGAGCCGCCGAGCGCTGGCAGCTGGGTGGCCTGCTCTCAGGCGGGCCATGACATCGAGGGGAATGGAAGTGGTGCGATGCGTCCAACTGCTGCATCTCCCATCGCTGAGGGGAACGAGCAGGGATTGAAAACAGAATCGGAGCGGCAGTTTCTCGCCATCTCGCGCCGGGTGCCGAGCGAGAAGGAGTTGCGGCGGCGCGAAGAGCAGGCGGAGATGGATCGCCAGCGGCGTGCTTATGAATCACTTCCCGGAAAGATCAAGGCGTTCTGCGACAAGCATGGCTACGAATATCCGCCGGGTATGCAAACGCCCAAAGATGTTCCGGCTCCCCTCAGTGAGGGGCAAACGCAGGGAATTACAAATCCGCACCCCGAAGAGGGACCCCACAAACGGGCGCTGCGCGCGCGGTTTGAAAGACTCGCCCGGGCGGAACGCGAGGAAGCTGCACGCAAGGCGGCGCTCGCGGCGAAGCGGCTCCCCCTCGCCGCGGGAGATGCACCACCTCGCAACATTGACATGAAAGATCCCGAACCACTGCCGGACTTCAGCATCTGGATGCGCGGACAACAGTCCACGCCTTGAGGTTCCTCCCTCGCGCGAAGCGCGGGGGAGGGGGGCCGCGAAGCGGTGGAGGGGGCAGTTACGCGGGAGACAGCGGAGGGGGAAGTGATTGGGGGACAGTGTATGTATTTATGGAATCGCGGATGACGGCGCTACTTGTATTCCGCGAATTCGCCGGGGCTTGGCGGTTTGCGCAGGAAGGCGATGCGGCAGACGAGGCCGTCGGGCGGATAGTCGATCGAGACTTCGCCTTGCGCCTCGCGCGCGGTGACCGAGCGGATCATGCGGTGTCCGAAGCCGTCCTTCGCGGGCGGCAAGGGCGGCGGCCCGCCATCTTCCTTCCACAGAAACACGACATGGGTGCCGCCGTCTCTGGGCGTCGTCGTCCAGGTGAACGTCACGCTGCCGGAAGGCACCGACAGGGCGCCATATTTGAGCGCATTGGTGGCGAGTTCGTGCACGGCCAGCGCGAGCGCGCCGCCCATCTGCTCCGACAATTCGAGGACGGGTCCGTCGAAGCGCAGCCGCGGCGGCATGTCGGAGAGGAACGGCTCGAGCGTGACGCCGACGACGGCGGTCGCCTCGATCACATCGGGATGATGTTTAAGCACAAGGTCGCTTGCGGTTCCGAGCGCGCGCAAACGTCCGAGAAAACGCTTCAGATAGGCGTCGACGCCGGGCTCGGCGCCCGTACGCCCCGCGGAAAATTTTGCCAGCGCCTCGATGATCGCCATCAGGTTCTTGAGACGGTGGCGCGCTTCGCCGAGCGTGATCTCGCTGCGGTCGGCCAGAGTCCTGAGCGCGCGCTCCGCCCGCCAGGAATCGCGCAGAAGCCGGCGAATAAAGGCGACGAGCAGAAGCTGAAGAAGTCCGGCAATCCCGAAGACCGTCAGCGGAGCAACGGGCGGCTTCGCCACAGCCCAGACCAGTGCGACGATCGCGGCCAGCAAAGCAAGACCGAACTCCCAACCGGCGAACAACGTCACCGTCAGGATTGCAGGGAAATAGAACGCCGCGGCGCCGACGATTCCACCAAAACGCGCGCCTTCCCAGATGATCGTAGCGACGGCAAAGGCGAGAAGTGTGAGCGCAACCCGCGCAGCGAGGCCAAGGCCCGCGTGTTGGGCGTCGTCGTTCGCGTCGCCGGCGCCGACGAGGGCATTCACGACAGCGTTGCGCACGCCGCGATAGATGGCTTCGGGTTCCAACCTGCCCTCGATCCCTTCGGCCCGCAAAAGCGGGCGCGCCCGCATGAATGGATGCACAAGGCGTGCATCCACGCAATACGAACGCCGTCAGCGTCCGCCGGCCTGTCCAAAGCTCGAAGCGGCGGCCGTCCGGCGATAGCAGGCGATGACGCTGGAAGGCGTCGCATTTGTTTCAAAAATGATGCTTCCACCCGAGCCACCCAACAGGAGAACGAGCATCAGACACATCGAAGGTTTTTTTGCGCTGATGATGGTTGCGCGCAAGCGAACGTTTCCGTTTTCCTCCCCCAACGTGGGGGAGGTGCCGAGCGAAGCGAGGCGGAGGGGGCGTCAGTAGGCACGCACAGCTCGCCGACGCCCCCCTCCGTCTTGCTTCGCTTCGCTCCGCAATCCACCTCCCCCACGATGGGGGAGGAAAACAAAACGTGCGTGAAGCCGCGATGCGCTGCGCCGAATCTTCTTGACCGGCAACTGGTTTCATTTGAAACTAATCCGGGACATGGCGGGAAGGAGAGCATGATGGCGGTATTGTGGGACAATCCCATGGGCACCGACGGGTTCGAATTCGTGGAATACACCGCGCCCGATGTCGGCGCGCTGCACGCGCTGTTCGAACGCATGGGATTCCGCGCCGTGGCGCGGCACCGCTCCAAGGCGGTGACGCTCTACCGCCAGGGCGGAATCAACTTCATTGTCAACGCGGAACCGGACAGCCATGGCAGCCGATTTGCCAAGGCGCACGGACCGTCCGCCTGCGCGATGGCGTTCCGCGTCAGGGATGCGGGCAGAGCCTATGCGCGCGCGCTCGAACTGGGCGCCGTGCCGTTCCACAACCAGGTCGGTCCGATGGAGCTCAACATTCCCGCGATCGAGGGCATCGGCGGCAGCGTCATCTATCTCGTCGACCGCTACGGCGATCGCTCGATCTACGACGTGGACTTTGTGGCCACCGATGCGGCGAAGGGATTCGCGCATGAGGGCGCAGGCCTCTCCGCGATCGACCACGTCACCCACAACGTGTTTCGCGGCAATCTCGACCGCTGGGCCGGATTCTACGAGAAACTCTTCAACTTCCGCGAGGTCCGCTATTTCGACATTGAGGGCAAGCTGACAGGCCTGAAGTCGCGCGCAATGACCAGCCCTTGCGGCACGATCCGTATTCCGATCAACGAATCCTCCGACGACAAATCCCAGATCGAGGAATATCTGCATCTCTACAAAGGAGAGGGCATCCAGCACATCGCCCTCTCGACCGAGGACATCTATAGTTCGGTGGCGAAGCTGCGCGGGCACGCCGTCCAATTCCAGGACACGCCCGACACCTATTACGAGCGCGTCGACAACCGCGTCAAAGGCCATGGTGAGGACGTGGAGCGGCTGAAGCGCGAGCGCATCCTGATGGACGGTGCACCGACCGAAGATCAGGGGCTGCTGCTGCAGATTTTCACACAGAATGCGATCGGCCCGATCTTCTTCGAGATCATCCAGCGCAAGGGCAATGAGGGCTTCGGCGAGGGAAATTTCAAGGCGCTGTTCGAATCGATCGAAGCCGATCAGATAAGGCGCGGCGTGTTGCAGGGATGAATGAGTAGGGAGTGGTGAGTAGCGAATAGCGAATAGCGAATAGCGAGTGGTAGTTCCTTACTACTCACTACTCACTACTCACTACTCACTACTCACTACTCACTACTCACTACTCACTACTCACTACTCACTACTCACTACTCACTACTCACTACTCACTACTCACTATTCGCCATTCGCCTGACACAAAGGTGAGCAATGAGTGCCAAAAACTGGATCGAGTTCCCGCGGGTCGAAGGTCAAACCTCGAAACAGGCGCACGCCGATCTGCCGCAGGGCACCTACGAACGCGAAATCGGACGCGACGGGTTCTTTGGCCCTGCCACGCACATCTATCATCGTCATCCGCCAACGGGTTGGAGCGGATTTGAAGGTCCTTTGCGCCCGCGGGCCTTCGATGCGTTGAAGGCGGTTACCTGGAGTCCGTCGCCTCTCGAGGCCACGCGCCTTCTAAAGAATGCAGATCTGGAATTCGGCATCTGGGGCGCAGAAAAACCGATGGCGGAGCTCGCCCGCAATTCCGACGGCGATCTTCTCCTCTTCGTGCATGAAGGCGATGGCGATCTCTACTGCGATTTCGGCCATCTCGCCTATCGCGACGGCGACTACATGCTCGTGCCGCGCGGGACGATGTGGCGGATTGAACCCACAAACCGCACGATCCTGCTGCTGATTGAAGCAACAAATGGCGCGTTCCACCTGCCCGAACGTGGCATTCTCGGTCCGCATGCGCAGTTCGATCCGGCCGCTCTCGATACGCCGAAGCTCGACGACGCGTTCCGATCCCAGCGCGACGGCGAATGGAAAGTTCTCGTCAAGCGCCGCGGCCAAATGTCGACGATCACCTATCCCTTCAATCCGCTCGATGCGGTCGGCTGGAAAGGCAATCTTGCGCCCGTGCGCCTCAACTGGCGCGACATCCGTCCGGTCATGAGCCACCGTTATCACATTCCCCCTTCGGTGCACGCGACCTTCGTCGCGGACCGGTTCGTCGTCTGCACCTTCGTGCCGCGTCCGATCGAGAGCGATCCCGGCGCACTCAAGGTGCCGTTTTTTCACTCCAACGACGATTACGACGAAATGATCTTCTACCACCGGGGCGAATTCTTCAGCCGGGACAACATCCATCCGGGCATGGTGACGTTCCACCCCAACGGATTCACCCATGGGCCGCATCCCAAAGCCTTCGCGGCGGGGGCGAAAGCCGCCCGGACGACGACGGACGAAGTGGCGGTGATGATCGATTCCCGCGATCCGCTGGAGATGGCCGAAGGCGCGGAGAGCACGGAGGATCGGGGATACGCCGACAGCTGGATGGAAAAGCCGGCTGCAGAAAGTTCGCGGCGAACATGAAGCTCGCGTCGCTTCGCCATGGCCGCGACGGTCTGCTGGTCGTGGTCGATCGCGATCTCGCGCGCTCGGTCGCGGTGCCCCATATCGCCTCGACCCTGCAGGAGGCGATGGATGACTGGCATCACGCCGCACCCCGGCTGATGCGTGTGTATGATCTGTTGAACGAAGACGCGGCCGATGGCGCCAAACCATTTGCGTCCGAAGATTGCGCGGCACCGCTGCCGCGCGCCTATCAATGGGCCGACGGCTCGGCCTACGTCACGCATGTGGAACTGGTGCGCAAGGCGCGCGGCGCGGAGATGCCGGCTTCGTTCTGGACCGATCCGCTGATGTATCAGGGCGGCTCCGACGGTTTCATCGGCGCGCGCGAGCCGATCGTTGCGGCGGACGAATCCTTCGGTATCGATTTCGAAGCGGAAGTCGCCGCGATCACCGACGACGTGCCGATAGGAACGGCGCCGGAGGCGGCTCTTCCTCACATCAAGCTGCTCATGCTGGTCAATGATGTGAGCCTCAGGAACCTGGTCCCGGCGGAGCTGGCGAAAGGCTTCGGGTTCTTCCAGTCGAAACCCGCGAGTGCCTTCTCGCCCGTCGCGGTCACGCCGGACGAGCTCGGCGAAGCGTGGTCCGAGGGCAAGGTGCATCTGCCGCTGTCGGTGCATCTGAACGGAACGCTGTTCGGCGCGCCAAACGCGGGCGACGATATGACCTTCTCCTTCGCCCAGCTGATCGCGCATGCGGCGAAGACCCGCGTGCTGGGTGCCGGCTCGATCATCGGCTCGGGCACCGTCTCCAATCGCGACGCCTCGCGCGGCTCCTGCTGCATCGCGGAGAAGCGCACGCGCGAGCAGCTGGATTCGGGGAGCCCCAAAACGCCGTTCCTCCATTTCGGCGACCGCGTGCGCATCGAGATGCTGGACCCGCGCGGCCATTCGATCTTCGGAGCCATCGACCATGAGGTCGTCCATGCCCGACCCTGATTTCGTGCTCTACGGATATTTCCGCTCTTCCGCGGCGTTCCGCGTGCGCATCGCGTTCAACCTCAAAGGCATCAAACCGGAGTTGAGATTTGTGCATCTGCTGAAAGGCGGAGGCGAGCAGCGCGGCGCCGATTACAGCGCCGTCAATCCGCAGCAGCTCATTCCCACGCTCGTGCATGACGGCCACACGATCGGCCAGTCGCTCGCGATTATCGAATATCTCGACGAGATTTGCCCCGCGCCGCCGCTCCTGCCGCGCGACGTGGCCGGCCGCGCGCGCGTGCGACAGCTGGCCTGCATGGTCGCCTGCGACATCCATCCGCTCAACAATCTGCGGGTGAACCTCTATCTGCGTGACAGGTTGGGCGCGGACGAAGAGGCGCGCATGCAGTGGCAGCACCACTGGATGGAACTGGGCTTCACCGCACTCGAAACGATGATGGCGCAGTCGTCGCAGACGGGAACATTCTGCCATGGTGATGCGCCCACGCTCGCCGACATCTGTTTGATGCCGCAGCTCGCCAATGCGCGGCGCGTGCATGTCGATCTTGTCCCATATCCGACGCTCCTGCGCATCGAAGAGCACGCGCTTGCGCTTCCCGCTTTCGAAGCCGCTCTGCCGAAGAACCAGCCCGATGCGGAATGAACCGCGTTCCGCGTGGAAGGGCGCCCGCCCCACGCTCGATCTCGACCGCTTCCTGCCCTACCGGCTTTCGGTGCTGACCAACCGCGTCAGCAACGCCATCGCGCGGCACTATTCGGAGCGCTTCGATCTCAGCCCGCCCGAATGGCGGGTGATGGCGGCGCTCGGCCAGGCGTCGGGCCTGTCGGCGCGCGAGGTCGCGTTGCGCACCGAGATGGACAAGGTGCAGGTCAGCCGCGCCGTCGCGCGCCTCATGCGGGGCAAGCGCGTGCAGAAGCAGACAGATACGTCGGACGGCCGCATCACGCGGCTGTCGCTGAGCCCGCGGGGCCGGACCATCTACAACGAGATCGTGCCGCTCGCGCTCGCGCTCGAGGAACAATTCCTCGCCGCGCTCGCCCCCCGCGAACGCGCGGCGCTGGACCGGCTGATCGCGAAGCTGTCGCAGGAAGCGGAGCGCCTGGACGTGTGAGGACCCGCGGTCATTTCGCGTGCGGCTTGCGGGAATGGGTCGGCGCGCGGCGCGGGCGCTTTACGCGCGGTTTTGGCGGCGGGTTCACGCCCTCGCCGAGCCGGTAGGTCATCTCGCGCAGATGGCGCATGAATTCCTGCCGGTCGGCAGTGGCGGGGAGTTTCTCGAACGGCACCGGCGCGCCGACGCGGATGTGCAGTTCGCTGCCGATCTTGTCGTGCACCTCCTTGAACAGGAGCGAGAGGCGCAGCGTTGTACTGATATGGCTTGCGAGCTGGAACATGCGGCTGTTCTGTCCGGCGAAGAACACCGGTGCGACGGGCGCCTTCGCCTGGTGGATGAGCCGCGCGGTGAACGTCTTCCATTCCGTATCGACGGCGCGCTTGTGCCACAGGGTCGGAGTCGTGGAGACTCCACCTGCCGGAAAGACGATCAGGCAGCCGCCTTCCAGAAGATGTCTCTTCGCGGCGGCGCGCGACTGGACATTCGTCCGCACGGCTTCCGGCGATTCGGTGAAATCGATGGGCAGGAGAAATTTGCGGACCTGCTCGGCGCGCGCCAGCACCGAATTCGTCAGCACACGGAAGTCCTCACGCACCCGCGAGACGAGATGGCAGATGACGACGCCGTCCAGCACGCCGAAGGGGTGATTGGAGACGACGATGAGCGGCCCTTCTTTCGGCCACGTCTGGAGCGCGTCCTCGTTGCAGACGATCTTCAGCTCGAGCCGGCGCACGGCCGCATCCCAGAAGCTTTCGCCGGGAAGCGGATTGGTCAGATGATCGTCATAGAGCCATTTGAGATAGGGCTGGCCCGACATGCGCTCGATAAGCCGGATCACGAAGCGCTTCAGGCGCGGATCGTCCGGTTCGGCGTAGGAGAAATTGTCGGAGGCGGTGTCGCCCATGATTCGCGCAGAATGGCAAAAAGCGCGGCTTGCGTCAGCAGGGGAAGCGCCGTTTCAGCCAGCCGGTCATCGCCTCATTTGTTTCGTCGGGCTTTTCCTGCTGGGTCCAGTGTCCGCACCGGCGAACGAGGATTTTCTCGAGATCGGGGACGAAGCGCTCCATTCCTTCCGTCATGGACGGCGCCAGTATGACGTCGTCCTCCGCCATGATCATCAGTGCGGGCGTGCGTACGAGCGGCTCCTTGCCTTCCGACAGCTCCCAGTTTCGGCTGATGTTGCGGTACCAGTTGATGCCGCCGGTGAAGCCGGTGCGGGAGAAAATGTCGACGAACACCTTCAGTTCGGCCGCGTCGAGAAGCATCTCGCCCCGCCATTTCGACTCGTCGGACTGAAGAGCATGCACGAGCTTGAGGTTGCGCTCTGCCTGCGGGCGTTTTGCGTACTCGTCCGCCGTCACGACATTGCGGCGCATGAAAAAGCGAAATGTCTTTCCGACATCGGCGGCCAGAATTGCGTCGGCCTCGCCGGGCTTCTGGAAGAACACGATGTACATGTCGTCGCCGAAACGGGCTCGCATCACTGCGATCGGATCGACGGGCGACCGCGGGAAGAAAGGCGTGTTGACGCCGATCACGCCCGCGACACGGTCTGGGTGATAGAGCGGCATTGCCCACACCACGCTGCCGCCCCAGTCGTGGCCACAGAACACCGCCTTTTCAATTCCGAGCGCATCAAGAAGGCCGACGAGATCGCCGGTCAGATGCGCCATGTCGTAGTCCCGCACATCCGCCGGGCGCGAGGTCTTCCCATACCCGCGCTGGTCCGGCGCGATGACACGGTAGCCGGCTTCAGCGAGCGCCGGCAATTGATGGCGCCAGGAAAAGGCAAGCTCCGGAAAGCCGTGACACAACACGACCGGAAAACCGTCTCTCGGCCCTGCTTCGTGCACGGCCATGTCGATTCCATTGGTGCGGATCATTGTGGGCGCGGGAAAATCGATCATGTCCACGATTCCTATGAAACGGTCTTCAAAGCCGAATAAGCCAGCGTCCCCCAGCCGGCGAGAAAAGCCACGCCGCCGAAGGGCGTCACAAGACCCAATGCCCGCATGCCGGTCAGCGCAAGCGCATACAGCGAGCCGGAGAACAGGACAATGCCGAGCAGGAACAGAGCGCAGGCGAGCTGTGCGCCCGGGGTCTCGCGAAGAGAAAGCACCGCAAGTCCGATGGCAAGCGCATGATACATCTGATAGCGGGCGCCGGTTTCGAACACGACAAGAGCATGCGCATCGACGCGGCCTTGCAGTGCATGGGCGCCGAACGCTCCGGCCGCCACTGCCAGAAATCCGTTGATCGCCGCGACAGCCAGCCAGGTCTTCATCCGTCAGGCGCAGCCGCAGCCGGGATGGGCGTGAACCACGGGATGAATGTCTGCCACCTTCTCGTCGAGGCACGCGAGAGCGCTGCGGGATAGTTCGGCGGTCGCCGCGAAGTCGGCGCGCGTACGCTCGAGCAGCGCGGGATCGCCCATCAGATCGAGCGCGGTCCAGGCGAGCGATTTCGCGCCGTCGATCACGGCGGCATCGCCCTTTTCGGAGGCCGCCCAGCGCGCAAATTCCGCATTGTGAATGATCACGTTCGCAGGGGCGACCGCGAGCATCGGGTGAACGGAGGGGACGCGATGGCTGACATTGCCCATGTCGGTCGAGCCCGCAAAACCGGGTGGAATCGAACCGACGGGAACGAGTTCGCGGCCCAGGCTCTCGATGTTCTTTGCGATGGCCTCGGCCATCGGCCAGTTCGTCTTCAGGTCGAGATAGTCCGCAGGGCCCCAGCTCGTTCTGACCGTGCAGCCCGTCGCAAGCGCAGCCGCCTCGAAACAGGCTTGCACGCGTTTCTTCAGCGCGGCCAGCTCGTGTACGTCTGCGGCGCGCACATAGAAGCGGCAGGCGGCGCGTTCGGGCACGATGTTCGCGGCAAGCCCCCCATCGGTGATGATCCCGTGAATGCGCTCGGTCTGGCGGATGTGCTGGCGCAGTTGCGCGATGGACTGATAGGCGGTGACCACCGCGTCGAGCGCGTTCAGCCCGCGATAGGGCATGGCAGAGGCGTGCGCGGCGCGGCCGAAATAGGTGACTTCCACTTCCGAGATGGCAATGCACGGCATGGTGACGAGATCGACATTGGCGGGATGGATCATCATTGCCGCGTCCACGCCTTCGAAGGCGCCGGCGCGCGCAAGAATTTCCTTGCCGCCAAAACGCTCTTCCGCGGGCGTCCCGAGATAGCGCACTCGGCCTGGAAGGTTCGCGCCGAGTTTCGCGAGCGCCATCGCCGCGCCCAATCCGGCAGTGGCGATGATGTTGTGTCCGCAGGCATGGCCGACGCCCGGCAGCGCATCATATTCGGAGAGAACCGCGATCACGGGGCCGCTGTCCCTGCCGAAATCTGCGACATAGGCTGTCTTCAGTCCGAACGCTTCGCGCTGCATCGGCAGAGCATGCGCCGCGACCGCATCCGAAAGCCGAGCCGCGGCCTTGAATTCCTCGAGCGCGAGCTCCGGCTCCTGGTGGATCGCGTGACTGAGTTCGAGAAGTTCGGCACGCATCGAATCGACCGCAGCGGCCGCATCCTTCTTCAACGCTTCGACATTCATGAAACGGTTTCTCCGGACGGATGACGTACACAATAGCGGAACGGCCGCGAAAGCCCAAAACCCGTGATCGCCGCACGCCGAACGGCGCCGACATTGCCTTGGAAGGGTTGTTCGTCCTGTGGGCGTTACCGCTCCAGCCCGCCGCTTCGCGTGTAGTCCTGCGCGCCGAGTTTTCGTGCCAGGAATTCTGCCGTCGCGGTGTCGGCCCTCAGCCAGGACTCGTGCCGAAGGAAGCCGTGAATCTCGTCGGGAATGACAAGTTCCTCAAAGGGCAGGTGACGCGCCTCCAGGCGCCGTGCGAGATCGATCGTCTGCTGAAACTGGACATTGCGGTCGTCGTCGCCCTGGATCAGAAGTACCGGCGATTTCCAGCGATCGACGCTTGCGTCGGGCGAGGAGGTCCAGGCGACTTTCAGTGCCGCGTCGCGATCGCCTTTCTCGAAACGGGTCACCGGTTTGCCGCCCGATTCGTCGAGAAGCCGTGACCAGTCATGCACGCCGTGGAGATCGACACCCGCCTTGAAGATGTCGGAGTTGCGCGCCAGCGCGAGCGCGGTGAGATAGCCGCCATAGGAACCGCCCCACATGCCGATTCGCTGCGCGTCGACGCCATGCGCGTGTTGCAGGAACTGCGCGCCCGCGAGCACGTCCTGATACTCGGATGCACCGGTCGGCCCCGCGCGGTCAGGCTGATGGAACTTTCGTCCATAACCGATGCCGAGCCGGTAGTTGACCGAAAGCACGACGAAACCGTGAGCCGCGAGATACTGATTCACCGCATAGGCATTGCTGTAATAGTCCATGTAATGCCAGCCGAGCAGCATCTGACGCGGTGGGCCGCCATGCACGAAAATGATTCCGGGTTTGGCGCCGCCCCCATCCCGACGTTGAAACAACTGTCCGTGCACGAGCGTGCCGTCGGCCGCATGGAACGCCACGGATTGGGGAACGATGAGCTGGGCAACCGGAAAATCCGCGGGCGGGGCGCCCACATCGAGTGTGGCGCGATGCGCGCCGTCGGTGCCGACCATGCCGATTTCGGGCGGGTGCTGCGGGCCCGTCGCCACAAACGCCACGCGATCGCCCGATGACACGACCGGCCGCCATTCGATTGTTTCTCCCGAAGTGAGTGCTACGGGCACCGCGCGATCGACCGGCACGCGGAAGAGATGGCGGCGGTCGTCGTCGTCCGCCGTCTTGCCGGTGTTCGCATCGTAGATCATGAACTTGCGGTCGCGGCTCAGCGCGACATGTTCGACCATGAAAGCGCCTTGCGTGAGCAGCAGCGGTGCTCCGCCGGCGGCCGGAACGGAATAGAGATGCGGCCAATCGTCGAGATAGGCGAGAAACACGAGGCGGTCTCCCGCCGCCCACTGCAGATTCGCCTCTCCTTCGACATCGGGCCAGGAGCCGGCGAGGGTGTCCGGGCTCGACCATACTGCGTGGCCCGCGCCGTCCGCGGCGTTGGCAACCCAGATTGACCAGGGTTGCGGCGTTTGTTGCAGGATTGGCGGCGGCGGCCCGCCATCCCCCTGCCGTCGCGCGAACGCGATCTTCGTACCATCGGGCGACCATCGCGGCGAGAGGTCATTGCTCGTTGACGGCGCCAGGTAAATCAGCGGTTTGTCGTTCGAGACAAACTCGCCGATGAAGGCGTGATCGCCGCGATTGGAAACGAAGGCGAGCCGGCTTCCGTCCGGCGACCAGTGCAGGTCGCTGTCTTTTCCGCGGTCGAAGAATAGACGTACAGGTTTGCCCTTCCCATCGAGCGGGGCAGTCCACACCTGGTCGGTGATCGTGTAGGCAAGCGTGCCGCGCGCGGAGATCGCAGGCGTGTCGCCAGCCGCGATCTTTACTGGAGCGCCTCCCTCGAGTGATGCGGCCCAGATCGTCACCATTTGCTGCTGCGGCGAGGCGTCCGGATCGGGCGCGAGATTGCCTTCCGCAGGCCAGTTCGCGTCGTGGTCACCGCCGCGCACATAGACGAGGTGCGCGCCGTCGGGTGAGAAAGTAAGCTGGGTGATCTCCTGCCCGTCGTCCGCGGTGTAGTGCGTCAACTGATGCGGCCGAAACGCCGGCCCGTCGGCAGTCCATACATTGCGCAAACCATCGACATTGCGCACCCACGCGATCCGGTCGGCGTGCTCCGCGGCTGCAAGTTCGTCGGCAAAGGGATAGTGGAGCACCTGCTCCATCGTGAAATCCGCAGTGCCGGAATTCGATGCGGCGGCCGGACCTGCCGCCGCCAACGAACCGAAAAACATGCAAAGGAACGCCCGCGAAATTGGCATCGATCGATTCCTGAATGGAGAATCACGGAAAGCGAGAACCGCAGTTTCGCCCGCCAGACCTGGGCCGGCAAGCGACGCCCGGAACCTGATGTGGGATGACGCGCTCGCGAAGCGCAGCCGCGCGCAGATGGCATTTCCCCCGCCTTGTGTAAATTGCGCGGTGGTTCAGCTTTCGTCTTTTGCAATGTTCTCATGCGGCAATGCAGCGTCCTTTGGCGGTGTGGGCGCGCTAGTTTTTGCTGTGCCGCTTTTCGAATCGCTTCTGCCCGGCCTTTACGAGTTCCGACGCGGTTTGTGCTCCGCTCTCTCCGAGCAGTTTGAATTTCTTGTCATGCAGATGGTTGTAGTTGACAAAGAAGGCCGATATCTCCTTCAGCAAATGCGGGCCTAACCCCTTAAGCGAATGCGCCTCGTCATGTATGCGCGCATGGGTCGCGACGGAGATGAGGCGGTCGTTACGGGCCCACTTTTTTCCCTTGTCTTTCTGCTCGGCCTTGATCACCCCGATGGGCCGCACTGTCAGGATGCAGCCTGGCACCACCGGAAAGTCCATCAGCACGAGCACATCCAACGGATCGCCATCCTCGCCCAGGGTGGAGGGCACGAATCCGAAATCGTATGGGAACGTCATCCCTTCGGGCATGACCGTTTTGAGTTCGAAGCAATCGCAGACGGGATTGTAGGCGTATTTGACCTGGCTGCCCTTGGGCGTTTCGATGACGACCCGCAGACGGCCTTTGTCATCATATGCCGGTGTCTCTGACAAAACGGCATGCCGGGAAGCGTGTCGTGTCAAGCGCTGCGTCCTATTGGAATCCTGAGTTCAACCGTTCGCTCAGGCGGAGGTTCCCATTTGACATGGCGAGCAGGTATTCTGCAGGGAAGTTCTGGTCACGCCCTCTCCGTCATCGGTGACGTCAAACGAAGCTCGGGCACCCGCGCTAAATGTGAATGCCGGCGCGGACGTGGCGATCCTGCAATACGGAACATCGAACGCGCGCAAGAGTTTATTTCCCGCACGATCGACAAAAGGAACCATCATGGACAAGGATCGCATCAAAGGTGCCGGCGACCAGGCCAAGGGCGCCATCAAGACAGGCATTGGCAAAGTCACCGGTGACGAAAAGTTGAAACAGGAAGGCCGTGCCGACAAGATCAAGGGCAAGGTCGAAAACGCCGTCGGCGGCGCAAAAGATGCCGTGCGGGATTTGCGCAAGCGGCAGTAGACATCTGTTTCGGCTGCAACGGCCACGCGGCCAAAACGATCTTTCCTCCCCGAGGTTCGGGGAGGAAAGATCGTCATCGGCTTTCCTGGATTCCAAACCTCCTTAATTCCCGACGCTCAACGAAATGCCCGCGTTCGACTGGGCACCTCGCTGTGCTCCCTCTCGCGGCCGCCTTCGCCCGCGGCAAACCAGGCGACTACAGCGCCAGGCCGACAAAAGCCCGTGGCGGGGCTTAGCGACGCGCTTCCCCGTCGTCCTCGATGCGCGCAAAAATGGCGGATACAACGCAGACGATGGCGCCGAACAAGAGCGAGAAGGCGATCCACAGGCTCGCGTAGCTCGCAGCTTTGCGCACGATATCGGCGGCCCTACGGGTCTTTTCCTGAACATCCTTCTGCAACGCGTCAACTCTCTGTGCCGCGGCGTCGCGCGGCATTGCGGCACGAGCGGAGGTGAGAGCGACAAGGCGGGCGCGGTCGTCGGGTGCGAGTTCTTCGCCGCGCGTGAACCCGGTCTCCAGAAGCCGTCCCGCTTCCGCGCGCGCCTTGTTGTCCGCATCACCGCCTGACGTCGAGCCCGAGCCATCGGCAGGCCGGAACAGCTTGTCGACAAGATAGGCCGCGGGACCGGAGGTGTCGGATTTTGCGCCGTGCGCTCCGTAGAGCGAGGCCGTTGCCGCGCCTCCCACACCGGCAGCCAAGCCGGCGAACCCAACCACCGCCAGCGTCGCAAGAACCGCGACTGCCCAAGCAATAAGACCATGTGCGCCAGCACGGAAATCTTCCTGCGTCCGCGATTCGAGTTCCGGACCGAGCAGCCGGCCTGCCAGATGTCCGCCGATCGCGAAACCGAAAGCCTGCGCGACGAAAAAATAGATCGCTCCGCCGGTGAGAAAAGACGGAACGGCTGCGGCGCCCTGGGTCATGGGATGGATCAGCAGGAGTCCAAACCCAGAGCCCAGCATCAGAAGGAAGAAGGTGACGGCCGTGGCGGCGATACCCCCTGCAAACGCCAATCCCCATGAGAAGCGGTAGCCGCTGTCGGGGGTTCCCTGATCTGCGATCACGACGGTATCGGTCATGGCTGTTTCCCCCGCCCCCTCACGCGTGGCCGGTGATGAGCCAGAGGATGATGATGATCGGAATGGGAATGCCGATCAGCCAGAGCAGAATGGAACGCATGGTGTCCCCCGATGTTGTGCCGGATAAAACGCCTATCCGGCGTCAAGCGTTCCTTGTCCGCCGCACCGCCGCGGCAGCAGGCTGGAAAAGGATCATAGGGGCGACTCGTTCCCGTCAAAACCAGACGTCGTTCGAATCCGCACAAAGCGCCCCTAGACTACTGATCCGAACAGGCGCCGTAACTCTGCCTCCGACACACCGTAATTCACAATGATGTTGTGAAGGCGTGCATCCGACCGGCCGACGACGGCGTCGAGATGGGACAACACACGTAGATTGCGGAGAGCGCCCGTCGCCGACTACATCCCCTTGTCGAGTGCCTCCGCCTTCGCAAGATGCATCTTGATCTTCTTCAGGGTATTGCGTGCCCAAAGCCTGAGACTCCGCTCACCGCCGCTTCTCGCATAGTCCTCGAAGAGGGAGACCGCGTCCTTGTGGCCGCTCACCTGGCCGCTCATGTAGTCGGAGTCGAACTCCTTACCCTTTTCGCTTCCGAGCTTGTCGAGTGAATCTGCGTGCGACTGGTCGACAAGGTCGTTGGTCTTGTGCCTGCCGTCGGGACCCGGCGCGATTTTCGCGTCAATATCCGCCTGCGACATACCAGAGCCAATCAAGAGGTGTTTTGTCGTCAACGAATGATCGCGAATCATCAATTTCGCGAAGGCCTTGACCTTGGCATTCTCGCTCTGACCGAGCGCGATCTTTGACGAAGCGATCTCGAAGGCGTCGCTCGACATCGCCTTGTGCCTGAAGTCGTCGGCGCCCGGAGTCGCCAACACCGCACCTGTTGAAACGGCGAGCGCCAAGGCGACGCCGTCAATCCTGCATTTCATGAATTCCTCCCGCGAAGGTGTTTCCTCAATACGCAGGAACACTGCACGTTGATCCAAGTTTCCTGCGTAGCTGCGAGACGCAGCAAAGGCGCCCACGTTGGCGGGCGCCTTTTCCGCTTTTCGCGTTGATTGACGCGATGTTACGAGTCGAGTGGTATCTTATAATAAGCATACGATCGCTGACGCATCTCGCCAAACCGGCCGTCGTGCTTTGTCAGGTCGTCCAGGCTGCAGCTTGGCGCTTTGTCGAGCATGTCTTTTGATAGCGGAACGACGTAGCCGTCGCGGTCTTTGCTATAATCCAGCATCGACCATGGCACGGGATAGTACTTTTCGCCCATGCCAAGCAGACCGCCGAATCCCAGCGCCGCGAACATGATTCGATTGGTTTGCTTGTCCAGAACCACGTCTTCGACATGGCCGATTTTATCGCCCTTCGGATTGTACACTGAGGTTCCTTTGACCTTGGAGGCCAGGATGGCAGTGGTGTGTCCACTTGCTGTTGTCATTGATGAGCTCCCAACACGTTTCGAAGTTGAACGCGGTGTCAGGGCGTGCGTTCCCTTGTCTCAACTGATCACGATGATTTATCGATACGATCATCTTGGCGGGTCCAATTCATCGCATTGGACAACACAAAGGTTTGGATTGGGCGCGGTCCGGGAGAGCATCCTATGGTGTTTGGACGAAGCGACTATCGCTCCACCACGGCGAAGAACACCTCGGACGGGATGTGCGCATACCGTGACCCGCAAGGGGCAGATAAGATGCATTCGTGAACGGATTCGCGGATAGCCGCTACAGCGCAATGTCCCAAGTGCAGATCAGGCCTTCGGGACGATAGTCAATCTTCGCACCGATTAGCGATTTTTCGATCAGCTTCGAACCAAATCCCTTCCGCTCCGGGGGCGTGACCGGGGGCCCCCCGCTTTCGCGCCAACAAAGCCTGACGCAACCGGAGCCGTCGTCCAATTCCCAGTCCAGCTGAACCCGGCCGCCTTCATTCGACAAAGCGCCGTATTTGACCGCGTTTGTCGCGAGTTCGTGCAGCACCATCGCCAGCAGGAGCGACTTGGTGCTGTCGAGCCACGCATCGCCGAAACCCGAGGCGACGACGCGTTCCTGTTTCTGTTCTTCGAACGGTTTCAGCGCAGCTGCTACCACGTCACCGAGCGACAGCCGGTTCCAGCTTTTCAGCGTCAGCAGGTCATGCGCGCTGCCGAGCGCGCTCAGGCGGGCGTTGAACGCCGAAAGCTCTGCCGCCGACGCGCCGCGCAGAGTCTGCATGGAAAGCGCCTGCACCATCGCCAGCGTGTTCTTGATACGATGCTTCATCTCATTCAGAAGCAGGTTCTGCTGCTGCTGCGCACGCCTGCGTTCGCTAATATCGCGTGCAATCTTCGATGCACCCACAATCCGTCCATCGCTGCTCCGGACCGGAGATACAGTGAGCGATATGTCGATCAGGCCGCCATCCTTGCGCATGCGGACCGTTTCGTAATGGTCGACGCGTTCGCCGCGCCGAATACGCTCGATGATTTCGGGCTCCTCGTCGATACGGTCTTCAGGAATCAGAATCGTAACCGGTCTGCCTATTGCCTCCTCGGCCGTGTAGCCGAAGAGTCGTTGCGCGCCGGAGTTCCAGCTCTTGATGACTCCATTGAGGTCCTTGCTGATAATGGCGTCATCGGAGGACTCGACGATGGCGCCGAGACGTTCGGCGTATTCGTCCGCGCGTCTACGGTCCCCAACATCGATCAGCATGTTCACCGCGCCCAAGAACTGCCCAGACGTATCGTAGAGGGGAGTCGGATAAGGAACGAAGGTGACGCGGCTGCCGTCAGGGCGTTCCGCGATCGCTTCCTCGCCGCGAACCGGGCGCCTTTCCCGGATCGCAACGGCCATCGGGCATTCGTCATGGCGCATCGGCCGGCCATCCGACCAGAACAACTTCCACGAGCCGCACCATGAGCTGGTCCCCAGTGCGGGCCGGTGCCCCCAGAGTTCTGCGGCAGCATCGTTGTAGTAGGTTATCCGGCCGTCCGGATCGGTGATGTAGAGCGCGGCCGGAAGGCTATCCAGGATATTGCGGAAGTAGTCGTCTCCGCGGGAGAAAGACTCAGCGATACGCGAGATAAAATTGCTTCTACGGGTAGAGGCGGTTGCTGTGGCTTCGCCTGCAATGCTCATGGAACGGCTCGCCTTGAGGCCCGGAGTGTCGAGCCGCAATTGAACTGCGGGCGATACCGGACTGGCCCGGCGCGCAGGCAACCGCTATCGATTCCGGCCATGGAATCCCTCGTCACCCAGATGCGTCTCCGCCAGTAACGCAGAAGTTGCATATTTGATCACTATTATTTTGGATGACAAGGACGGTCTGCGGCAAGGGAGAATGCAGAGCGATTCTGGTCAAGCTGCTGCGGCGACGTTCAATCGGGTAACGTGCAAATATACCTCTCCCCCAGAGGGCCTCTCTGAAGTGACCTCCTACGCCAAGAGCCCGGAAGGGCTCAGTATTGCTTATGAATCGGTGGGGCAGGGCGAACCTGTCCTGCTGGTGCATGGTTTCGCGTCGAGCCGGGCCCAGAATTGGAGAGCGACGGGCTGGTACGAGGCGCTGACCGGAGCCGGCCGGAGGGTGATCGCGATGGATTGCCGCGGTCACGGGGAAAGCGACAAGCCGACGGATCCGGCGCTCTACGATTACATGCTGATGGCGGGCGATGTTCTGACCGTCCTGGGCGCCGCCGGCACGGGCCGGGCGGATATCATGGGCTATTCGATGGGTGGACACCTCGGCCTCATCGTTCTGATGGAGCGGCCGGAGGTTCTTCGCCGATTGGTTGTTGGGGGAGTCGGCGAGACTTATCTTCACGGTGTCTCTCGCTCCCGATTCGCAATAGCTGACGCGCTTCTCGAGCCCGATGCATCCCGCATAACCGATTCCGTGCAAAAAAGCTTCCGGGCGTTTGCCGACCAGCCGGGCAAGGACCGCAACGCGCTGGCGGCGTGCATGCGCGGTGAGCGGAAAGCTTATCCCGCAGGGGAGCTGGCACTTTCGACGCGCCCCTCTCTCATCGTGTGCGGAGAGAACGACATGATCAGCGGACCTCCAGGCCGGCTCGCCGCTGCGCTGCACGACGGCCGCGCCGTCACGATCCCCGGCCGCGACCACATGAGCGCAGTAGGAGACAAGCGGACGAAGGACGCCGTACTCGCATTTCTCGCGGAGCCAGAGTGATCGCAGCAGAAGGCTATCTGATTACTCAACCTCCCCACACGGGAGAGGTAGAATAAAAGGCTCACCGTCGCAGAATTTAGCCGCGCTGCGCCTTGTCTTTTTCATTGGCGGAGCGGATCGCGGTGCGGATGTGCTCCCATTCGGAGTCGCCAAGCTTTGCGAGCGACGCGAAATTGCCGCCGGTTGCGAGATGCAGGCCGCCGTCGATGGCGACGGTCTGGCCGGTGAGATAGTCGCAACCATCCGCCATCAGGAAAATCGCGAGATTGGCAAGCTCCGGCATCTGCCCGACACGGCCCATCGGATTGACGCCGCCGTTGTCACCGCGTGCAGCTACATCTGGATTGAGCCGCTCCCACGCGCCCTTGGTCGGAAACGGGCCGGGCGCAATCGCATTGAGTCTGATTCCATGCGGGGCCCATTCCACTGCCAGCGACTTGGTCATGATGTTGAGCCCGGCTTTCGACATGGCGGACGGCACCGTGTAGGGCCCACCGTTCCAGATCCAGGTGGTCAGGATCGAGATGACGCTCGCGGGCGTGCCGCCTTCGATCCAGCGCTTGCCGCAGGCGAGCGTCACATAGAACGTTCCACGGAAGACGATATCGGAGATGGCATTGAAGCCGCGCGGACTGAGGTCTTTCGTCGGACTGATGAAATTTCCCGCCGCGTTGTTGACGAGTCCAGTCAGCGCGCCGCCATCCGACCAGATTTGCGACATCATCTCGTCCACCGCTTCGGGGACACGGATGTCGCAAGCGAGCCCCTTCACCTGCGAGCCTGTATCTCCGGAAATCCGATTCGCGGTCTCCTCAACGACGCCGGCGCGCCGCCCGCAGATGTAGACCGCCGCGCCGAGCTTCGCGTAAGCCTCGGCCATGACTTCGCCGAGCCCCGTTCCGCCGCCGGTGACCAGAATGCGCTTGCTAGCGAACAGGCCGTCCCGAAACATGTTCATCAATCGTCACTCCCGATAGAAAGATTCAGCGCAGAGGACGCAGAGGATGCGCGGAGGGCGCAGAGGGAATTGTTACGCGCTTTGCGCGCGATTTTCTTCCGCGTCCACTGCGCATCCTCTGCGTCCTCTGCGCTTAAAAGTTTTGTTACCCCGCCCACATCCGATGCAGGTTGGCGATCACGAATTGGAGGCGGGTGCGGTTCTCCCAGCTGACATTGTAGCCTTCGAGCGCGCTCACCTCGTTCAACGTGTAGAGCAGCTCGCGATGCATCTGATTGGGGATCACGCTCTCCATGAAGGTGAACATCGAGAGCCGCTGGCCGGAAGTAACCGGCGCCACTTCGTGGAGCGTCGTGGAAGGATAGAGAATCATCGAGCCCGGCTCGCCCTTGAAGGAATGGCGTTCATTGCCGAGATGGATCACCAATTCCCCGCCCTCATAGCTCGCGGGTTCGCCGATGAAGAGTGTGGCCGATACGTCGGAACGCAGGGGGCCGGTCGGAAGCGGCAGAAACGGCGCATCCGCGTGCGGACCGTAATTCATCCCGGGCTCATAGCGCGACAGCAGGGGTGTGGCCGCCCGCTTGGGAAAGGCGAAATTCCTGATCTCGTCATTGCGCATAATGGCGGCGCCGGCGAGCTGACCGGCCCGCGCCGCTTCGGGATGGGCCGGATCGGCCTGCAGATTCTTTTTTGCGAGATTGTGCGGATTGGATTGGCGGCCGTCGACGAATTTGAGGCCCTTCGCGATCTCGCGAATCTGCCCGATCTCGGCGGTATTGAGCACGTCCTTGACGAAAAGAAACATAAGAGCCCTGCCAAAAAACCGTGTCATGGCCCGCGCAAGCAGGCTACCCAGATGAAACCGCGCGGATTTCACAGTTCAGCGCGCGGACGCGCGCGCTGGGTGGCCCGGTCAAGCCGGGCCATGACAATAGTGGGATATGCGAGGCGCGCCAAATTTCACCGCCGTCTTGCCGCACACGGAGTTAGGCAGCGATAGTCCCGCTTCATGCTCGCTCCCGCGGAAACGCAATTGCCTCAGCTTCCGGCTCCGTTTGCCAGGTGGTTTGCCTTGCGGGGCTGGGAGCCCAGGGCGCATCAGCTTGCGCTGATCGAGCATGCGGCGTGCGGTGACTCGGTCTTGCTCGTCGCGCCGACCGGCGGAGGAAAGACGCTTGCCGGATTCCTGCCGAGCCTGATCGAGCTTTCGGCGCTTCCGTCGCGCCGCAAGGCATCTCTGCACACGCTTTACATTTCGCCGCTCAAGGCGTTGGCGGTCGACGTTTTGCGCAACCTGGAAACGCCGGTTGCCGAGATGGGATTGCCCATCCGCATCGAGACGCGGACAGGCGATACGCCGCCTTCGCGCCGCCTGCGACAGCGCCATGTCCCGCCCGATATCCTGCTGACGACGCCGGAGCAATTTGCGTTGCTTCTCGCCAATCGCGACCCGCGGCAGCTGTTTGCAAGCGTCCGCGCGGTCGTGCTCGACGAGTTGCATGCCTTTCACAATACGAAGCGCGGCGACCTGCTTGCCCTCGGGCTGGCGCGCCTCGCACATCTCGCACCGGGACATCGGCGCATCGGATTGTCCGCGACAGTTGCCGATCCCGCGCCGCTGCAGCGTTATCTGGTGCCGCAGCGCTCCGGCAAAGAGGACCATGCGAGTCTGGTGATGGGCGCGTCGGGCGCGCAGCCGGAGGTTTCGATCAGCACGTCGGATTCCTATGTGCCCTGGGCGGGCCACCTCGCCATTCACGCGATGCCCGACGTGATGAATGCGATCCGGGCGTCGAAAACCGCGCTCGTCTTCGTCAACACGCGCAGCCAGGCAGAGCGCACCTTCCAGCATCTGTGGCAATTGAACGAAGAGAATCTTCCCATCGCGCTGCATCACGGTTCGCTCGCGCCCGAGCAGCGGCGGAAGGTGGAAGCCGCGATGACGCGCGGCGATTTGCGGGCCGTCGTCTGCACCTCCACGCTCGACCTGGGCATCGATTGGGGCGCGGTGGATCGCGTGATCTGCATCGGCGCGCCGAAGGGCGCGGCGCGTCTCGTGCAAAGAATCGGCCGCGCCAACCACCGCCTCGACGAACCCTCGCGTGCGCTGCTGGTGCCGGCAAACCGGTTTGAAGTGCTCGAATGCGAAGCCGCGCGCGATGCCGTGCTCGCGGGCGAACTGGACGGCGAACAGCTTCGCAAAGGCGGGCTCGACGTTCTTGCCCAGCACGTGATGGGCGTCGCCTGCGCCGCGCCGTTCGACGCGAATGCGCTCTACAATGAAATTACTTCCGCCGCACCCTATCGCATGCTCTCGCGCAAGGATTTCGACGACGCGGTCGATTTTGTCGCCACGGGCGGCTACGCGCTCAAGCGCTATGACCGCTATGCGAAGCTCCGGCGCACGCCGGAAGGATTGTGGCGGCTTGCCCATCCGCGTCTCGCGCAAGCCTACCGGTTGAATGTCGGCGTCATCATCGAGGAGCCGATGCTCGACGTGCGGATGCAGGCCAAAGGCAGGCCCACCGGCGCCGGCGGCCGCGTGCTGGGGCGGCTGGAAGAATATTTTCTCGAGCAACTCGTGCCGGGCGACACGTTCGTCTTCGCGGGCCAGGTACTCGAATTCCGCGGCATCCGCGAGACCTCCGCCTTCGTCACCAGGAGCAGTGAAACGGAGGCGCACATCCCTTCCTATATGGGCGGCAAGTTTCCGCTCTCGACCTTTCTCGCGGGCCGCGTGCGCGAGATGTTGGCCGATCCGCGTGCCTGGGGCCGGCTGCCGTTCCCAGTCGGCGAATGGCTGCGCATCCAGGACGGGCGCTCTGTTATTCCACTGCCCGGACAATTGCTGGTCGAGACGTTTCCGCGCGGCTCGCGGGAGTTTCTCCTCTGCTATCCCTTCGAAGGCCGCCTCGCGCACCAGACGCTCGGCATGCTGCTCACGCGCCGGCTCGAACGCCTGCGCATGCGCCCGCTGGGTTTCTCGGCCAACGAATATGCGCTCGCCATCTGGGGCCTGCGCGACATGGGCGGGCTCGACATGGGGAAGCTGTTCGACGAGGACATGCTGGGCGACGATCTCGATGCGTGGCTCGCGGAATCGGCGCTCTACAAGCGCACCTTCCGCAATTGCGCGATCATTGCGGGCCTCATCCAGCGCCGCCAGCCGGGAACGGAAAAGACCGGGCGCCAGGTGACGTTCTCCTCCGATCTCATCTACGACGTCTTGCGCGCGCACGAGCCCGACCACATTCTGCTGCGCGCCACGACGGAAGATGCGGCAACCGGCCTGCTCGACATCGCCCGGCTGGGCGGGATGCTGGCACGCGTAAAGGGGCAGATTGTCACCAAGCGTCTCAACCGCGTCTCGCCGCTTGCCGTGCCGGCTCTGCTTGAGATCAGCAAGGAGATGGTCGCGGGCGAGGCGCATGAGGATCTGTTGCACGAAGCCGAGGAAGAGCTGGTGAAGGAGGCGATGCGGATTGCGTGACATCCACATCGACGTGAACGGCGAGACGCTTCTGCTGGACGCAGCGGGCGCGCTCTACTGGCCGGCCGAACGGACGCTCGTATTTTCCGATCTGCATTTCGAGAAGGGTTCGGCCTATGCGCGGAGCGGCCAGATGCTGCCGCCTTACGACACGCGTGAAACGCTCGCACGGATGGAAGAGCAGGTCGCGCGGTATGCACCCGCGCGCGTGATTGCATTGGGCGACTCGTTCCACGATCGCGACGCGGCGCACAGGCTCGACGGCCACGAGCGCGCGATTCTCTTGAGGCTCGGCAGATCGGCCGAATGGATATGGATCGCCGGCAACCACGATCCCGAGCCGCCAGACTGGCTCGGCGGCCGGGTAAGCGACGAAGTCGCGATCGGCGGACTCGTGTTCCGCCACGAACCGTCTCCCGCGGGTACCGCGGGAGAAGTCTGCGGCCATCTTCACCCCTGCAAGAGCCTGACGCGGCGGGGGCGCAACCTCCGGCGGCGCTGCTTCGTCTCCGACGGATCGCGCCTCGTCATGCCGGCCTTCGGCGCCTACGCCGGCGGCCTCGACGTGCGCGACAGCGCGGTACGCATGTTGTTCGGCAAGTCGTTCCTTGCCTATCTGCTCGGCGCCAGGCGTGTGTATGCGGTGGCGGGGTGATCCGCCCGAAACTTCGCCTCCTCCAAACCCGACATCTCACACTGGCCAGCGCCCGCGCGCGTGATTCAAAAATAGCTCAGAAGAGATTCTACCCTGACCCTGATCTATGATTTGGCATGGGCCGGTTCTAGAATCCAAGGCAACGAAATCCGAATTGTGGCGGGGTGGATTTGATTCAGTTCGAACGGAATGATGCTCGACGCTATCTGGCTGTCAAAGTCGCCGCATCGGGAGGTGCGTTGGCTTCTTGGTTGAGCGGCTCGGGACGAAATTCCGTAGCCGCCTTTTCCGCCGATGCGCGCTCGCCCGGGGTGATTTGCGTGGCGATGGCGTCGATGCGGGCTTTGGATTCCGCGTCGCCCTGGGCTGCTGCGATCGAGTACCATTTGTACGCTTCGGTCAGGCTTTGTGGAACGCCCATGCCGCGTTCGTAGAGGACGCCGAGGTTGAATTGCGAATCCGGCATGCCGAGTCTGGCGGCGCGCGCAAACCATTGCGCCGCGATGGACAAATTCTTTTCGACGCCCGTGCCCTGCGCGTAAGCAACGGCGAGATTGTACATGGCTTTGCGATTGCCGGCGCGCGCAGCCGTCTGATACCACTCTACCGCCTTGGCCATATCCAGGGGCACTCCGTGGCCGCGTTCGTAGAGCGTGCCAAGCCGATAGGCCGCCAAAGCTTCGCCTTGCCGTGCGGCGCGCTCCAGCCATTTTGCGGCTTCGGCTTCGTTCACCGTAACCGCGCCGCCGTCGAGATATTGCAGGCCGAGCAGCACCTGCGCTTTCGCGTAGCCGCTGTTGGCAAGTGCGATCAGCCGGTCATGCGGGGAAGCCGCTTCATTGGATTTTGGGGCTGGCGCAGCGATCGGCAATCGGTTCGATAGCCGGGATCCACCAAGAGCGTGGCGCACGGGCGGCGGATGCAATGCGGCGTTCGTGTTTCCGATCCGCGCAGGCGGTGCTGAGCCGATGATTCTGTGGCTGAGAAATACGCCAGCTGCGATTGCCATAATAATGAGAAGTGCAAGTCCGGCGACGAGCACGATGCGCATGGTGCTGCCGGCATCGGCAGCGGGCGGAGCCGGGTGCGGAGTCACCCAGGAGAAAATGGAATCGCGGTGATCCTTGGCGGCCGGCACGCGCGTGGAACGGCGAACCGAGGCTGCGAAGGACTGGACGCCGGTATCCCTGATTCGCTGTGTGCCGGTTGCGAGGTTCTCTTTTCCTCCGCCATCGTGGGGGAGGGCTTGCCCCGCACTCGATGCGGGGTGGCCCCCCCGGGTCCGGCCGGAGGCCGGCCCGAGGACAGGCTCCGGGCTGGAGGGGGGTGTGGATGCAAGTGACGTCCCCCTCCGCCTCGCTGCGCTCGGCACCTCCGCCACGCTGGAGGAGGAAAAGTCAGGTTCGAGTGTGAGGTCGGACGATTCTGTTTCGTGGGGCGGCGCAGCTTGGGCCTGGGACGGCGGGACCTCCGCAAGCGGCGGAAGATCGACGTGAGCGATTGCGTCGGAGTGGTTTGGCGACAGATCCGACGGTTCGTCTCCGGGCGGTTCATGTGTCTCGCCGGTAACGCCGGCCGCCACCGCGAGGGATTCGCCATGGCGTTTGTCGGCGGTATCCATGCGCGAGCCGAGATCGCGCAAGTTCTGCAGAACGCCATTCGAAAAGCTCGCATTTTCGAGTTCGATCTTTTCGATCCGGTCCCAGATTGCGGCCAGAGTCTTCCCAATTTCGTGCAAATGCTCATTGACAGCTTCGGTACGGCTTGCCGTTTCGATCCTTGAAATATCAGACTCGACGCGCGCGATCGCATCGGCGTGTCCGTTTTCGCTTGCGGAAAACCGCAGGATCAGCCTGTCGAGCGATTCGGAAAGCTGTATCAGCGCGGCATCGTGATGATGGATTTCCGCCTCGTCGGTTTTGCGCGCAGTCTGTGAGATCTGGATTTCAATCAGCGCCTTTTCGATCGCGTCAACGCTGGCAAGGGCGGCCCGCTCCGCGCTGTGCACGCGACTTTCCATCGCCGCGACGCGTTCGTCGATCGCGCGCCGATCATGTTCGGCATCGCTGCGCGTTTCGGCCATGCCTGCCGCAATGGTGTCGACATGAGCGGTCAGCGCCTCGATGCGATTCTCCAGCGCGCGCGAGTTCTGCTGATATTCGCTCTGCGATTGGGACAGTTTTCCCGCGACGGATTCGATGCTTGCCGCAAGCTGCTCCGCCTGTGCCGTGGAGCGATTGGCAGTTTCGGTGATCTGATCGGCGAGACGAGTGAGTCCCAGATGAAGAGCCTTGATCGCTTCTCGCGACACGTCCGCGGAGACTCGCTTCTCGAGCCGCGCAACGCGCTCGTTGAGGCCGACCAGGTTCGCGCCCAGCTTTCCGAACGCCTGCGCCTGCCCGCGGCTCGCGATACTGATTTCCTCTGCCGCGCGGTTGATGGCGCGATTGTTCTCGGACTGGCTGCGCTCGGTCTGTTCCAGCCGCCGCACAAGGCCCATGAAGTGCTCTTCGATGCGGCGCCCGGAATCGTGCGACCCGCTTTGGCTGCGGGCAACGCGCGCCAGCCTCTCCATGCTGGCTTGCGCCGACAACAGCTTGTCGCTGGGGCCACGAAAGCCGGTTGTGTCGGGCGCATCCGAGGGTTCGGGTGGAGCGTTGGTGTCCTCGGGGAGATCGCTCAGAATGTGGCGCGTCAGCCATTCCCCGACTGAGAGGCCCTCGCGCCGGGCCGAAACACGTGCCGCTTCGCGGGCTTCGGGTGCAATCCCGGCCACATTCCACGGGAGCTCAGACTGCATTTCGAATCGCTATGCGCCACACTTACAAGCACAAGTACCGGCGCCCACATCCAGTGTAAAGGAGGAACCCAGCTCCCAGCGCTGTGCCTTCGGAGAAAAAGAGGGGCACGCGGAGGCGCGGAGGAAGAAATACGTGGGGAGGCAGTAAGGCAATGAGGAAGGAATAGCGCAGCCGAAGACGCGCAAGAATTCTCCCCGCCGCACTTTGATTATATTTTTTCCGCGTCTCCGCGCCTCCGCGTGCAATCCCTTCTTCTTCTTGGCCGCCGCGTCAGGTTGGCTCAATGCTCGCCTTCTCGAGTTCCGCAGGAAGCCGGCCGGTCGCCCAGGTCCATGCCATCCGGTAGTCGGAGATCAGAGACCAGAGCGGATAGGTGAAAGTCGCAGGGCGGTTCTTCTCCACGAAGAAATGCGCCGCCCACGCCGGGCCGTAACCCGCGAGCAGCACAAGCGGCACCAGCCAGAACCTGCCGGTGATCGCGAGGCCGATCATCGCGGCTGTTGCGAGGCCGGTTCCAAGATAGTGCAGGGCGCGCGTTTGCGGCTTCGCGTGCTCGCGCAAATAGTATGGCCAGAATTCGCTGTAGCGCCGGATCGGCTCGCTCATCATGGCGCAGTATGCGTGGCGCCGGGCGGATTGGGAGCCTGCTTGTCCGGCGGCTTTGCCGGCTTGGCGGCCGCCGTCTTCGGGTCCTTCCATTCGCTGACTTCGCGCTTCTTTGGATCGTGCGTGTGCGCGGGCAAACCCAGGTCGCTCGCAAAAAGTTCGGTCACGTAGATTGTGTTGCCCCCGACCGCGGCGCCGACGGCGCCTCGGTCGTAGGTGGTGAAAGCGAGATTGTCGCGATGCGCCGGACTTGCCAGCCAGGTGTCGACAAATCGACGCGCAAAGCTCTCGACATCGACGCCTGACTGCTTTGGAAAATGCTGGGCTGCGAGGTTCTCGCCAAGCAGCCCCTGAAAGTCCTGGTCCTCATCCATGATGAGGCTTGCGGAGGTCTGCCCTTGCGGACTCTTGTGCGCGAAATAGTTCTTTTCCGCCATGTCTTCGCTGCGCTGCCGTGCGACGCCCATCAGTTCGGAATCGAGCGCCAGCGGTTTTGCGTCCGGATTGATCCTGCGCCTTTCATCCTGCACGAGCTGAAAGATGCGGCTCTCGAGCGCGGCCATCTGGGTCTTCGGATCGACGGGAGCAGGCACCGGCGCCCTTGCTATCAATCCACCGCCCGCGCAGGCCGCGCACATGGCGAGTGCAAAGCCCAACGCGAGCCCGCGCAAGGTTGCGTCGCGAATACGCTTCAATGGACGAATTCGAACAGGCCGGCCGCGCCCATGCCGCCGCCGACACACATGGTGACGACGCCGAGCTTGGCCTTGCGCCGGCGTCCTTCGAGGAGAATGTGCCCGGTCATGCGCGCGCCCGACATCCCGTAAGGATGGCCGATCGAGATTGCCCCTCCGTTAACATTGAGTATTTCGTGCGGGATTCCGATGTGCCCCATACAATAGAGTACCTGGCTGGCAAAGGCTTCGTTCAGCTCCCAAAGGTCGATGTCGCCGGGCTTGAGACCGTGACGTTCGAGCAAACGAGGCACGGCGAAGACGGGACCGATGCCCATCTCGTCGGGTTCGCAGCCGGCGACCGCGAAGCCGCGAAAAATTCCGAGCGGCGTCAGATTCTTCTTCTCGGCGAGCTTCGCATCCATGACGACGCACGCCGCCGCTCCGTCGGAAAATTGCGAGGCATTTCCGGCGGTGACGTATTTGCCTTGCTTCACTTTCATGCCGCCCATGAGCACGGGCTTGAGCGCCCGAAGTCCCTCGATGGTGGTGTCCGGCCGATTGCATTCGTCGCGGTCGACCGTGTAATCGACGATCGATTCTGTGCCTGTCGCCTTGTCAGTCTTCTTCATTTTGGTGGGCAGCGGAACGATCTCGTCCTTGAACCTGTTCGCCTGCTGCGCGGCTGCGGTGCGGCGCTGGCTCTCCAGCGCATATTCGTCCTGGCGCTCGCGGCTCACTGCGTAGCGCTCCGCCACGATCTCCGCCGTCTCGATCATCGACATCCACAGCTCGGGCTTGGTGTGCATCAACCCTTCTTCGGTGAGGTTCTTCGTGTTCATCCCGCCCATCTGCACGAGCGAGATCGATTCGACACCGGCGCCGATGGCAATCGGCGTTCCTTGTGTCATCACCTGCTGTGCGGCCATTGCGATGGCCTGCAGCCCCGAGGAGCAGAATCGGTTGATCGTCGTTCCCGCCGTCGTCACCGGACAGCCGGCGCGAATCGCGCTGAGCCTCGCGATATTGAAGCCCGTCGCGCCTTCGGGATTGGCGCAACCCATATAGACGTCTTCGATTTCCTTGGGATCGAGACCCGCTCTTTCAACCGCGTTCCTGATCACGTGCCCGCCAAGGACGGCACCATGCGTGGTGTTGAAACCTCCACGCGCCGATTTCGCGAGCCCTGTGCGCGCCGTTGAAACGATCACCGCCTCGGCCATGCAACCCTCCAGAATCTTGAACCCAAAGGATGTCGTTCCTGCAGAAGCGGGAATCCAGGAAGAGCGACGTGCGTTTGCCCCTGGGTCCCCGCTTCTGCGGGGATGACATTGATTATTCTATATCAGTGGAACCCGCGCTAAAACCCCTGCTGTCACCGAAACGCGAACTCACGGTCTCATCGTTCCAGGTGCGGCATGCGCGGCGCCTGTGATAAGCGACTGTCGTTCTTCGTGGTCGTGCGAATGGAGACGGACCAGATAGCGCGCGGTCACGATCAGCGCGGCGACGAGTACGACCAGGCCCACGGCCGCGTCGAGCGAGAGCGGCAGTCTCTTGTCGATGTTGGAAAGCGCGTCGGCCGCCGCCATCACGGCGAAAGCGAGCATCCACAGCGCTGTAAGACCATAATTCGTGAGGACGAAACGCGTCCGGGACGATATTTCACGCGGCACCTGCTCGCGCGCATATTGCAGCGTGAGTGGGCTGAGAATCAGCATCGAAAGCAGCGCCAGCGCAAAGAACCCGAGGTCGACCACAAGCCTCGTCATCTGGATGGAGAGACCCGGCTGGACGAAGCCCGCATAAAGAGCGAGCAGGCCGAAGATGACCGTCGAGCCGATATCGAGCAGCCTCACCACCCGCTCCTGCGCAAAGTCGCGGATGCCGACCGCGAAGGCCGCGGCGAATGACGCCCACAACGCGAGATCCTGGGAGAGATTCGTCAGCATCGTGAAAGCAACGATGGGCGCGAACCCGAGCAGCATCGCGTAGGGCGATTTCCGCCTTCGCTTCACGTGATCCGCCGCGAGATAGTGTCTCAACAACACGAGACATCTCCTTCTTCGAACTGCGCCGTGCCGCGCAGTCCGCACATCTTGCTGACGTTTAGCGGGTGGGAGATTGTCCGGCCGGCGCCGCCGGGGCCGATCTCTGCTTCGCCTGGGCATAAAGCGACCAGAGATGCGCGGTCCGCGTGTTCGCTTCGCTGCCCGCGACCTGCGACAGGGTCTGGATCGCCTCCGCGTATTTGCCCTGGGCGGTCTGAGCGGCGCCAACCAGCATTGGGCCCTCACTGGGGATCTTGAGACCACCTTTGCCTGTCGCGCGGCGTGCCGCGGTTTCCGCGTCCGCGTAACGGCTATAACCCCAATAGTCTTCGCCAAGCTTTACGTCCTGCTCGCCCGTGCGGCTTTTCTCCGCGGAAGCGGCGATCTGCGGCAACGCGCGCTCATCCATTGCAGCATCGTGGCGCGCCTTGGTCAGCGCCGCACCGCCCTGACCACCCTGCTCAAGAACTTTGGCTGCTTCGGTGGGATAGCCAAGCTGGCTGGCGAGGCTGCCCATGACCTTATAGTCTTCGGGCTTCATTCCGCCGGTAAGAACCAGCAGTCGGTAGAGATAGAGAGCGCCCAGATCGCTCATGCCTTTGGCCCCGAAGGACACGGCGACGAGCTGGGCCCAGGTGTCAGGCGAATTGCTCTGCATCGCGAGCTGTTCGAGGGTTTGTTCAGCGCCCGCCTGATTGTTCTGTTTGACTTGGCTGCTCATCACGATTTTCATCGCGTTCTGGTCGGGCGGCTGTCCGGCGGCTTTGGAGAAGTCGATGGATTGCTGGGCCGATTGCTGCGCGTGCGTGAAGTCATTGGTATTGTAATAGGCAATGGCGAGGTTGGCGGCCGTCGTCGCATCGAGGCCATTCAGCTGAGCCAGCTGCTGCCCATAGGCGATCGTCTTCGGCCATTGTTGAAGAAAGGCACTTGCCTGCAGCGAGTCGTGATAGACCGCCTTTTTTTCGTCATCGGGGGCGGCGCCCGTATCGGCTGCAGCCAGCACGGCGTTTGACGCCCCTGCCATATCGTTCAGACCCTGGTCCGCTGCAGCCATGAGCCTGTCGATGATGTAATTGTCGAATGGAGTGATGTCGGCGACTGCCTGGGCTTCCTTGAGCTTCGCGAGGGCGCCTTGGTAATCCTTGGCCTGCAGCGATTTCTGGGCGTCCACCAACTGCGCCGTTACTGCTTTGCTGACCTTCGGCTTTGCGTCGGCAAAAGCTGCCGATTGCGCCGCGAATGCGGCGATGCCTGCGCAGAGAACGCAAACAGCAAACGCGCTACGGCTGGCAAATCTTTTCATGGCTTCCCTCGCATCGTGTGCCGGGGGGCGTCGTCCGGCGCCCCAGCCGCAGCCCCACTCTAATGTGGCCGTCCCATGTTTCCAATCCGGCCGGGAGCGGCAGTCTATGTTGCACCGCAAGACCGAACTTTCTATCAGGGATTGACGCGCTAAAGCCAGCCGATCGATGCAAGCCGGTTCCGCAGACGATCCATACCAAGAAATCTCGCTGGTGGGCTTCAATCGCCACATCGGTCCGATCTTTCTGCTCGCACCGGAAGACGACGGAACGCAGCGCTTTGTTTTCACCGCGAGAGAAATTCACATGAATTCGGCCGGAACCGTTCACGGCGGCATGCTGATGAGTTTCATGGACGTGGCGATGAGCAAGACCGCGCGCGGTGCGTCAGCCACTTCGAGGTTGAGCACGATCGCGCTCAGTTGCGATTTCGTGAGTCCGGCGCGGCTCGGGGACAGGATCGAAGCGCGGGTCCGCGTCCGCCGCCGGGCCCGCAGCGTCGTGTTTCTTTCCGGCGAACTGGTCACGGAGGAGCGCACGCTGCTCATCGGCACGGGCTTGTGGAAAGTCGTGCCGAGCGCATGAGCGATCTGGCGCGTCCGCTGACGGGATTCGCGTCGATGGCGCTTGCCGATCCATTCGAGATCCATATCGGGCCGGTCTTCGAAAAAGGAGCGCGGGGCAGCCGTTCGTTTGCAATCCGGATCGATGAGCGCCACGTCAACCGCGGCGGCGTTCTGCACGGCGGCATGCTGGCGACGTTTGCCGATCTTGCGCTTGGCGCCGCCGTCTTTGATGCGACAGATGGCGCACCCTCTGTCACCCTCGCGATGCAGATGCAGTTTCTCAAATCCGCGCGCGCCGGCGACATCGTTCAGGTGCAGCCGCTTCTGCTGCGCCGGACACGGGCTTTCCTGTTCGTGCGTGGCGATTTCACGGTTGAAGACGAGGCGATCTTCACCGCGATGAGCACCTGGAAACTCCTGGACCAGGGCCATATTGATGGCGATTCCGGCAGTAATTCATAATGCCCTGTTTATCGCGGGAATCTAAGCTCTACAGGGCGAGGAGCGAGCAGGCCGGAACGTGGCCAGTGCGAGCGCCGTGGCGATGGCGAATCGGCGGCGTGATGCGTTAGAAAGGGCGCGGGACATTCAATGAACATGGCGTTCCTCTCCTCCTTTCGTGCGGGCCGCGAGACGGTTTATCCGGATTCGCTGCGCGACCGCCTGCGTGCATTTCCGCTCCTGAAAGACGTCGGCGATGCGACATTGCGGCGCCTGCTTTCGGAAGCCACGTGGTTTGGGTTGCCGGGCGGCACGCTCCTGGCGCGCGACGGAGAGAATGATCACGCACTTTTTCTGGTCGTCACGGGCTCGCTGGGCGTGTTCGTCGAAGACGAAAAAGCCCATCGCAGGCTCGTGTCGCTCGTACCGGCCGGCGAAACGGTGGGCGAGATGTCGCTGATCTCGGGCGAGCCCCATTCGGCCCAGCTCGTCGCCTTGCGCGACAGCGAGCTTCTCCGCATCAGCCGCGACGGCTTCCAGGCGCTGATCGCACGGCATCCCCGCGTGATGTTCAATCTGATGCGCATCCTCGTGCGGCGCCTGCAGGACGCAACCCATCGGCCGTCCGACGGCGCGAGGCCAAAAACCTTCGCGATCGTCCCCATGCAGGAAGGCCTGGCTGACGAGCCCATCGCCCAGCGCGTCGCAGCGGCGCTTGTCGAGATGGGCTCGAAAGCGGCCGTGCTCGACGCAAGTGCCGCCGAGAAATCAGCGGACTGGTTCAACGCGTTTGAAGCGGCGCGCGATGTCGTCATCTATCGCGGCGACGCGCCCGACAGCGCCTGGACGCATCTGTGCGTGAGGCAGGCTGACAAGGTCTTTCTGCTTGCGCGCGCAGACCGGCCCTTGCCGCGGCGTCCGCTCGACATTCCAGCCTTCAAGGAGCGCGATTCCGGCTTGCCGGAGCTTCTGCTGCTCCATCCGACCGGGCTGACGCGCGGTCTGCCGGAGCATTTCTCGCTTCGCAGCGGACTCTTCGAATCGCACCACCATGTGCGCGCTGGCATGACGGAAGATATCCGCCGGCTCGCGCGCTTCGTGTCCGGACGCGCGGTCGGCCTCGTGCTGGCCGGAGGAGGCGCACGTGGTTACGCCCATATCGGCGTCATAAAGGCGCTGATGGAGGCCCGCGTCCCCTTCGACCGTCTGGGCGGCACCAGCATGGGTGCGATCATCGCCGCCGGGCTTGCGGCGGAATGGAGCCTCGACGAGCTGAGCGCGCGCATGCGCGACGCCTTCGTCGAGCACAGCCCCCTATCGGATTTCACATTTCCGCTCATCGCCTTGCTGCGCGGCAAAGAGGTTTCGAGTCTGCTGCACGAACATTTTGGCGATGTGTGTATCGAGGAGTTGCCGAAGCCGTTCTTCTGTGTCTCTTCCGATCTCACATCGGGCCGCATTCATGTGCATCGTTCCGGTCCACTCTGGAGAGCGCTGCGGGCGAGCGTGGCGTTGCCCGGAATCCTGCCGCCTGTGACCCATCACGGGCATCTGCTGGTTGACGGCGGCGTGATGAACAATCTGCCGGTCGACGTGATGGCCAGGCAGGATCACGGACCAATCATCGCTTCCGACGTCACGGGCGAACTCGATCTCCGCGCCATGGATTCGCGCTACGGCGAGCGCCCCCTCTGGTGGCTTCTCTGGCAACGCATGCGCGGCACGCCCTCGATCGTCTCGATCCTGATGCGCTCCGGCACGGTCGGCTCGGAAGCGCAGCGGCGCGTCGTGCGCGAGCAGGCCGACCTGCTCTTCGAACCATCGCTTCCGGATATTGGTCTGCGCGACTGGAAATCCCTCGATCGCGCCGTCGCCGAAGGCTATGCGCACGCGAAGATGCTCATCGAGCAACATGGCGTACCAATCAGCGACACCTGGGCCGAAGGCCCGGCTGTCGCGATCCCGCATAAAGTAGCTGTGTAGATCCCTAGAGCTGGATGATTTCGAGTCGAGTCGCCCTTCGACAGGCTCAGGGCGAGGAACTTGTTTAACCCTCATGCTGAGCTTGTCGAAGCATGAGAACTCCGATCGGACTTGATCGCATCCCGCTCTAGGGTCGCGCTTGCAGGATGATGTTGAAGGGCGTCTCGGTGGCGCGCCGGAATTTTGTGAAGCCGCCTTGTCACCATGCAATCCCATCCGTCGCCGAATCCCGACTCGCGGCTTCTGGCGCGCGCTTATTTTCTTTTAGACGCCAAAGCCTTGCGGCGTCCGGCCGCGACGGGCGGCGACGCGTGATGCCACGCCTCGTGGATGAGTTTTTCGAGCTCTGGTGCCGGGACCTGCCCCAGACTCACCAGGCAGCGCGTAATCTTCCCCCAATGAAGAGGCTCGAAGGCTTCGGGACGCATTTCGAACAGGAGTTCCTGATGCTCCTCCGGAATATGGAACATCGCCTTCTGTTCCTGCGGCCTGAGTGTAATGAAAATTCGCCTTCTCGTGCGAAACGCGGGCCGGTCCCAATGATCCACTTCGCTCACGCCGTTGAGCGCGAGGGCGAATCGTCTCACATCGTCGCAGGTCGACATTCGAGGCTCATTGAAGAACAACGGCCAGAGTAATAAGAACTGCGGCCGTCAGAAGGAGTCCCGCGCCGGGTTTGATGTTCATATTAGAGCTCCGTGCAATTTGCAGCGTATCTCAAGAGAACCTGATCCGCGCCTTCTTTTCCTCCCCCAACGTGGGGGAGGTGGCCCGAAGGGCCGGAGGGGGGAGTCGATGTGGGTGTGCGATAACTTCCCCCTCCGCCTCGCTTCGCTCGGCACCTCCCCCACGATGCACGGCTGTCCGGGGAAAACTGGCATGGCGAGCACTGCTGCTTGTTAGAAATGGGCACGCGGAGACGCGGAGAGGCTTGTTCACCACAAAGAGCACAAAGCACACAATGATGTTTTGCGCGCATTCGCGCGCGACCCCTTCTGTGTGCCCTTCGTGCTCTTGGTGGTAATTCTGGTTGCTCCGCGGCTCCGCGCCTCCGCGTGAACCTTTTTCTCGACACATCCGCAGTCCTGAGTCGAGCACACCCATTACTGTGCAAATCCCAGTCTCCATCAAGCACCTGTAAACGGATTCGAGATTTTTCCCCGGACAGCCCCGCCCACGATGGGGGAGGAAAACCTTCTCACAATGTGTTTTTCCGTTTTGGCGGCAGGTCGGCGAAGTGCGGCGCGCGCTTTTCTTGCCGCGCCTCGAGAGCCTCGCGCATGTCGGTTTCGGGATTGTACATGCCGGCCTGCCAGGTTGCGACGTAGTCGAGACCGTCGGCGATCGTATGGTCGCGCGCGTAGTTGATCATCACCTTCGAGCCATGCACGGCGAGGGGCGATTTCTCTGCGATGTCTTTCGCCACCTCCATTACGTGCTTGAGGAGCGCTTCGTGCGAGGGCAACACGGCGTTGACCAGACCGATCTCTCGCGCCTGCTGCGCCGGCAATCGTCGACCCGTATAGGCAAGCTCGCGCGCCCAGCCTTGCGGCATCAGATGGCAGAGGCGCGGGAATGTGCCGACATCCGCCGTCATGCCGAGATTGATTTCCTGGATCACGAAGAATGCGTCTGCGCTCGCGTAGCGGCAATCGCAGGCGCTCACGAGATCGACCGCGCCGCCGACGCACCCGCCCTGGATTGCGGCCAGGACAGGCATCCGGGCGTGCTCGATCGCATTGAAAGACTCCTGGAGCGCGAGAAGCCTTTCGCGAAGCAGCGCGCCAGTTCGCCCGCGTTCGAGCCGTTCCTGCTGCTGTTTGCGGTCCGTGAACACCGAGAGATCCATGCCGGCGGAGAAGTGCTTGCCGGTTGATGAGATCACGATCACGCGCGCCTTCGCTTCTTCGTCGATCGAACGAACGATCTCCGGCAATTCGCGCCAGAATTCCGGCACCATGGTGTTGAGTTCGTCGCCGCGTCTGAGTTCGATCCGGGCAATGTTGTCTGCGACGCGGACATCGAAGCAGCGGTAATCCATGCGGTCTCTCCCGTTCGCGGCCGGGGTGCAACATAGCATCCGTGATGGATTCCGGCGAAATTCTGCTTGGACCGCGGGCGTCTCTCCCGTACCCGGAAGCGGGCGAGCCCTCGATCAAGTCGGTGGCCGGGGCCCCGCTCTTGCAGCCGCGTCCACGCGGCGCTCTACTTATCCAGATAGCTATCTGAAAGGCACGACATGGGGATCAATTACGACGAAATCATGCAGCTCCAGTCGAGCGGCAATCCGTTCAGCTACGCGGATCGCGATACGATGCTCTATGCGCTGGGCATCGGCTTCGGTCGCGATCCGTTGAACGAAGCAGAACTGCCATTCGTCTACGAAAACGGCCTGCGCACGATTCCCACCCTTTCTACGGTGGTCGCCTGGGGCAGCGCCATCATGGGACGTACGGGAATCAACTATCTCTACGTCCTGCATGGCGAACAACGGCTAACGATACACAAGCCCCTCCCTGTCGCCGCCCAGCTCCTTGCCGATGAGCGCGTGACCGGCGCGTTCGACAAGGGCAAGGACAAAGGCGCGTTCGTTATCATCGAGAAGACCCTTCGTCTCAAGGACACGGGGGAGAAGCTCTGCACCCTGAGCGCCACGACCGTTGCGCGGGGCGATGGCGGTTTTGGCGGACCAAAGGAGGGGGCGCCCGAGCCGCATGCGCTGCCAACACGCGCGCCCGACCTTGTGCAGGATTGCGACACGCGGCCCGACCAGGCATTTCTCTATGCACTCTCGGGCGACCGCAATCCGCTGCACCGCGATCCCCGTGTCGCCAAGATGGCAGGATTTCCGCGCCCCATCCTGCACGGGCTCTGCACTTACGGGACCGCGTGCCGCGCAATCGTGTCGACGGTCTGCAAATACGATGCGAACCGGATAGCGGGTTTCGACGCCCGGTTTTCGGCGCCGGTTTTTCCCGGCGAAACGATTGCAACCGAAATCTGGGTGGATGGAAGCGTGGTGTCGTTTCGCTCGAAGGTAAAGGAGCGCGATGTTGTCGTCATTAACAACGGCAAGTGCACGCTTTCTTTCTGACGAAGACCCGGTCGCGGCGGCGGAGGCCTTGATCGCGGAAGGCCGCGCGAGTGAAGCCGCCGCGCTTCTCGGGAAATTCCTCAGCGCAAATCGCGGCGGTCTCCTGATGCGGCTCACGATGCAGAAGGCATTGGCGGCATCGGGCGACAAAGCCGGCGCGCTCGCGATGGCTCGCGAGACTGCGCTCGCCAATGCCAATATTGCGCTTGCGGCGCTCGCGCTGGGCGACGCGCTCCTGGCCGCGGACCAGCTGCCGACCGCGATCGGCGAATTTCAGCGAGCTTTGCGACTGGACCCGCAGCTTGAACGCGCACGTGCGCAGCTTGGCGCGGCGTGGCTCGCCGCCGGAGAAGCACAAAAAGCGCTTGAAGCCTGGGACACGATTGAAAACATAGCGTCTCTGGAGGCGCTCGCACCGGCGATTGCAGATGCAGAAAAGTCCCTGGCGCGGCCGCGCAGCGACCCGCGTTACGTGCGCCATCTCTTCGACCAGTTTTCGGCAAGCTACGATTCGCGCATGATGACAGAGCTCCTTTACAGCGCGCCGTCGATTCTTCGGCAGCTTGCAGAGCTTCTGGGCCTCGACCGACGCGGCCCGCAAGCCATTCTCGATCTCGGTTGCGGCACAGGATTGATGGGTTTGGCGGTGCGGGATTGGGTCGATCGTCTCGACGGAGTCGATCTCAGTCCGGCGATGATCGAGAAGGCACGCCCACGAGCGATCTACGATGAACTTTTCGTGAGCGATGTTGGCGATTGGCTTGCCAGGCAGGAGCGCCATTATGATCTTGTCTTCGCCGCCGACACGCTCGTGTATCTGGGCGATCTCGCGCCGCTATTCGAGGTCGTCGCCCGATGTCTCGCGCGTGACGGGCAATTTCTGTTCACCGTGGAAAAAAGCTCCGGCCCGGCTTTCGAGCTGGGACCAAAGCGGAGATGGCGCCATTCGGAAACCTATCTGCGCGAGCTGGCGGAAGGAGCCGGATTGAATGTGGCCGGATTGATCGCATGCGAGCCGCGGACCGAGGCGGGTTCTCCCGTCGAGGGTCTGGCGGCTGCGTTCGCGCAGTGCGGGGACTCCGCATGAGCAGGATCGGCATTCTCATTTTCGATGGCGTGGAAGAGCTTGATTTCGTGGGCCCGTACGAGGTGTTTACGATGACCAATGAGGTGTTCGGCCGCGCCGGCGAGACGCGTCCGCATGAGATCGCGCTCCTTGCCGAGCGCGAGGTGCCCATCGTCTGTGCCAAGGGCATGCGCGTGATACCGCACGGGACGATCGCGCAAAACGAGTCGCTTGATGTTCTTCTGGTGCCGGGCGGTCAGGGCACGCGGCGCCAGGTCGAAAACACGGCCCTTCTCAACTGGATCGCGCGGGTTTCGGCAGATGCGCAATGGGTCACCAGCGTGTGCACCGGAGCGCTCCTGCTGGCCGCGGCGGGTCCGGCGCGCGGCAAGCGCGTTACGACGCATTGGGCGTTCGTTGAAACGCTGAGGGCGCGCGGGGAGGTTGGAGAAATGCTCGAAGGCGTTCGCTATGTGCGCGACGGCAATCTTGTAACGGCGGCAGGCGTCTCTGCGGGCATCGACATGGCGTTGTGGCTGGTCGGCCAGCTTCACGGTGCGACGGTCGCGCGAAAAGTCCAGAGGGCGATGGAATACGATCCGGCTCCTCCCTACGCCGCGGAAGTTTGAGCTTCGGGGCTTTATTCGGCAGCGTGTGGTGTGCTCTTATCGGTCTCGTCGAAGACACGGCGAGGGGTTCGCATGCTGAAGAGATCGGGTCTCGCATTCCTTATGCTGCTGGCTTCGGGGGGAGCGGCTGCAGCCCAGAGCATGTGCGGCGACCCGCCGATTGCGCCCGTCATTCCGGCTGCCGCGGACATGAGGCAGAAGTCGCCCGCCGATGCATCGTCGGCCCGGCATAACGCCTTTGCGGACGTCAAACGCTGGCAGGGGTCGCTCAAATCCTATCGCGATTGCCTGAACGCGACGATCACGACCGACAAGCGCGACCTCTACGAGGACGCGCGGTCGACAAAGCCCGACAAGGACAAAATGGCACGGACTCAGCAGGAGATGAAGGCATCCAACGACGCCTTCGACGCGTCGGTCAACGAAGAAGAAAAGGTGGTGAACGAATTCCACGCGGTGCAGGTCGCCTACTGCACGCGCACCGATGTCGACGTTTCCACCTGCCCCAAGATCTGACAAGTCCCGCCGCGAATCGCCTATGTTCGCGGGCATGTCAGGCGACCCGCGTGTCCAACGCCGCTTGAGAGCGCGCAACGCGACCCGCTCGGCGATTCTCGATGCGGCGCGGCGCGTGGCCGCGCGCGACGGCGCCCGCAGTCTTTCACTGCGCGCCGCTGCGGCCGAGGCGGGGTTCGCCCCCGCCGCTCTCTATGGCTATTTTCAGAGCAAGGACGAGATTTTGCTTGCCCTTGCTGCGGACGATCTCGTGGCGATTGCGCGGGCGATGCGAGCCGCAGCGGAGAATTGCGGCGCGGAGAGCCCACTCGCCGCAGCATCCTCCGCCGCTCTGTCGCTTCTGCAGCATACCGAAACGATTGCCGCGGTCTCGCAGGCGTTGCCGCAAACGGCCGGCACGGGCGACGCGGAACGTCTGTTCAACGGGCGTTTGATCGCGGCGCTTACCGCACTTTCTCATGCAACGGGCCGCACGGCGGAGAGCCGCACGGCGCAGGCGGATATTGTTTTGTTGGCTGCCGCCTTGACGGGGCTTGCCGTCTTCGCCCGCTCGGGTCGGCTCGGCGCCCTGGGATTTTCCAGCGAGGAAGTCGTTGCGCGTCTCGATGCGCGCTTCACCGGAGCGATGTGAGAGTCGCCGCAGACTCACAATCCGGCCACGCCGGTCGCCATTTGCTCTGCAACCCGCCCAGGTTGTTCGATCGGCAGGAAGTGTGTCCCGCCTTCAAGCGTCACCACCCGCGCGTCCGGCTTAAGGCGCCGGATCAGAGCGAGTTCGGACGCGGTTGCCGTGCTCGCGATCGAGCCGTGCAGAATGGTCAAAGGGCAGGCGATGTCGCGGGCGACCTGCGCAATGCCGCCTGGGGCTTCGTGGAATATTTCTGCCTCCCACGCGGGTGCGCAGGCCAGTCGCCATGTGCCGTCCCCGGCTTCGATCAGGCCGCCTGCGAGATAATCCACGATCGCAGAATCCGGCCACGAGGCGAATATGCCGCGGCCGCGATAGGAATCGAGGGCGGCTTCGCGAGACGGAAATGTGCTGCGGCGCTGTGCGGCTCTTAGTGCGAGGCCGGTCGACGGCTTGTGATCGTCAATGGCCGCCGGAGGTGCAAGAACAGGCTCGACAAGGACTAAAGCGCGCACGCGGGAAGGAGCGGTCGCGGCCGCCATGAGGCCGACCGTCGCTCCCAGAGAATGACCGGCAACAATCACAGGCTCGTCGGTCAGCTGCGCGAGCAGCACGACGAGATCGTCGCGGAAAATCGTCCATCCCTCGGCGAGACCCGGTCGCGTCGGCAGGGTGGAAAATCCGTGACCCCGCAGGTCGCAGGCGATCACATGAAATTGCAAAGCGAGCGGCGCAAGCAGAGCGCGATAGGTCTCTGCGTTGAATCCGGTCGCATGGACAAAGACCATCGCCTCGGCATTTGGCGCGCGCCACTCGAGGCACGACATCGTGTCCGACCCGATGGGCACGGCCGTCCGGACGGGATCGTTGCTCCTCACCGTTAAGCTGACGCGATGAGCGGTCGAAGCGATGGGCCGGTCAAGCGGCGGCGCCGCGAAAATATTCGATCAGAGTCCAGATTCCGATGGCAACGAAGCCCAGCCCGGCGATCAGCTTGAGGGGCACGAACTCAAGATATCGGCTTGCGATAGTGCCGACCAGCACGGAAAGGGCCACGCCGATCACGAGAGCGCCGGCCGAAGCGCAGAAGACCGCCAGCGGCGGCGCCTTGTGTTCGGACGCGAAGAGCAGGGTCGCGATCTGCGTCTTGTCGCCCAGCTCGGCGACGAAGATGGTGACGAACATTACGAGCAATTCGCGCATGGGTTCTCCGTCCGAAGCGGTTCGATGGAACATCTTCCGATATGCGCCCGCACCGCCGCGTTAGCGAGCCTGAAGGAATTTCCACGATTCTGGCGGGCACCAAAAGGCCGGCCGTACCGTTTCAAGTATGGGCACGGAACCGGCGGGCAGGGGCATCGTCCAGAACCAAAAAGGATCAAAATGAGAATTGCACAGATCGCTCCGCTCACCGAAGCCGTCCCGCCGCTTTTGTACGGCGGTACCGAACGGGTGGTGGCCCATCTCTGCAACTCGCTCGCGGAAATGGGACACGAGGTCACGCTGTTTGCCAGCGCCGAGGCGCGAACGCGCGCCAGGCTTGTTCCCATGCGCGCCCAGGCGATACGCCTGGACGCCAGTCCCCTGAAATCGGATGTGGCCGCCCACCTTGCCATGCTCGATGAAGTGCGCCGGCGCAAAGACGATTTCGATATCCTGCATTTTCACATCGACCTTTTGCATTTTCCCTTTTTCGAGGACATCGCGGAGCGGACGCTCACGACGCTGCACGGACGCCTCGACCTCAAGGATCTCGACGCCGCCTATGCGCGCTGGTCCGCCTACCCGCTGGTCTCGATCTCCAACCGTCAGCGCGCGCCATTGCCGGACGCCAATTGGACCGCAACGGTGTCACACGGCATCCCCACCGACCTGTTCAAATTCTCTCCCTCCCCCGAAGGAGGGTATCTTGCATTTCTCGGCCGCGTTTCGCCGGAGAAAGGCGTCGACCGCGCCATCGCACTTGCCCGCGCGGCGGAAGTACCACTCAAGATCGCAGCCAAGGTCGACCCCGTCGACGTCCCCTATTTCCACCGCCGGATCGAGCCGCTTCTGCAGGATCCGCTGGTGGAGTTCGTTGGGGAGATCGGAGACGCGCACAAGTCGGCTTTTCTCGGTAATGCGCTGGCGCTCCTGTTTCCCGTCGATTGGCCGGAGCCGTTCGGCCTGGTGATGATCGAGGCGATGGCATGCGGAACGCCCGTGGTGGCCTGGGATCGCGGCGCCGTGCCCGAGATCGTAGAAGATGGTGTGTCGGGGTTTGTGGTCCGCTCGCATGAAGAGGCGTTGCAGGCCATCAGGCAGTTGAAGAGCGTCAACCGCATGCGCGTTCGTCGTGTCTTCGAACGCCGCTTCTCGGCAAGTGCGATGGCAAAGCGCTACCTCGAAGTCTATGCGCGCCTGCTGCGGGGCGCAGCTTGCGAAGGCACGTTCAAAGACGCAGTCTGAACCACATGTCGCAGACAGCGCCGGCATTTGCCGCCCGCGATCCGGAGGAAATGGAGGGACTCGGCGCCGCCGCGTCGGGCGCCAATCTGTTCGTCCTCAAGCAGGGCGACACGTTCCTGGTCGCTGACGTTTTTGGCGATGTACGAGGGGAGGCGGACGGGCTATTCCACAATGACACGCGCGTTCTTTCGCGTTTGCGGCTGCTGCTCGGCGGCGACCGGCCTTCGCTTCTCGCCGGCGCCGTCAGCCAGGATAATGTGTTCTTTACCGCGCATCTGACGAACCATCCGCTTGCCCCGATCGGCGAGCAATCGACTCCTGAAGGCGTGATCCATGTCGAGCGCGCCCGCTTCCTGTGGGATCGGCGTCTCTACGAATGCGTGACGTTCACCAATTTCAGCGAACGTCGGACGGAGCTTCCGTTTTCGATCGCCTATGGAGCAGATTTTCGCGACATGTTCGAAGTGCGCGGGACGAAGCGGCCGGCGCGCGGCCAGATGCTGGCGCCCAGGCTCTCCGACCGCAGCGTGATCCTGGGCTACGAAGGCCTCGACCGAATGGCGCGCTCCACTGCCATTTCATTTTCGGCAGCGCCCGAACGCATGGCGGTAGACCGCGCCGAATTCAGGATCGCGCTGGCGCCGGGTGCGCGCCACGAGCTGTACATCGAGATCGGGCCGGATGAGGCAGACGTTCCCGCCCGGAATCACTATCGTTCCGCTGCGGCACGTGCGCGATTTGGCATGCGCAGATCGCGCCGTCAGGGCGGCGGCATGCGTTCGTCGGGCCGGCTGTTCGACGACTGGATGGAACGTTCCAGGGCCGATCTGGCATTGCTGACGACCCAGCTTGCGACCGGGCCGTTTCCCTATGCCGGCATTCCATGGTTCTCGACGCCGTTCGGGCGTGACGCGATCATCACCTCGCTGCAGATCCTGTGGCTGGACCCAGGTCTCGCGCGCGGCGTGCTCGCCTTTCTCGCCCAGACGCAGGCGCATGAGCGCTCGGCCTTCCAGGATTCGGCTCCCGGCAAGATCATGCATGAAGCCCGCAAGGGCGAGATGACGACGTTGAAAGAAGTGCCCTTCGGTCAATATTACGGTGCCGTCGACACCACGCCGCTCTTTGTCATTCTGGCCGGCGCCTATGCCGAACGTACCGGAGATCTCGAAACGATCGCACAATTGTGGTCTTCGATCGAAGCGGCGATCTCCTGGATCGAAAACGAACAGGCGATGGATCCCGACGGATTCGTCACCTATCGCTCAGCTGGCGCCGGTCTGGTGAACCAGGGCTGGAAAGACAGCAACGATTCTATTTTCCATGCCGACGGCACGCTCGCGCTCGGCCCCATCGCGGTCGTGGAAGTTCAGGGTTACGCCTTCGCGGCATTTCGGGCGATGGCCGCGCTCTGCGACCGGAGGCGCGACCCCGAAAGCGCGGCGCGCTGGCGAAAACGCGCCGAGAGCCTGCGTGCCGCCGTCGAGGCGCAGTTCTGGATGGACGATCTGGGCTTCTACGCGATCGCGCGCGACGGGGAGCGCCGGCCATGCCGGGTTCGTGCGTCAAATCCCGGGCATCTTCTTTATACGGGGCTGCCGTCGCGGAAGCGCGCACGCCGCGTGATCGAACAGCTTCTTTCGCCCGCATTCAATTCGGGCTGGGGCATCCGGACGCTCGCGCAGGGCGAGGCGCGCTACAATCCCATGTCGTATCACAATGGATCGGTCTGGCCGCACGACATGGCGCTGTGCGCTGCGGGATTCGCGCGCTACGGCGACCGGCGCGGCGTAGTGCGGCTGATGAGCCAGATGTTTGAGGCCGCCGTACGTTTCGACATGCGACTGCCCGAATTGTTCTGTGGCTTTCCGCGCTCGCCGGGCGGGCCGCCGATTGCCTATCCCGTCGCCTGCCTGCCGCAGGCGTGGTCGTCGGGGGCGGCTTTCATGATCCTTCAGTCGTGCCTTGGACTGCGCGTCGATGGCCTGCGCGGAGAGATCCATGTGGTCCAGCCGATGCTGCCGGTGGGAATCGACACGATCGTTCTGCGCCATCTTTTCGTGGGAAACGCGAGCGCGGACATTATTTTTCAGCGCGTCGGCGAGCGCGTGGTCGCTTTTCCGTATGGCAAGGATTCAGGCGCCGTTCCGCTGTTCATCCACGCCTGACTGCTCTCACGCCGCCAAAGGGCCGGCCGTCCCAATCCGCAATGCGGGGAACTGGCGCTCCAGCAGCGCGAAGCCGCCGAACAGGACCGCTGTGTAGAGCAGATCCCCCATCATCTGATTGCGAAGGAACGGCAGCGCCGCGGTGTAGCACGCAATCAACCCCGCCAATGTTCGGGGGTACATGTCGCCCATCGCCCAGATACCGAAATCGACGACGATGAAGAAAAGAATCGAGCTTGCCACCGCCGCGCCCGCGACTGTGAAGGCGGAGCGCCGCGACTGCAGCCAGAGCCCAAGGCAGACGACAAGCGAAAATGAGCCATAGACGGCGAGCATTTGATTGTGAAAACCCAGCACAAGATCACTCAGGAACAGCGCGCCAAGTGTTACTACGAAGGCGAGCCGCTTGTCCGAAAGCGTCGCGCCGCCGAAGAGCGCGATGGCGGCGACCGGCGTCATGTTGGGCGGATGCGGGAGCAGGCGCGATGCAGCGGCAGCCAGAATCATCGTGGCCACCAGCATCAATCGGGGCTTCAGCATTTGTGTGGGCACCTGACTCGAGCCTCATCCATCGCCAGGCTCGGGGTTGGAGCCTTCATGGCGAGCCTGTCGAACCATGAGAGCGGATACCAAGGTACGAATTCGCCCTTGCTACCGCAAGGATCGATTGGCCTGTTTCATTCCTTCCTGGGTATCAGCGCGCATCGTCGATCTCACGAGCCCGCACCGCTGCCGGACGTTTGCTGATGTGGTCCCAGTATCGCTCAAAGGCCGGTCGCTTCTCGAGCCAGCCGAACTGCATCCCCCATCCTATATGCGCGCCAAGGTAAAGATCAGCCGCGGTGAAATTCCCGCCGACCAGATAGTCGCCGTGCGACACCGCGCTCTCGAGAACGTCCACGACCTGGGCGAGAGAGCCATAGCCGGCCATTCCCTTGCGGTCCTCGGGCACGACAAATCCCATCGACTTGTTCGTCGCGGCTGCTTCGACCGGACCGGCGCCGAAGAACAGCCAGCGATAATAGGGGCCGCGCAGACGATCGCCCGAAGGAGGCGCGAGACGGGCGGCGGGGAACGCGTCGGCGAGATAGGCGCAGATCGCCGCACATTCGGTGACGACAATGTCGCCATGTTTGATGGCAGGGACTTTGCCCATCGGATTGATCGCAAGATAAGCCGGCGCTTTCGCCGTGCTCGCGAAATCGAGCAGTTCGGTCTTATAGGGCTGGCCCACCTCTTCGAGCATCCAGCGCACGATCCGGCCGCGCGACATCGGGTTGGTGTAGAAGGTCAGTTCATCCGCCATTTTTGCTTCTCCTTGTTGCTCTTGCGTCAGCTTGTTCTGCTTGATTGCATGAGCCAGCCGAAGCTCGAAGAGCGCAGGCTGGCTGGGGCGGAAGGATTCGAACCTTCGTATGCCGGAATCAAAATCCGGTGCCTTACCACTTGGCGACGCCCCAATGGACGCAGGCCCGCGCCGGGGCGCGGACCTTACTCAGTCGCATGCGGGCTTTCAACGATCGGGGTCCTCGGTTGCGGTGTCGCCATGCCGCCTCTATAAGACCGCCTCCCGAGAAAGCCGGAGAGTAGCTCAGCCTGGTAGAGCACCACGTTCGGGACGTGGGGGCCGGAGGTTCGAATCCTCTCTCTCCGACCAGTATTGTTGGACGACAGATAAGTCTGGACTCCGCCAGACAAAATTGGACTCAATCGACGAGGGTAGGGTCGGCGCCAAACGACGTGTGGCGCCTTCTCGTGGGAAAGATTGGTATGTCGGCTGGATAGCGAGCTGGCCTCCGAAGGGTTGGCTCACAGGTTCGAATCCTGTCCGGTGCGCGGTCCATCGCCATGCGCTTTCCGGGCGAGTAAAGTCTGCGGCTCCAATCGGAGAGAAGCGATGTTCCGTCCTACGCTAGCGCTCGCAATATCAGTTCCACTCGCCTTCTCTGCGGCATCCGCTCATGGCGCCGTGATCATCTCTTCGGACGCGACGCAGAACATGTCGTGTTCGAACGGCACATGCGCGCCGACGGCCGTCGACGCCGTCTTCAACGCGCGCGATCTCCAGGAATGGGGCGCTGTCTTTCGGCCCCAAAGGCAACGTCACCTTCGCCAATCTGGCGAGCAGTCTCACGATCGACGGCACATCCTTCACGCTCGTGGGCGATCTCGAGACGCTGGCGAGCGATATTGCCGCCAACCCGGAAGATGATGTCGCGCTGGCGAACAGCTATGATGCGGGCGGGGACGGAACATACAACGACTCCGTGGTCCCGACCGAATACGAGGGGACATTCACCGGCCTCGGAAACACGATCTCCAATCTGAGCATCGTGGGCGGGAACGAGCGAAACGTCGGCAACGGCATGTTTGCGCTGGTAGGCAACACGGGTGTGCTCGAAAACATCGGCATTGTTAACGCCAAGATCATCGCAACA
>Ga0210406_10000405_pt1 | contig 59558 bp, 49 predicted proteins | sample IncBWC30MmetaG_FD_155454 | JGI IMG/M metagenome (GOLD analysis project Ga0210406, IMG submission 155454) | Forest soil microbial communities from Barre Woods Harvard Forest LTER site, Petersham, Massachusetts, United States - Inc-BW-C-30-M | ecosystem: Environmental > Terrestrial > Soil >...
CGAGGCTGCGGGTGCTTCGGGCGCCCGGTACTCCCTGCGCCCTCTGATCTCTCAGGGGCAGGAATTGAAAGCAAAACTCGCGCGAAACATGCGGCGAGATCGCGAAGCTGTGCCGGCGCATAGCGGGCTGTTTGACAGGTGAAGTCTAGCAAGCGAAGCGCGATGGTTGCAAGAATATCGCAAGTCGGCGTGGAGGTTTAGCCCATCTCCTGCAGGGTGGCCTCCATCCTTCGAGATGCGCGCGAGAAGCGCGCTCCTCAGGATGAGGATCAATCTCTAAATCCTCATGGTGAGGAGCGCGGCAACGCCGCGCGTCTCGAACCACGAGGCCACGGTGTGCACGCGATTGCCCCGTTGCGGCATGTGCAGCATTCGTTCAAGCTGCCTCTCGCGCCGTCCGCTCCAACAGCAGCGTCTGGACGCCGCAGGTGCCGCTGCGCACGGTCATCACCCGCGTGCCCGGCTTGCGACCCTGGCGCACCTCCGACACGTCGATGCCATCAGCCACCAGCCGCGCCCGCGTCGCGTCGATATCGGCGACGCGCCAGCTCAGTCCCCATAATCTGTCGTGCGCCTGGTTGGTACCCGCGACCGGCCGGCGCACCACCTCGACGATGAGATCGCCGCAGCGAAAAAACAGCAACTGGCCCCAGTCCTGATGCGAGCGGTCGAGCGCCATGTCGAGGCCGAGCCGGGCGCCATAAAGCGCCGCGGCGCGCTCGGGATCTTCGGTCGACACCACGACGTGGTCGAGCCCGAGAATCGGCGCCGCCGAGGTCGCCGCCGAGCGCGGCCGCTCGCCGGCCAGTTCGAGAAAGAAGGTCCGCACGCCCCGCGTCAAGTCGGTGGTGGCGCGGGTGCGCTTCCAGCGCAGGAGCGCGCCGGACAAGGAATCGCGGCTCTCGACCTCGGCGATCGGATCCGGCTTCAGCGCGAGACGATCGAGCCTGCGATGCATTTTCGCGATGTCGGCCACGCCGAAGCAGATGCTGGCGAGCCCCTCGCCCGAGGTCTCGATCACATCGCGGATACGGTCGGCGGCCACGCTGAAACCGCTCGGCGCCATCAGCTCCAGCGACATGTTGTCGAGCGTGAACAGCACGGTTTGCCCGCCGTCGGTCGAGCCTTGCCACGACGGCGTACGCCCAAGCAGCCTCTCGCAGGCCGCCTGGCCCGCGGCGATGTCGCCCACGAGGACGACGACGTGATCGAGGCCGGTGATCACGGAAACAGCCCCCGCGTGTTCTTGGCGGCGCGCACTTTCTCGACCCCGATCGCCATCGCCGCGGTGCGATGCGGAATGTTGTCGACTTTGGCGCGCGCCAGCATGTGATCAAAGGCGCGGTCGAGAATGTGATATTCGCGCCGCGTCACCTCCTCCTCCTCCCAGAACAATTGCTGGAGGTCCTGCACCCATTCGAAATAGCTGACGATCACGCCGCCGGAATTGCAGAGGATGTCGGGGATCAGGAAAATCTCGTCCTGACGTTTTTCCAGCACCAGATCGGCGTCCGGCGTGGTCGGGCCATTGGCGCCTTCCGCCAGCACCCGGCATTTCAGATTTTCGGCGACCTTGGCATCGATCACCCGCTCCAGCGCCGCCGGCACCAGCACGTCGCAGGCCAGCGTCAGGAGCTCGGCCGGATCGAAATGCAACTGGTTGGAGTAGCCGGCGATGCTGCCATGGGTGTCGGCGTGCCGCACCAGCGCGGGGATATCCAGTCCCTCGGCCTGATGCAGCGCGCCAGTGTGATCCGAGATCGCAATCACCTTGAGGCCACAATGATGCAGCTCGAGCGCGGCATAGGAGCCGACATTGCCAAAACCCTGGATGACGGCGGTGGCGTTGTTGAGGCTGATCGAGAGTTCCTTCAGCACCCGCTTGGCCAGATGGGCGACGCCGCGGCCGGTGGCTTCGCGCCGGCCCAGCGTGCCGCCGGACGCAACCGGCTTTCCCGTGACGATCTCGGTCACGGTGCGCCCCTGGTACATCGAATAGGTGTCCATGAACCAGGCCATCACCTGCTCGTTGGTGCCCATGTCCGGCGCCATCACGTCGGTATGGGGACCCACGAACGGGATCATTTCCTGCATATAGCGCCGCGACAGCACTTCCAGCTCGCGTCGCGAGATTTTGGCGGGATCGACATTGATCCCGCCCTTGGCGCCGCCGTAAGGAAGACCCGCCAGCGCGCATTTCCAGCTCATCCAGATCGCGAGCGCTGCCACCTCGCCGATGTCGACGGAGGGCGCGAAACGCGTGCCGCCCTTGGTCGGACCCATGGTGAGGTGGTGCTGCACGCGGTAGCCTTCGAACACCGCGACCGTGCCGTCGTCACGGTGGATCGGACAGGACACGGTCACCGCGCGCTTCGGCATCAGCAGGCGGGCGCGCTCGTCCAACGGAATTTCAAGGTGATTGGCGATGACATTGAACTGGTTCGCCGCCATAGCGAACACCGGACCGGCATAGACGGTCATTGTTTCCCCCCTTTTTGTCGCGCTGTAGTCTTTTGATTTTTACCGTTCGCAAATGCGCCAGCCGAAACCGGGTGCGCACGTTAGATTCGGATCACTGGCGATGCCCCGCGAAGGTGGTATTCCGCCCACACCGCTATCTCAAGCGATTAACGCGCAGGGTTTGCGAAAATTTCAGCGAATATCCACAACGACCGGTGCTAAGGTAGGGAGCGCCGGGCAAGGAACTCACTTAACCAGCCCACGGGAAGCGAATGCAGGCTCTCTTCATCGGACAGACCTATATCGACGTTACCTTCATCACCGACCACATGCCGACCGGCGACGAGAAACACGTCGCCTCCGCCTATGCGGTCTCGTTCGGCGGCAACGCCGTTACCGCGGCGTTCTGTTGCGCCAAACTCGGGATCGTGCCGGACCTGATCGCCACCGTCGCCAACGACTGGCTGGGGCGGATGTTTCAGGACATGAGCGCGAAGTATGGAATCTCGATCCATCCGCGCAAGGTCAATTCCTCCTCGCTGTCCTTCATCATGCCGAAGGACGGCAAGCGCGCGATCGTCCGCTGCCGCGACGACGCCCACATCCACCCGTTCCCGCTGCTCAATCTCGGCAGTTGCCGCGCGCTGCATATCGACGGCCACCAGCCGGATGCAGCGATCCACTACGCAAAACTGTGCCGCGAGGAAGGCATCTTGACCTCGCTCGACGGCGGCGGCCTGCGCACCAATACCCATGAGCTCCTGGAATTCATCGACGTCGCCATCGTCGCCGAGCGGTTGTGCGAACAGATGGATCTCACGGTCGAAAAAATGCTGGACTATCTGAAGAGCCGCGGCTGCCGGGTCGGCGGCGTCACCATGGGCGAACGTGGGCTACTCTGGTATGACGAGACCGGCGCGGTCCACACGCTGCCCGCGCTGCCGATCCCGCGCGAGCGCGTGCTCGATACCAATGGCGCCGGCGACGTATTCCACGGCGCCTACATCTATTCCTATCTCGCCAGTCCCGGCAAAAGCTGGCACGACCATTTCGAATTCGCGCGCGCGGCGTCGACCTACAAGATCCAGCGCCTCGGCAATGAGGCGGGATTGCCGACGCTTGCCGACATCGAGGCGGTCAGGCAAGAGTTCGAGGCCAGGGTTTAGCCTCGTAGGGTGGGCAAAGGCGCACTTGCGCCGTGCCCACCGTTTCTCGTGCGGTTAGGCGTGGTGGGCTCGCTTCGCTCAGCCCACCCTACAAGGCTTACCTCAGCGCAGCCTTCAGATCGAAACCCAAATCCGCTGCCTGTTCTGGTTCGATTGAGCGGTCCATGCCAAGCAGTCTGCGGCCGAACATGTGATCGCCTGCCCGGTTGATCGACTCGATGCCGACGAGTCTGCCTTGCTTGTAGCAGAACGCCGAAAACGCCTTCTGCGCGGGATCGCCGCGGATCACGACCTGATCGTAGCCGGTGGTCAGCCCTGCGATCTGCAGCTTGTCGTCGCCCTGGTCGCTCCAGAACCAGGGCCGGCCGTCATAGGTCTTGGCCTCGCCCGTCAGCCGCGCCGCCACGCAGCGCGCGTGGTCGGTGGCGTTTTGCACGGATTCGAGCCGCAGCGATCCGCCGAAGCGCGGACTTTCAAACAGCGCGCAATCGCCGATCGCCGAAATGTTGGGATCACAGGTCAGGAGTTGTTCGTTGACGATGATACCCGAAGCAACCGGCAAGCCCGCTTCCGCCGCGAGCTCGACATTGGGCAAGACGCCGACGCCGACCACGACGAGGTCGGCCGGGATATGACGGCCATCGCTGAGACTGACGCCGGTCACCTTGCCGCCCGCGCCTTCGATGCTGGTGACCTGCACGCCGAGATGAATGCGGATACCGGCTGCGCGGTGTCGTGCTTGAAAATATTCCGAGACTTCCGCGGTCACCGCGCGCGCCATGACGCGGCTTGCGAGCTCGACGACATCGACCTCGAGGCCCTTGATCCGCGCGGTGGCGGCGAACTCGAGCCCGATGAATCCGGCGCCGATGACGACGACGTGTTGGCTGGCCGCCATGCGCCCGCGCAAATCCTCGCTGTCATCGAGGATGCGAAGGTAACGCACCTCGGGCAGATTGGCGTTGGGGATATCGATGAGGCGGTTGCGCGCGCCGGTCGCGAGCACCAGATGGCCATAGTCGAGCAGCGAGCCGGACGCGAGTTTGAGCTTGCGCAGCTCCCGGTCGATCGCGACCGCGTGATCCGCGATCAGCTCGATGGTCTGGTCGGAAAAGAATTTGCCCGGTCGGAACATCAGGCTGTCAGGGCCGCCGGTTCCCTTGAGGTAGGCCTTGGACAGCGGCGGCCGCTGGTAGGGCAGATGCGCCTCGTCATTGATCAGGCGGATAGATTCGGCAAAGCCGTGCTGGCGCAACGAGGCCGCGACCTGAAACCCCGCGTGACCCGCGCCTGCGATCAGAACTGGTCCTTGCGTCATCGGGACGACCCAATTGCAAACGCACAGGAATTACCCATGTCGTCTCCTCTTTCCGCCGATTTTGGCTTGCTCGCCACGTCCTTAAACGAACGGCGCTCATGGCCGCGTCCCGGACGATTGCGGGCTCTATTTGGCCTCATGGTTGACGGGGGCGCAAGAGCCTCTCTGCCCAGGAGGTAAGGCAAAGCGGCATTTTGCAGGCTTCGCCGCGGATTGTCACCCCTCGACATCTGCGATTTAAATGGCGCACGATGTTCTCCATACCGGGGATTTCTGAGATGTCGATAGCCCTTCAAGCCACCGCCTCCCTTCCCGACGATCCCGCATTGCTGCGGATCGAAGGCCGGATCGCCACGATCACGCTCAATCGTCCCGCCGCCTTCAATTCGATCGATCTTTCGATCGCCAGGAAACTCGAGGCGCTCAGCGCCGAGGTCGAGGCCTCGGACGACATCAGGGTCTTGGTGATCGAAGGCGAAGGCCGCGCGTTTTGCGCCGGCGGCGATTTGCAGACCATTGGCGCCGCCGCCGCCACCGACACCATTGCCCCTGTGGTCGGCGAACTCCTCCAGCACTACCATGCTTTCATATCGACCTTGCGGCGGATGCCAAAAATCGTGCTGGCGAGCGTGCACGGCTCGGCCGCCGGCGCCGGCCTGTCGCTCGCTTTCGTCGCCGACCTCTGCATTGCCGCCGAGGATGCCCGCTTCACGCCGGCCTACGCCAAGCTCGGCGTATCGCCCGACGGCGGCGGCACCGCAGGCCTTGCGATGAGCGTCGGTGCGCGGCGCGCGTTGCAGATATTCCTGGCCGAAGACAGTTTTTCAGCCGATCAAGCCTATCAATGGGGTCTGGTCGCCAAAGTCGTTCCGGCGAGCGAGCTCAAAACCGCGACCCGCGAATTGGCGCTCCGTCTGGCGCAGAACGCGCCCGCAGGGCTGGCCGCGACCAAAGCGCTGATCCACCGCGCCGGCGCGACGCCGATCGAGCAGCAGCTCGAGGCCGAGCGCGACGCCATCATCGATTGCATGCACACCGACGAGTTTCGCGCGGCGGTGAAGAAGTTCACGAGCAAGGCGAGATAGCGGTATCGACGCAAATATGGACCTCATCCTGAGGAGCGCGCTCTTGCGCGCGTCTCGAAGGATGATGCCGTGGGCTCACGGTTCGAGACGGCGCAAGAGCGCCTCCTCACCATGAGGACTCTCATTTTCACTTCGGACAGATATATCCGGTCCCCGCCGGCGACTTGAAGCAGCCGACCGATTCCGGGATGACGTGCTTGGGCAACCACAGCACGACATTCGGAAAATAGATCGTAAAGGTGATGGTGATCAAAAACACCCCATAGATCGGAAATGCCGCGCGCAGCGCCTTGCCAAAACTGACGCCGACGAATTTCGACGCCATCAGCAGCACCAATCCGTAAGGCGGCGTGATCAGCCCGAACGCCAGGGTCGCGATCAGCACCACGCCCATATGCACGCCGTTGATATCGCCGGCCTGGGTCAGCGCATTGACGAGCGGCATGAAGATGATGATGGTCGGCACCGGCTCGATGAAATCGCCGATCACGGTGAACAGCAGCACCATCAAGAGCATGATGTAGTGCGGATCGTTGCCGGCGATCGAGGTGATCCAGTCGGCGATGACGATGGCGCCGCGCAAATAGGCCAGCATCCAGCCGAAGGCGTTGGCGGCGCCGATGGTGATCAGCGGCAGCGAAAATATCAGCCCGGCCAGGCAGAAATCGTAAGGGATCCGCTTGATGTGCCCGCGATTGAGCGCGGGGATCACGACCAGGATGATCCAGATCACCGCGACCACGCCGGCTTCGGTCGGCGTGAACCAGCCGGTCAGGATGCCGCCGAGCAGGATCACCGGGATCATCAGCGGCAGTGCGGCATCGCCGGCGGCGAAAACGACCTGGCGCAACGGCGCGCGCGCCTTGCGCATGCCGGAGGGACCGAAGAAATAACAATAGATCATGAGCCCGAAGCCGATCATGAAGCCGGGCACGACGCCGGCCATGAACAGGCCGGCGATCGAGACGTTGCCGACTGCGCCGTAGACGACGGCGGTGATGCTCGGCGGCACCAACGCCGCGATAGTGGATGCGGAAGCGATGATCGCGGCGATGAAGGCCGGCGTGTAGCCTTCCCGTTTCATCGGGCCGCCCAGCGCGCGGCTCATGACCGCGACGTCGGCGGTGGTCGATCCCGACATTTCGGAGAAGAACATGCTGAAGACAACGACGACCTGGGACAGTCCACCCCGGATATGGCCGACCAGCGACAATGACAGGTTGGCGATCCGCACCACGACATTGGCCGAGCTCATGAGCTCGCCGACCAGCAGGAAAAACGGAATCGCGAGCAGCGCTTCGGAATCCACACCGTCAAAAATCTTCTGGACGATCGCCGCGAGCGAAACGTCGGCGAGGAACGCGCCGACGAAGACGCCGCCCAATAATGAGAACGGCACGGGCACGCCGAGATAGCCGAAGAACAGGAAGCAGAACGACATCAGCGCCAGAATGACCGGTGCGCTCATATCCCTGCCCTCGTCTTCATCGAGACGCCTTCAACCGGCGGGATCACCAGATCCTCGTCCGGCGGCACCGGGTGATCGAACCCGTTGCGGATGCCGTTGACCAGTTGCTCGATCGTGAACAGCGCGATCAGCGCGCCGGACAACGGGATCACGGCATAGAGCGAGGCGATCGGCGTGCCCGAAGGCAGGCGGAAACTGCCAAAACCCCTGATGTAGTTGAGATAGCCGAACCGGATCAGGCAAATCGCCACGCCGAGCACGATCAGGCGGATGATGATTTCGACGATCAGGCGCGGGATGCCGTGCATCGCCTCGGAGATCGCGGTCAGATAGAGATGATCGTTGCGGCGGGTGGCAACGGCCGCACCGATGAAAATCGCATAGATGAACAAGGTGGAAGTGACTTCCTGCAGCCACAGCCAGGGATGGCCGATGGTCCGCGTGACGATGTCGCATGTGACCGATAGCGAGAAGCCGAAACACAGCACGCCGCAAAGCATCATCAGGCCAAGTTCGAGCCGGTCGAACGCCCGCCATTTCAGGTGATGCTGCCGTTGCAGCACCAGTTTGTCGGCAATGGCCATCAAATTCTCCGACGTCCCCGTTGCGTCATCGCCGGGCATAGCCGTCCAAAGGACGGCGTCGCTTCCGCTCGCCTATGCCCGGCCATCCACGTCATTGATACAGCTGAAGAGGAAGAACGTGGATGCCCGGCACCCGGCTACGCTAAGGCTCCGCCGGGCTTAATGCCAGTCCGCCGAAGCTTTAGCGAAGGTGGGCGCAAGGCCGGGCACGACGATTTCTTGGCTGGCTCTAATTGATCGCGCGGATCAGGTTCTTGATCTTTTCGGCGTGCGGGCCGAGCTCCTTGGCGAGTTTGTCGAGCAAGGGATCGGCGACCGCCACGAAGCCGGACTTGTCGACGTCGGTGACGATCTTGACGCCGATCGATTTCAGCTTGTCCTGCGATTGATGCTCGAGCTCGATCGCTTTTGCGGGCTGCTTCCTGTTGACCTCGTCGGCCGCGGCCTGGACCCAGCCCTGCTGCTCCGGCGTCAGGCTGTTCCAAAGCTTGTCTGAGACCCAGACCAGGCTGTTATTGGCCTCATGCTCGGTCATCGAGAGCACCGGCGCCACTTCGTAGTGCTTGTTGGCGAGATAGACGTTGACGCCGTTTTCGGCGACATCGACCACGCCGGTCTGCAGCGACGTATAGACGCTGCCAAACGGCATGTGCACGATCTGCGCGCCATAGGCCGGGAACGTGGTGTCTTCCGTCGGCGTCGCCTGCACGCGCACCTTGAGGCCTTTGACGTCGCCGATGTTCTTGATCTCGCGCTTGGAGTACATGCTGCGCAGGCCCAGCGTCGAGAGCGCGATGACGCGGGCGCCCTGCACGGTATCCGATATCATCGCCTTCACCGCCTTGGCCACTTCGGGATCGGCGATCGCCTTGACCAGATGTGCCTCCGAGCGGAACAGGAAATGCATCGACATCACGCCGGCCTGCGGCGACAGCGTCGCGGCATTGGCGGACGAAGAGATGCAGAATTCGACGTCGCCGGATTTGACCAGTTGCAGGACCTGCGGCTCCTGCCCGAGCTGCGCGCCCGGATATTGGTCGATCAGCATGGTGCCCTTGCTCAGCTCCTTCAGCTTGTCGCTGAAGATGTCGCCGAGGATCCCGTAGCCGGTGGTCTTGGGCTGATCGTAGGCGAAGCGATAGTGTTTTGCCTCCTGTGCAGCGGCGCTTGCGGTCGCCATGATTATGGATGCGGCCACGACCGCACCGAGAACCCTGTTCAAGCTCGCCATCGCTTCCCCCCTCTGGTGCTTTTCTTTCATCATCCCATCGGACGTGTTTGATTGTCAATTGAACGAGACGCTACCCCTTCCCCTTCGCGCGCATAAAGTCGAAATCGCAGCCTTCGTCGGCTTGCAAGATGGTCTCGTGGAAGAGATGCGCGTAGCCGCGACTGGCCCATTCCGGGGTCGCCATCGGCTTGAGCGCCGTGCGGCGTCTTTCGAGCTCGGCGGCATCGACCAACAGATCGATGCTGCGCTTACTGACATCGAGCCGGATCATGTCGCCGTTCCTCACCAGCGCCAAGGGACCGCCGGCGGCGGATTCCGGCGTGATGTGCAGCACGATGGTGCCGAACGCCGTGCCGCTCATCCGCGCATCCGAGATCCGCACCATGTCCTTGACGCCGGCACGCCCGAGCTTCCGCGGGATCGGCAGGTAACCCGCTTCCGGCATGCCCGGTGCGCCCTTCGGTCCGGCATTGCGCAGCACCAGCACGTCGTCGGCGTTCACATCCAGCGCGGGATCGTCGACCCGCAGCGTCATATCTTCGATGGATTCGAACACCACGGCACGGCCGGTATGCTGCAGCAGTTTGGGGCTCGCCGCCGAATGTTTTATCACCGCGCCGCGCGGGGCGAGGTTGCCGTGCAATACCGCCATCGCGCCTTCCGGCTTGATCGGATTCTTTCGCGAGCGGATGGCATCCTGCCTGGGGACTTCCTCGGCACCAGCGACGACGTCGCGCAGCGTCTTGCCGGTAATGGTTTTGGCATCGAGATCGATGAGGTCGCCGAGCTGCGCCATTAATTTCGGCAAACCCCCGGCATGATGGAAATGTTCCATGTAATGCTCGCCCGAGGGTTTCAGGTCGACCAGCACCGGCACTTCCCGACCCAGCTTGTCGAAGGCTTCGAGATCGATGCGATGCGGCGTGCGATTGGCGATAGCGGTGAGATGAATGAGACCGTTGGTCGAACCGCCGATCGCCTGCAGCACCACCTGCGCGTTTCGGAACGATGATTTCGTCAAGAGCTCGCTGGGTTTTGGCCCCTTCGCGACCGCCATGGCGGCGGCGACCTTGCCGCTTGCCTCGGCAAGCCGAAAACGCTCGGCATGCGGCGCCGGTATGGTCGCGCTCATCGGCAGCGACAGGCCCAGCGCCTCGGTGACGCAGGCCATGGTAGACGCCGTGCCCATCACCATGCAGGTGCCGACCGAAGGCGCGAGGCGCCCGTTGACCGCCTCGATCTCGTCATCATCAATTTCGCCGGCGCGGTATTTCGCCCATAACCTTCGGCAATCGGTGCAGGCGCCCAACACCTCGCCCTTGTGATGGCCGACCACCATGGGGCCGACCGGAATGACGACGGTCGGCAGATCGGCCGAGACCGCCGCCATGATCTGCGCCGGCAAGGTCTTGTCGCAGCCGCCGATCACGACCACCGCGTCCATCGGCTGGGCGCGGATCATCTCCTCGGTGTCCATCGCCATCAGATTGCGCAGATACATCGAGGTCGGATAGGAAAAACTCTCGGCGATCGAGATGGTCGGAAACACCATGGGCATCGCGCCGGTCAACATCACGCCGCGCTTTGCCGCCTCGATGATCTGGGGGACGTTGCCGTGACAGGGATTGTAGTCGCTATAGGTGTTGGTGATGCCGACGATCGGGCGGTTGAGCGCATCGTCCGAATAGCCCATCGCCTTGATGAAGGCCTTGCGCAGGAACAGCGAGAAGCCGGCGTCGCCATAACTCGTCAGTCCCTTGCGCAGTCCGTCAGACATTTCGGTTTCCTTTTATGTACCTCGTCATTCCGGGATGGTCCCAACGGGTCGGCGCTTGCGCCGCCCGATGACAGGCTCCGGACCAGACCTCAGATGCGCAATTGCGCATCGTAGTTCGTGCTTCGCACGCCCCGGAATGACGTGGTTATTTTTTCCAGTCGGTGATCCTGCTCATGTCGCCGTCGAACTCCATGCCGCAGAAGGCGCCGCCCTGGTAGAAATCGCCGACCGGATCGGGCTTGAGCTTGGCCTGTTCGGCAAAAGCGTGCTCGCGAAAATCCTCGGCCCGCCCCGTTGGGCGATAGCCGAGATCGTAGGCGCGGTGATTGTCCCACCAGGAGCGCTCATTGTACGAGGCGCCATAGAAAATCTCGAAATGGATGTCAGGATGATCGAGCCCGATCCGGCACAGTTGAACCAGGTCCTCCGGCTTGAGCCAGATCGACAACCGCCGATGATCCAGCGGCCTGTCGCCGACATTGCCGATCCTCAGGCATGTGACCTTGAGCCCGTGCTTGTCGGCATAGAGCGCGCCGAGCGCTTCGCCGAACGCCTTGCTGACGCCATAGCGGCTGTCCGGCCGTGTCGTCACATCGGTGCCGATCCGGTGATGCCTCGGATAGAAGCCGACCGCATGGTTCGATGACGCGAACACCACGCGCTTGACGCCCTTTCGGTGCGCAGCCTCGAACAGATTGTAGCAGCCGATGATGTTGGATTGCAGAATATTATCCCAGGGACCCTCGACCGAATAGCCGCCGAAATGCAGGATGCCGTCGATGCCTTCGCAGATCGCCTCGACCTGCGCGATGTCGGACAGCTCGGCCGCCCTGAACTTTTCGCCAGTGCCCAGATCGGCGGGCGCCTTGAGGTCGCTGAGCAAGAGGTCCGGATAGATCGGCGGCAGCAATTTACGTAAAGCGGTGCCGATTCCCCCGGCAGCGCCGGTCATCAATATGCGTGGCATTTCTTCCCTCGTCTCTTGAGCCGCTGATTTGCGGTCGTTGGCCGGGAGTGATAGCAAACCAAACCGCGAGGAAACGCAACAACGAGAACAGCAAATGTCCGATGCATCATCCCATGCGCAGATCCATTCTCAAGCCTGGCGCCCGGCAAGCCATTATCCCGATCCCGCCATCCACGCGCTCGATCCCAGGTTCGAGAAATACTGGCTCAAATTGTCGGCGGTGGAACGGCTGACCACGGGTCTGCGCTGGGCCGAAGGCCCGGTGTGGTTTGGCGACGGCCGCTATCTTCTCTGCAGCGATATCCCGAACCAGCGCATCATCAAGTGGGAGGAGGAAACCGGCGCCGTCAGTATCTATCGCAAGCCGTCGAACTTCGCCAACGGCAACACGCGCGACCGCCAGGGCCGGCTCGTCACCTGCGAACATGGCGGCCGCCGCGTCGTCCGCACCGAATATGACGGCTCGATCACGGTCCTGATCGACGCCTTCGACGGCAAGCGGCTGAACTCGCCGAACGACGTCGTCGTAAAGTCCGATGGCTCGATCTGGTTCACCGATCCGGTGTTCGGGCTGCTCGGCAACTACGAGGGCTACAAGGCCGAGCCCGAGATCGACGCAAATGTTTACCGGATCGACGGGGCGACCGGCAAAGCCAGCATCGTCGCCGAGGGTGTGCTCGGACCCAACGGACTTTGCTTTTCGCCGGACGAAAAAATCCTCTATGTCGTGGAATCCCGTGGCGTGCCGAACCGCAAAATCCTCGCCTATGACGTGGCCGAAAGCGGCGACACGATCGCCAACAAGCGCGTGTTCATCGACGCCGGACCCGGCACCCCCGACGGCATGCGCTGCGACATCGACGGCAATCTGTGGTGCGGCTGGGGCATGGGCGATCCCGAGCTTGACGGCGTAGTCGTGTTCGCGCCCGACGGCGTCATGATCGGCCGTATCGCGCTGCCCGAGCGCTGCGCCAACCTCTGTTTCGGCGGCTTGAAGCGCAACCGCCTGTTCCTGGCCGCGAGCCAGTCGATCTATGCGCTCTATGTGAACACCCAGGGCGCGCTGGGGGGCTAGTTTTATTCGTAGGGTGGGCAAAGCGAAGCGTGCCGACCATTCAACGACTTGCCGCAAGGGAGATGGTGGGCACGGCGCAGATGCGCCTTTGCCCACCCTACGCATGTAGATCGCTTACGCCGCGCTAAAGCCGGCGATCGCCTTGGCCTCGAGATATTCCTCCAGGCCGTACTTGCCCCATTCGCGGCCGTTGCCGGACTGCTTGTAGCCGCCGAACGGCGCGGTGCGCTCGTTCGCCACGCCCTGCAGATTGACGTTGCCGGCGCGTAGCTTGCGGCCGACCTTGCGGGCGCTTTCGACGGTATCGGCGGAGACGTAACCGGCCAGACCATACGGCGTGTCGTTAGCGATCTTCACCGCGTCGGCTTCGTCCTTGGCGCCGAGGATGGTCAGCACCGGTCCAAAAATTTCCTCGCGCGCGATCGTCATGTCGTTGGTGACGTCGGCAAAGACGGTCGGGCGCACATAGAAGCCCTTGTTGACGCCCTCGGGGAGACCGGGACCGCCGGCAACCAGCGTTGCACCTTCCTCGATGCCTTTCTGGATGAGCTTCTGGATCTTGTCCCACTGGCCGCGGTTGACGACCGGACCGATGGTGGTGCCGTCCGCACGGGGATCGCCGGCCTTGGTCTTCTCCGCGACGCCCTTGGCGATGGCGGCCACTTCCTTCATCTTCGACAGCGGCACGATCATCCGGGACGGTGCGTTGCAGGACTGGCCCGAATTGTTGAACATATGCATCGCGCCACCAGTAACGGCCTTGGCGAGGTCGGCGCCTTCGAGAATGACGTTCGGCGATTTGCCGCCGAGCTCCTGGCTGACGCGCTTCACCGTGGGTGCCGCGCGCTTGGCGACATCGACGCCGGCGCGGGTCGAGCCGGTGAACGAGATCATGTCGATGTTCGGGTGCTCGCTCATCGCGGCGCCGACTTCGGGGCCAAGCCCGTTGATCAGGTTGAACACGCCCTTCGGCACGCCGGCTTCGTGCAGGATTTCAGCGAAAATCAAGGCCGAGCTAGGCGTAAATTCCGACGGCTTCAGGATCATGGTGCAGCCGGCCGCCAGCGCCGGCGCGACCTTGCAGGCGATCTGGTTCAAGGGCCAATTCCAGGGCGTGATCATACCGACCACGCCGACCGGCTCACGCAGCACCACCGCCGTGCCGAGGGTTTCCTCGAAATGATAGTTCTTGAGCACGTCGAGGGTGGAAGCGAGATGACCGAGGCCTGCGCCGGCCTGCAGTTTTTCCGCCATCGGCAGCGGCGCACCCATCTCGTCGGAAACGGCGGCGCCGATATCCTTCATGCGGGTCTTGTAGACTTCGATGATTTTCGAAAGCAGCGCGACGCGCTCCTCGCGGCTGGTCTGCGAATAGGTCTCGAACGCGCGTCGTGCCGCGTCGACCGCCTTGTCGACGTCGGCCTTGGAGCCAAGGGCAACCTCATACATCGCTTCTTCGGTCGCCGGATTGACGACGGGGGTGGACTTCTTGACGACCGGATCGACCCAGGCGCCATCGATGTAGAATTGCATGCGGTTGACCATCGTAAACCTCTTTATTTCGGGCCGAATGAAGGGGGCAGGTAGCGTTCGGCAACTATTCTTGCACGAAAGCCCGGCAAATTGAACCCGCCATATGCGGGGCGCCGGCTTGCGGCGCACGCTGGATATAAGGTCAGCGGTGTGGCGCTGGCAAGGTGGTCGGTCGTCAATATGGGTCCCGGCTCTGCGGAGCAGCGTGAAGAACGCTGCACCGCGTCCGGGACACGGAATGATGGCTCGAAACAAAGTTCTCGTGGCCCCGGATGCTGCGCAGCGCGAAGCGGTGCGCTGCTGATCCGGGGCCCACGGTTACGTCATCACACCGCCATCTTGCGGTGCCGCACCGGCGCGCCGACGGTCGAGGCTTCCGCCGCATCGATGATGGCGTTGGCGTCGATGCCGTGGTGGCGGTAGAGGTCGGGAATCGTGCCGGTCTGACCAAAATGCTCGACGCCGAGCGCCTCGAGGCGGTGGCCGCGCACGCTGCCGAGCCAGCCGAGCGCTGCGGGGTGGCCGTCGATCACGCTGACGATGGCACAGTCGCGGGCGAGCGGCGCCAATAATTGCTCGATATGGCTCAGATGCTGCACGCCGCGCCGGTCGCGGCGCAATTGGCGCGCCGCGGTCCAGCCCGCATGCAGCCGGTCGGCCGAGGTGATCGCGAGCAGCCCGATATCCCGGCGGCTCTCGCCGATGAAGCCTGTGGCCTCGATCGCCTCCGGTGCGAGCGCGCCGGTATAGGCGATCACGATTTCGCAATTCGGCCCCGGCTTGCGCAGCCAATAGGCGCCGGCGGTGATATCGCGCTGCAATTCGCCCGTCATGATCCGCTGCGGCTGCTCGATGGTGCGGGTCGAAAGCCGTAAATAGACCGAACCGCCCTCGGCACCTTCGCGCTGCATGTGGCGAAAACCGAAAGCCATGATCACCGAGAGTTCATCGACAAAGGCCGGCTCGAACGAGATGAGCCCATCCTGCGCCATGCCGATCAAAGGCGTCGCGATCGACTGGTGCGCGCCGCCTTCGGGCGCGAGCGTAATGCCCGACGGCGTCGCCGCCACCATGAACCGCGCATCCTGGTAGCAGGCGTAATTGAGCGCATCGAGACCGCGTTCGATGAAGGGGTCGTAGAGCGTTGCGACCGGCAGCAGCCGCACGCCATTGATCGCATGCGACAAGCCCAAGGCCGACATCAGAATGAACAGGTTCATCTCGGCAATGCCGAGCTCGATGTGCTGGCCTTTGGGCGAGAAATCCCAGTTGAAGGTCGATGGAATCTTCTCCTGCCGGAACAAGTCAGCATTTTCGGCTTTCGCAAACAGCCCGCGCCGGTTGACCCAGCCGCCGAGATTGGTCGACACGGTGACGTCGGGCGACGCGGTGACGATGCGCGAGGCCAATTCGCTGTCGCCGCGCGCGAGTTCATTCAGCACCAGCCCAAAACCCTGCTGGGTCGACATCTGGGCGGCCTGATTGAACGGGAGCCGCTCGGGCACGTCCATCACGGGCGCGGTCAGGCGGCGGCGTCCTTCGCGGTTGAACGGAGCATTGGCAAGAAACGCCTCGAGCTCGCTTGGGCTTTGCGAAAGCCCCTCGAATTTTTCCCACTCATGGCCCGGGCGGATGTTCTGGTGGCTCCGCCACTTCTCCATCTGCGCCACCGTCATTAAGCCGGCATGGTTGTCCTTGTGGCCCTGGAACGGCAGGCCGACGCCCTTGACGGTGTAGGCGATGAAGCAGACCGGGCGATCATGATCGATCGCCTCGAACGCCTCGATCATGGCGGCCATGTCGTGGCCACCGAGATTGGACATCAGCGCCAGCAACTCCTCGTCGCTGCGGCGATCGATCAGCCGCGACACCTCGCCCTGATCGCCGATATCGTCCTGGAGATGCTTGCGAAACGCGGCGCCGCCCTGGAAGCACAGCGCGGCATACATCTGGTTCGGACAATGATCGATCCAGCGCCGCAGCGCCTCCCCGCCGGGCTCGGCGAAGGCCTGACGCATCAGGCTGCCGTATTTCACGATCACCACGTCCCAGCCGAAATTGCGGAACATGGATTCGAATTTCGCCCACAGCCCCTCGCGCACCACGGCGTCGAGAGACTGCCGGTTATAGTCGACCACCCACCAGGTGTTGCGCAGGCTTTGCTTCCAGCCCTCCAAGAGCGCCTCGAAGATATTGCCCTCGTCCATCTCGGCGTCGCCGACCAGCGCAATCATCCGCCCCTCGGGGCGATCTTGCATCCAGCCATGCGCCTTGACGTAGTCCTGCACCAGCGATGCGAACAAGGTCTGCGCCACGCCGAGCCCGACCGAGCCGGTCGAGAAATCGACGTCGTCGGTATCCTTGGTGCGCGACGGGTAGGACTGCGCCCCTTTAAAGCCGCGGAAATTCTCCAGCTTCTCTTTGGTTTGGTGGCCGAACAGATACTGGATGGCGTGAAACACCGGGCTCGCATGCGGCTTCACCGCGACGCGGTCCTGTGGCCGCAGTACCGAGAAGTACAGCGCCGACATGATGGTGGCGAGCGAGGCGGAGGAGGCCTGGTGGCCGCCGACCTTCAACCCATCGGTATTTTCGCGGATGTGGTTGGCGTGATGGATGGTCCATGACGACAGCCACAGCACTTTGCGCGCGAGCGCGGACAAAAGTTCAAGGCGTGCGGGTTCGACCGCCATCACGTGTCTCCGGACCCTCGGCCGCTCATTTTGGGCCTCTCATGTTAGTCCTCCGGCCGGCGCCAAAAATCTCAAATTTTCGCGCCATACCTGCCTAAATTGGGATATCTTACCATTTCTGCTTCCATTTTCCGTGGTTTATCCCAATGCATGCCCTCGACGCCATCGACCGCAAAATCCTGTTCCTGCTGCAATCCGACAGCCGCATGACCATGGCCGAGCTTGCCGACAAGGTCGGGCTTTCGGTCTCGCCATGCCATCGCCGCGTCAAGCTTCTGGAAGAGCGCGGCGTCATCACCCGCTATATCGCAACCGTCGACCAGAAATCGCTGGGGCTCCATGTCAGCGTCTTCATCTCGATCAAGCTGGCGCGGCAGAAGGAGGAGGATCTCGATCGCTTCGCCAAGGCGATCTCGAAATGGGACGAGGTCTTGGAGTGCTATCTGATGACGGGCAATCGCGACTATTTGTTGCGCGTGGTCGCCGCCGATCTCTCCTCCTACGAGGCGTTCCTGAAGACCAAGCTAACGCGGCTCGACGGCATCGCCTCGATCGAGTCGAGCTTTGCGCTCTCCCAGGTGAAATATTCGATCGCGCTGCCGGTGTGAGCCGCCTGCACCTCCGTCATTGCGAGCGAAGCGAAGCAATCCATCTCGCAACAGAAAGAAAGCTGGATTGCTTCGTCGCTAATGCTCCTCGCAATGACGGCTAGTCACAGCTTCGCGATCTCGCGGCCCGATATGCCCGAGGTTTGCCAGAAATTTCCTTACCCTCCCAATCAGAGGGCGCAGGGAATACCGGGCGCTCGATGCACCCGCAGCCTCGCGTGCGAAAGTAAAAAGCACACGAGTTAGTAAACCACGGTCACACCGGAATCACCCGGCATTCCCCGCGCAATGGTTTTTAACGCCTATAACGCGCTCTCCCCGGTGACCGGCTCTTTTGCCACCGTCGCCTGCGCTTCTTATCGCAGACTTGACTCCAGCACCGCGAAGCCAGGACCACACGCCTTGGCCGTCCGCGAGGATAGCGCCTTCGTCCTTGGCGCCGCCCGCGTCCCGCCCCGCGTTTCGTGACGATCGCGAGCCGCCCCTCTGAGTGGGACGGGACCCAATCGCTATAGCGCTGATTTGGCCCCGCCGTCAAGTGAAATTCCGAAATTCAGAAATTGATACAAATGCCACAGAAAGTGGCTTGAGAGGTCGGCCTGTTGAAATGTTCAGCGCCGCAATCTCGCCGGCTGCGCGGCAAGCAGAAAACGAACGAGGCGCGTCAGGAAGCAAGCACCGGCAAATAGGCGCTTCGATACGCCCCGGGCGTGATGCCCATGGTCTGGCGAAAACTGCGGGTGAGATGCGCCTGATCGGCAAAGCCGGAGGCTGCCGCCGCATCGCTCAGTGAATGACCGAGCCTGATCATGCCCGCGGCGAAGCGGACACGAGCCTGCCTCTGGTAGCCGTGCGGCGTCATGCCGGTTGCCTGCTGAAAGGCGCGGAACAGGCGGAACGGCGGCAGTCCGGCTGCGTGGCCGATGTCGGCAAGATGAACATGCTCGTCGAGATGGTGATCGAGAAAATCCCGCGCCAGCCGGATCGCACGCTGCTCGCGGCCGGATTCCGGTATCGCCGTCTTGGCGCGCATATGCCGCTCGAACAGCCGCGAGACGAACTTGCAATATGCCTCCTCCCGCTTCAGCCGCGGTCCGGCGGATTCCGAACAGCGATGAACCCCGCGAAAAAGCGGGTTGAGGCCCGGGTCGCGAATGATCGGGCCGGCTAGCGCCGGCGTCCGGCCCACCCCTTCGTCGCCGTCGCCGAGGATCGCCTGCAGCTGGCTCATTTCGACATAAAGCGTGCGCAAGCTCCAGCCGTGATCGTCGACCGGCCATCCCGCGTTAGGTTCTTCAGCATCGATCGCATAGAGATCGCCGGCCCGCACAACGAATTCCGCCCCGCGCATCTTGATGCGAACGGCGCCTTTCGTGATCAGGGCGAAGCAGGCCTTGTCGTGGGTATGGACGTCATAGCTGTAATTGGCAAAGCTGCCGCGCAGAAGCTCGGCGGAGCCGAGTTCATCGGCGCGCCAGATTTTTGTCTGCACTGTGCCGAGGCGTCTCACAATCGTCTTTCGTACCTGGGCGTCGCAAAAATCGGCCGACATTCCCGATCATAGTCATCGAGATCGGGGATGCAAGGAGAAGCAAGCGAATTGAGCCGAGCGAGGTGCTCGCGCAACCGAACGAGTTCGAGGTTTCTCGCCTCGTCGGTGATGTAGGGGACATGGAAGGCCCAGAACGGCTCCACGACCGTGTAGCCGACATACCCCAACGTTCCGCGGCTAAGGTGCCGAAACATCGGCTCGATCTCGCCACGGATCGCGCCCGTTCCAAACATATGCGACCGCGCGCCCATCGAGGCGATGATGATGGCGCGCCTCCCCGCCATCGGACCTCGGCCGTAGAAGCGCCGCCCGCCATAGAACAGACCGGACAAGACGCGATCGATCCAGCCTTTCAGGATTGCCGGCAGTGAGAACCAGAACACGGGAAAAACCAGAATCAAGATGTCGGCGGCGAGCGCGCGCTCGACCTCGCGCGCGACGTCCGGCGCGATGGCATCCTGTTCAACAGCGTATCTCTGCTCGAGCGCATAGGAGAGATAGGAAGCGTCACGCCGCATCGCGAAGTCCGCAGATGACGCGACCGGATTGAAGCGCTCGGCGTAAAGGTCGGACACCGTTACCTGGTGGCGCGCCTCGGCAAGGCAAGCAACGGTGGTGTCCTTCATGGCGGCGCAGAAGGATTTCGGCTCGGGATGGGCGTAGACGAGGTGAACTCTCATCTCGATGTTTCCCGTCTGCATGGCCGGACGTATCGATCAGATCGGCGCCTGCGAGATGAGGGTGGCTTTTGCCAAGTGCAAGCGCGATGACCGCAGCCGCATTGGCAGCTCGGCCGGGCGGTAACGACTGGTCGACGACGACGCACCGTGTTGCTTCCGGTACGTTTTTCTTGCATTTCCCGGATCAACGGAAAGCCTTGACGTTCCTTGTCGAACTGAAGGCAGTATCGCAGCCCATCAGGAATTTTGTCTTGAACCCTATTGCAGGAACATCCCGGCAACCACCGCATACCCGGACATCGCTCGCTTGCCGTCTGCTACCCTGCCGCCGCGGCCCGGGAACAGTCGCCGGCAAACCTTACGCGTTCGGCGACAGTTCGCCGTCGAGCGCCAGAAGCTGCGAGCGCCGGATGCGCTCGCGGTGCGCGGTGTAGAGACCGCTGGCGACGATGAACGCCGCGCCTGCGACAGTCCAGATATCGGGCACTTCGCCGAAGATCAGGAAGCCGAGCAGGCTGACCCACACCAGCTGGGTATAGGAGAACGGCGCCAGCACGGAGGCATCCGCATAGCGGAAGGCGAGCACGACGATCCACTGTCCTGCGGTGGATGCCACGCCGATCAAGATCCCGAACAGGACGTCGTGCCAGCTCGGCGCGACCCAGACCGAGGGCACCAGCGCGGAGAGGATGCAAACGCCGGCGATCGACGAATAGGTCATGGTGGTGAGGGCACGCTCCTTGCCGCTCAGCATGCGCGTCATGATCAGCGTGCAGGCCCAGGTGAGCGCGGAGATGAGCGGAAAGAACGCCGCCGGATGAAATGCGCCGCTCCCCGGCCGCAGGATGATCAAGACGCCGATCAGGCCCACGGCCGTTGCGATCCAGCGCCTGATGCCGACTCTTTCGCCGAGGAAGACAATCGACAGTGCGGTGACGAACAGCGGCGAGACGAAGCCGGTTGCGGAGGCTTCCGCAATCGGGAGAAACCTTAAGCCCGAAATGAAGAACAGCGATGAGCCGAGCAACGCCGCGCCGCGCATCAGTTGCAAACCGAGGTTTTGGGTTTGCAGCGCATAGAGCCGCGTGCCGGGCAGCATTGCGGGAGCCATGATCAGCGCGAACACCAAAAACCTGATCCAGGCAATCTCGATCGAGGGCAATGTCGCCGACAGATATTTCGCGGTGACGTCAGAAGCGCCGAGAAATACCGTCGACGCCAGAATCAGCGCGATGCCCCTGAACGGCCGATCGGCGCGCGCCGGCGCGCGCTCGGCAGCGGATTTCTTTTCAGGCAAAGATGATGAGGCGCTGTCGAGCCTGACGGCTGCGGCGGAAGGCGGGGTCACGATAAAACTCGGGCCGTTAATCGAATCGGGCGAGGTTTTAGAAGACGGCAAATGCGCTCCTTCGACAAGTCCCGAAAACAGGATGCCGATATGCGCGGATTGAGCGCGGGCCACTCGCCGCTGCCGATGGTTAACCTCATCCTGAGGAGCGGCCACTTGGCCGCGTCTCGAAGGATGGTCACATCGGGGCCTCATGGTTCGAGACGCGCGAAGACGCGCTCCTCACCATGAGGATTTGCCAGCTACAGCATCGGCAAGCCCTGCGATTTCGCCCCGCGCGGAAACGCCTTGTCGAGTGCGGCGATCTCCTCCTTGCCGAGCACGAGATCGCCGGCCGCGGCGTTCTCAGTGGCGTGTTCGGCGCTCGATGCCTTGGGAATCGCGAACACCGTCATCTCACGGGTCAGGAAACCGAGCGCGATCTGGCGCGGCGTCGCCTTGTGCGCCTCGGCGATCTTTTGCAGCACTTTGCCCGCATCGCTGCGCGGCGACGGAAAATCATCGTGCCCGAACGGCGAATAGGCGACCACCGCGACGCCATGCTGCGCGCACCATGGGATCACCGCGTGCTCGATCGCGCGCTGGCGCAGATGATAGAGCACCTGATTGCAGGCGATGCTGCCCTCGCCCGCGACCTCAAGCATCTCGTCGAGATCATCGGTGTCGAAATTGCTGACGCCCCAGGAGCGGATTTTTCCAGCGCGCTTCAATTCGTCGAACGCCGCGACCGTGTCCTCAAGCGGATAGGATCCGCGCCAATGCAGCAGGTAGCAATCGAGCCGGTCGGTCTTCAGCCGCTTCAGCGAGCGCTCGCACGCTGTGATGGTGCCGCGGCGCGAGGCGTTGCCCGGCAATATCTTCGAGACCAGGAAAAGATCGTCGCGTCGTCCTTCGATCGCCTCGGCAATGACGAGTTCAGCCTCGCCATACATCTCGGCGGTGTCGATATGGGTCATGCCGAGATCGATGCCGCGGCGTAGGCTAGCGACCGCAAGCTTGCGATTCCCCCGATCGATATACCAGGTGCCCTGCCCGATCGCGGATACTTTTGGGCCGCCATGGCCGAATGATTGTTGCCTCAAGATATCCTCGCGACATTTCTCGTGCCCCCTCGACAATATCTCCCCGTCATTGCGAGCGCCAGCGAAGCAATCCAGCGTAGATTGTTCCGTCGATTGGCTCATCATACACTCCGTCATTCCGGGATGGTCCCAACGGGTCGCGCGAATGCGCGCCCGATGACAGGCTCCGGACCAGACCTCAGATGTGCAATTGCACATCGGGGAATCTCGAGATTCCGGGTTCGCGTCTTCGACGCGAACCCGGAATGACGTTCAATGGGCTGCCACCACCTGCCGCGGCACGGAACTGGCATCCGCCTGCGCGATCAGCTGTTTCAATTCCGGAATGCAGGACCCGCAATTGGTGCCAGCCTTCAGGCGCGTGCCGATCTCGGCGGCGCTGGCCGCGCCCGCCGCGATCGCCTCGAGAATCGTGGTGCGCCCGACGCCGAAGCAGGCACAGACGATGGGGCCGCAACTCGCCAGGCCGCCGGCCGCTTGGCCCGACAGCAACATCCGCCGCTCGTCATCGCCGATCGTATCGGCCGCGAACAGAGACTTCACCACATCCCAGTCGCCGGCATCATGCGCGGGACCGACGAACAGGCAGGTTTCGATGCGGCCCTTGGTGAACGACGCCGCGCGGTAAACGCCGCCGCCGAAATCGCGGTATTCGGCCAAATCCTCGCCGGCGAATGATTTTAGCCATGACGGCCATCGCGCCAGATCGGCATTGTCGGCGAACAAATAGGCGTAGCCGCCTGAGGTGGCAGCGCGCGCCCACCACAGCTGTTGCGGCAATTGCAACGGCGTTCGCGACAGCGCAAAGCCGCGAAACACATATTCGTACGGCGCAATCGATGCCGGCGTCGCCTTGCTCTCGGGCTGGCCGGAGAACGGATCGGTATGCGGCGAAATCAGCGCACCGACGCGCGCGTTCGACGCCGTTGCTTCACTCCAATGGATCGGCGCAAACAGCATGCCGCGCTGCTGCCGCGCATCGACGGCGACCTTCAGAATGCATTCGCCGTAGTCGGTGACGACACGCGCAAAGCTGTCGTCGGTGACGCCGAATTTGATCGCGTCGTCGGGATGGATCTCGACGAACGGCTCCGGCAAATGCGAGCCCAAGCGCGGGCTCATGCCGCTGCGGGTCATGGTGTGCCATTGATCGCGGATGCGGCCGGTGTTCAGCCGTAGCGGCCGGCCGGCATGGGTCTCGGTTCGCAACGCCGGCATGTCGGGTGCGGCGAAGCGCGCCTTGCGGTCGCCGCCATAAAACCCGCCGTGAGCGAAGAATCGCTGCTGCGGCTCGGTATCGCCGAGCCGCAGCGGCCACAACACCGGGGCCATCGCATCGAATGCCTCGTCCGATAACGGCTGCAACGCGCCGATATCGAAATCCCGCACCCCGTCATTCTCGAACGCCGACAATGCCGCGTGCTCGCGAAAAATGTCGGCCACGGAATTGAAGTTGAACGCTGAGCCGAAGCCGAGCCGCTTTCCGACCTCGCTGACGATCCACCAATCGGGCCTGGCTTCTCCCGGCGCCGGCAGAAATGTGCGCTGCCGTGAAATCCGCCGCTCCGAATTGGTCACCGTTCCCGATTTCTCGCCCCAGGCCAGCGCCGGCAGCAGCACATGCGGACCGGCGTCGACCGTATCGTTGCAACGCACGTTCTCGGAGACCACGAACAGTTCGAGCTTCTTCATCGCCTCGCGCGCGGCGTCCGCCTGCGGCAACGACACCGCCGGATTGGTACCCATCACCCACAAGGCCTTGATCCCGCCGCGGGTAATCGCCTCGAACATCTGAACCGCTTTCAGCCCTTCATGGGTCGCGATGCGCGGCGCGTTCCAGAACCGGCGCACGCGGTCGATGTCCGGCGGCGTGAACCCCATATGCGCGGCGAGTTGATTGGCGAGCCCGCCGACCTCGCGGCCACCCATGGCGTTGGGTTGGCCGGTCAGCGAGAACGGCGAGGCGCCCACTTTGCCGATCCGCGCGGTGGCGAGATGGCAGTTGAGGATGGCGTTGACCTTGTCGGTGCCTTGCGCCGACTGGTTGACGCCCTGCGAATAGAGCGTGACGGCGCGTGGCGTGTCACGGAACATCCGGAAGAACGCCGCCACATCGGCTTCCGCAAGCCCGGTCGCGAGCGCGGTCGCAGCCGCGCTGCCGGCCATGCTCCGCGCGCGCGCCAGCGTTTCGTCGAAGCCGGAAGTGTGCGCCTCGATATAATCGGAATCGAGCGCGCCGCTATCTGCGAGATGCACCAGCAATCCAGAGAACAACGCGCTGTCCGTGCCCGGCCGCAAGCCCAGGAACAGATCAGCCTCTCCCGCGGTATCGGTGCGGCGCGGATCGATCACGACGATGCGCGCGCCGCGCCTCTGCTTGTTGGCGAGCATGCGCTGGTACAATACCGGATGGCACCACGCCGCGTTGGAGCCGACCAGCACCAAAAGGTCGGCCTGATCGAGATCCTCATAGCAGCCGGGCACGGTGTCGGCGCCGAAGGCGCGGCGGTGGCCCGCGACGGTCGAAGACATGCACAGCCGCGAATTGGTGTCGACATTGGCGGAGCCGATGAATCCCTTCATCAGCTTGTTGGCGACGTAATAGTCCTCGGTCAGCAGTTGCCCGGACAGATAGAACGCCACCGCGTTCGCGCCGTCGCGCGCGATGATATGCGAAAGCCTGTGGGCGACATGGTCGAGCGCGTCGCTCCAGGCGACCTGCTCCATCGCGCCGTTGCCGCAGCGGATCATCGGATAAAGCAGGCGAGCTTCAAGACCCAGCGTTTCGCCGAGCGCGGCACCCTTCGAGCACAGCCGCCCGAAATTGGCCGGATGCTCCGGATCGCCCGAGATCGCCGCGCCGCCGTTGTTGTCGGGTGTCGCCAGCACGCCGCAGCCGACACCGCAGTAGGGGCAGGTCGTGCGGGTAGCGCGAAGCAAGGGATCGACCGCGGTCATGGGAGTGAAGAGGTCATAGCATCACGCCGCCTTCGACGGCAGCGCGAGCGCGCGGCCGAACATCATGCGGTCGCGGATTGTTGCGATCGGCGCGCGGTTGCGGATCAGCTCGAGATACCAGAGGGCATCGGCGACGTCGCCGACCAGCACCGCGCCGGTCAGGCGGCCATCCAATATCACCAGCTTCTTGTAAGTGCCGCCCCTCGCGTCGTTGAGCACGATGCTCTCGGTTCCGTCCGCACCCAAAAAGTCGCCGGCTGAAAACACGCTGACGCCGGACACTTTCAGATTGGTCGCAACGACGCTGCCAGGGTAGGCCGCGTTGGCACCGGCGAGATGCCGCGCCAAGACGCGCGCCTGCTCGTAGGCCGGTTCGACCAATCCGTAACAGATGCCGCGATGCTCGGCGCACTCGCCGAGCGCGAACACGCGCGCAGCGCTGGTCTGAAGGTGATCATCGACGACGACGCCGCGATTGACCGATATTCCGGCCTCCTTGGCGAGCGCGACATTCGGCCGGATCCCGGCGGCGAAAATCACGGCCTCGGCCTCGATCCGCCGTCCGTCCACCAGTTCCACGGCTTCGACATGGGTTTCGCCGTGGATACGCGCGGTATTGGCATTCAAGAGAATCTTGATGCCCTTGCGCTCAACCAGCGATTTCAAGAGTGCCGCTGCCGGCGCATCGAGCTGGCGCTCCATCAGGCGATCCATCAGATGGATCAGGTCGACCTGCGCGCCGGCCTTGGCGAGCCCGTAGGCCGCTTCCAGTCCCAACAGGCCGCCGCCGACCACGACGACGCGCTTCCTTTGGGCGGCGAGCGTGAGCAACAGATCGACGTCGCGGCTGTCGCGAAAGGTGTGGACGCCCAAAAGATCGGCGCCGGGCACGTTGAGCCGCAATGGCGTCGAGCCGGTGGCGAGCACCAGTTTCGAGAACTCAATGCTCTCGTCATTTTCGATCTTGAGCTCGCGGCGGCCGACATCGATCTCGGCGGCGCGGCAATTATATTTCACGGTGACGCCGCGATCGCGCCACCAGTCGGCCGGCTTCAGCTCGATCTCATGCGAGGCGGTCTCGCCCGCGAGCACCGACGACAGCAGCACGCGGTTATATGCCAAACGCGGCTCGGCGCCGATCACGGCGATGGCGTAGCGGCCGAGCGCCGTCTTCGCCAATTCGTCGACCAGTCGCGCGGCCGCCATGCCATTGCCGACGATCACCAGCGGTTCGCTCACGGAAACAACCTCACTCGGCGGCTTGAGAGCGGCCATAGGCCTCGGAAATCATGTAGCCGGACAAGGTGCCGTAGGCCGCGGTCCAGGCGGCCGCGACCTCAACCGTCCAGTCCTGGCCCAGTCCCTGTTCCAGCGTCCAAAGCAGGGCACTGCCGACCACGGGATAGTGCTCGGCCTTCGCGCCATAGGCGACATGGCGGATCGCGAGCGCGCTCGCCGCCGGCAGCACCGATTCGAGATTGGAAAGCCCGTTCACCACGACGGCCAAAGTCGCGATCAGCTTCTTGCGCTGCCCGGTGAGGTCGGACGGAAACATCGCCTTGACCTGCGGCGCTACCTCGAACAGGCGATCATAGAACATCGTGGCAGCCTGATCGGCGATCGGCGCGACCTTGGCGAAACTGTCTTGAACGATTTTGACCTGGTCAGGTGTCATGTCTCGCTCCCTTCTTGATCCCTCGCCCCGCAAGCGGGACGAGGGCACAACAAACTACATCACCTCACACGCGCGCTTCGGCGAGGCTCGGCACGCCGGCTTCCGCAGGGCTCTTGCGCAGGTAGAACCACCAGGTGAGCGCCAGGCAGGTTGCGTAGAAGCCGAGATAGATGACGAGCGCGAGCTGCGGACCGCCGGTGATGGCGATCGACTTGCCGAAGCCGCTCGGGATCAAATAGCCGCCGCAGGCACCGATGGCGCCGATGAACCCGAGCGCGGCACCGCTCTCGATGCTCGCAGCCTTCAGCGCAGCCGCGCGGGCGGCCTCGCCCTTGCCCCGCGCTTTGCGAAGATTCTCCTCGCGGAAAATCGAGGGGATCATCCGATAGGTCGACCCATTGCCGACCCCGGTCGTCACGAACAGGATCAGGAACATCACCAGGAAGCCGGCGAAATCCTTGACGCCGACGAAGTACAGCACTCCGATGGTCGCGGCCGCCATCGCAATAAAATTCCAGAACGTCACGACCGCGCCGCCGACCTTGTCGGCAAGCAGGCCGCCCAATGGCCGCGACAGCGAGCCCACCAGCGGCCCGAGGAAGGCGATCGCAATCGTGACCGCCGGGAACTGGGTCTTGATCAGCAGTGGAAACGCCGCCGAGTAACCAATGAAGGAGCCGAATGTCCCGATATAGATGAAGGACATGATCCAGGTATGCTTGCGCTTGACGATCGCGAGCTGGTCCTTGAACGAGGATTTTGCCGACGTCAGGTTGTTCATGAAGAAGATCGCGCCGAACAGCGCGATCACGAGCGGCAGCATCCACATCAATCCCGCGTTCTGAAGATAGACGCCTGCGACCGGCGAGGCCTGATAGAGATTGATCAGGCCGACGCCCATCAGGATGGGCGTCAGCAATTGCACGCTGGAGACGCCGATATTGCCGCCGGCGGCGTTCAAGCCGAGCGCCCAGCCCTTCATGCGATCAGGGTAAAAGAAGGAGATGTTGGCCATGCTGGAAGCAAAATTGCCGCCGCCAAGCCCTGCGGTAGAGGCCACCAGCAGCATCAGCCAGAACGGCGTCTCGGGGTGACTCACGAAATAGGCGAGCGCAAGCGTCGGGATGAACAGCACCGCCGCGCTGAAGATGGTCCAGTTGCGGCCGCCGAACGTCGTCACCGCAAAAGTGTAGGGAAAGCGCATCAGCGAGCCGATCAGCCCGGGCAACGCCACCAGCTGAAACAGCTCGTCGGTCGAGAAGTGGAAGCCGGCCGCCGGCAATTTGGTCGCGACGATGCTCCAGATCAGCCAGACCGAAAATCCGATATGCTCGGCAACGATCGACCAGATCAGATTGCGACGGGCGACGAATTTGCCTTTGGCGTTCCAGAATGCCTCGTCCTCCGGATTCCAGTCTGAAATCCAAGCCGAGTTCTGAGCCGGGTTCTGATCGCGCATTAAAAAGCTCCTTTCTGCACGGCTGGTCGCGGTCGCCTGAAGCCATGGAAACGCGCTCCGGGGAGGCTCGGTCAGCGGCATCAAAATTTCGGATAATTGGCTTCGAGGGACGGCATCGATGGCGTCGGCATCAAGCTATTCAAGCTTCATGCCAATCGACTGCAGTGCTAAACATGCATATTTTTCAATATGCTACGTCAAACGCCTAAATTCTTGGCAGGAGTAAATCCGCATCTAAAATTTGCGGTTCGCTTATTTCTTGAATGGCGATTCGCTTATTTCTTGTGCGCCGCACAAGGAATGAGCAAGTGCCCAAAAAATGAATTCAGGCGTCCTCACTGACCTTGGTCCCCAACGGCTTTGGCGCGACCCCCTCGCCCGGCTTCAGACGGAAATCGTAGGTCATCAGATGCCATGGACCGGACGCCTTCTTGCCGTCCGGCATGGTCGGATCGGTGCGTTTTTCGACGTTGGCGACGAGATCGTCCTTGACGCCGAACACCACGTCGGAATCGAGATATTTGTCGCCGCCGATGAAGACATGGGTGATCAGCGGCTCGTAACCGGCTGCGTTGACGAGGAAATGCACATGGGCGGGGCGCATCGGATGACGCCGCGTCTGCAGGATCATCTCGCCGACCGGGCCGTCGGTCGGGATCGGGTAGCTGCACGGCAAAATGGTGCGAAAGAACAACCGGCCATCGGCGTCGGTGACGAAGCGCGCCCGCGATGACGGACCGTCCGTCTCATAGGTCGGGCTTTGCGAATCGTAATAGCCGTCACCATCGGCATGCCAAATGTCGACCGGAACGCCAGCGAGCGGCTTGCCCGCAAGATCGGTCACGCGGCTCTGCACGAACATCCGCTCGCCCGGCAGGTTGGCCGAGATATCGGCGCCGTGTGGCATCTGTTTGTGTTCGCCGACATAGAACGGACCGAGCACCGTGGTCTCGGTCGCACCGTCGCGCGCGCGATGGTTCACCGCATCAACCAGCATCGAAACTCCCAGCACGTCCGACAACAGGATGAACTCCTGCCTTGTATCGGTGCATTTCTGGCCGACCCGGGTCAGAAAATCGATGGCGCAGCCCCACTCGTCGAAGGTGAGATCGGTCTTGCGCACATAGTCGTGCAGCGATTTCACCAGCTCCTCCATCAGGAATTTGACACGGCCGTCCGGCGTCTCCTCAAAGCTGCGGACAACGGCGGCGGTGAGTTCGGTGTCGCTGAACTGAGGCATGGTTGTCGTCCTCGAAATAGCCAGTGAAATCCCCCTTAGCTTATACCAGCCATCGCGCCGGGGGTAGGCACGCAAGTTAGTTGGAACAGAGCCTCCATTTCGGCTATCAACGCGAAAGCCCCCGAACACGTCCGGAGATGGTTTGCGATGTTAGCCCCGACCCCCGCTTCTCCCGAATCCGCAGGAATGTCCAAGGCGGCCCTGGACCGCCTCGAACAGCATCTGAAGAGCCACTACGTCGACGCCGGCCGTTTCCCGGGGACGCAGCTTCTGGTCTACCGCCGCGGCAAAATCGTGCACAGCACGGTGCAGGGCTTTGCCGATCTCGAGCGCAAGGTGCCGGTTCGGGACGACACCATCTACCGAATCTATTCGATGACCAAGCCGATCACCGCGGTGGCGTTCATGATGCTGTTCGAGGAAGGCCGCGTCGCACTCGACGAGCCGGTCCACAAATACATCCCGGAATGGAAGAATCTCGGCGTTTTCGTCGCCGGCACCGCGCCGGCCTTCCTGACCCGGCCGCCGTCGCGGCCGATGCTGATCGTGGATTTGCTGCGGCACACCTCGGGGCTGACCTACGGCTTCCAGCAGCGCTCCAATGTGGATGCCGCCTACCGCGAAAAGGGGATCGGCGAGGTCGTCAAGGCGGGCACACTGGAGACGATGATCGAGGAATTATCGAAGATTCCGCTGGAGTTTTCGCCGGGCGAGGCCTGGAATTATTCGGTTTCCACCGACGTAATCGGTTACCTCATCGGCAAGATCAGCGGAAAGCCGTTCGAGCAGTTCCTCAAAGAGCGCATCTTCGATCCGCTCGGGATGAGCGACACCGACTTCTTTGTCCCGGCCGACAAGGTCCATCGCTTCGCGGCCTGCTATTCGGCCGACCCGAAGGGCGGCATGACGTTCCACGCCACCGAGCGCAAGGGCACGCTGACGCTGCAGGACGATCCGACCACGAGTTCGTTCCTCTCGCCGCCTGCGCTCATATCCGGCGGCGGCGGCTTGTGTTCGACCGTGGCCGATTACCTCACCTTCTGCCGGGCGCTGATCAACGGCGGCGAACTCGGCGGCGTCAGGCTGATCGCCCCGAAAACGCTGGCGTTGATGAGGTCAAACCACCTTCCCGGCGGACGCGAGCTGCCGGAAATGTCGAGGTCGCTGTTTTCCGAGGCCACCTATAACGGCATCGGGTTCGGCCTTGGCTTCTCCGTCACCATGGATCCGGCAAAAACCCTGATCCCGGGTAGCCGCGGCGAATATGCCTGGGGCGGGGCGGCGACGACGTCGTTCTGGATCGATCCGGCGGAAGAACTGATCGCGATCTTCATGACCCAGGTATTGCCGTCGAGCGCCTATCCGCTGCGGCGCGAGCTGCGCACCATGGTCTATTCGGCGATCACCGACTGCAACCTCTAGGGAACCACTCTACCGCACTGCAACGATTTGGTGCGACCGGCGTCCCGGCGCGAAATGCTTGGCGCGTCTCGCGTCTCTCTCCTATGTTTGCGACCGGTTGGCGCCTTCGCCGATCTTGAGCTCTTGCGGAACCCCGCGTGCCGAAACTTTCCCTGCCAGTTCGCCTCGCCCTTCTGGTCGCGGGAACGATGCTGCCGCTGATCATTTTTGCGGTCGGCATCGTCTTCAACAATTACGAGCAAGATCGCGAGGACGCCTCGCGCCGGGTGCTGGAGACGGTGCGCAGCATTCGCCTCGTGCTCGATGCCGAGATGCAGCGCATGACCGGAGGCCTCCAGGTGCTCGCGCTTACCAATTCGTTGCGCAGCGGCGACTTCGAGAATTTCCGCCGCATCGCCTTGGGTTTTCTCGACCAATACGGCAAGGATGGCGTCATCTTGGTGGCCGACCGCGACGGGCGCCAATTGTTCTCCTCGGTCACCTCCGACACGGCGAGCCTGCCGCCCCGCAACAATCGCGCCATCGTGGAGCAGGTGTTTTCGACGAAGCGGCCGCATTACTCCAATCTCTTTGTCGGAGCGGTGAAGAAGCAGTTGATCGTCACCGTCGAGGTGCCGGTATTTCGTGACGGCGAGGTGGTCTACGACATCTCCTTCAGCCCGCCGATCGCGCTGTTCCAGACCATCGTCGAAAAACAGCGCCCCAGCGAAAACTGGACGATTTCGATCTTCGACGGCGAAGGTATCAATTTCGCACGGGTGCCAAACCCGCAGGTGACGATGGGCAAGCAGGCCTCGCCATCGCTCTCCGCCGCGATATTTCGTGAACCCGAAGCCACCCTTCCCACGGTTTCGCTCGAAGGCGTGCCGCTGATCACCACCTTTGCACGCTCTTCGCTGACCGGCTGGACCGTCGCCGCCGGCATCGCGGAAGGCTCGCTGGTCGCCCCGTTGTGGCGCAACCTCGCCATCACCAGCACGATCGGCGGTGTACTGCTTTTGATCGGTCTTGCCTTCGCGGTGCGGATGGCGGCAGCGATTGCCCGCGGCGAGATGCTGCACGACCTTTTGATCCAGGAGCTCAATCACCGCGTCAAGAATACGCTGGCCATCCTGCAGTCGATCGCCGTGCAGACCTTTCGCAGCGCGAGCAAGTCCGAACGCGAAAAATTCGAGGGCCGCCTGGGGGCGCTGGCGGAGACGCATAATTTGCTCAGCCAGGACAAGTGGCAGGGCAGCGAGCTGCAGGATGTCGTCAGCCGCGTCATGCAGCCCTATCTCATCAGCAATCCCAAGCGGCTGCGCATGTTCGGGCCGAAGGTCCCGCTGTCGCCGCGGCTTGCGGTCGTGCTGTCGATGATCGTGCACGAGATCGCCACCAACGCCGCAAAATATGGGGCGCTGTCGAACGACACCGGCACCGTTACGCTGGACTGGGAGGTCACCAAGGAAGGAATACCGAAATTGAGATTGATCTGGCGCGAGAGCGGCGGCCCTCATGTCGTAGCACCGGTACAACACGGCTTCGGATCGCAATTGATTGAGCGCAGTGCGCGAGATCAGCTTGGCGGCGAGGCGACCGTCGATTTCCTTCCGCGCGGCGTGGTTTATACGTTGACCTGCGCGCTCGAGAGCGAAAGCTAGGGCGAGGACTCATCGGTTCATATGTAAGGATGGTTTACCAGTCTAGCCTTTTCCGTTCCGATTGAATCGGAACGGAGGCTCTCTTTCTTGTTTTGACGCGTTTTCTTCACGCGAACCGGTATCCACCCCGGATCATGTCCGGGGCAGGCTTTCGCTGGAAAACGCTCTGGGGGCAAGTTGAAGGGCGCTTGCGGCGAACGTGACGCCTGCCGCTATGCTGATAGCGTCGATTGCGGTCCGCTGTTAGAGTACCCGTGAGTTCGCTCCCGCGCGCGGGCTCAGGTCATCAAATAATCGAAGCGGGAGGAAATCATGCTTCTTTTTGGACGTAGCCGTTCAAGGCGGGGCCTTGCGTCAGCGCTCATCGGAGAGATCGCGGCCGTAATGGATGGTATGGAGGGCTTCGAAGAAGTTCGGAAGCTTGAGGATATGGAGATCGGGGCCGACGAACATCTTGACGAGCTCAGCGCTTTCACATTGCCGAAATTCGCGGTTTACGAATCAAATGCGGACCGATTGGATTTGTTCGACGCCTCGATTCAACGACAAATTGCTTATTTCTTCACGCGTGCCGGAAGCCTTGCCGGGCATCTGCATGCGCATGCATTGACCAAAAATGCGTCGGCGGAGTTGTGCAAGCAGCACGCAATCGACGCGCAAAAGGAAATCAACGGCCTCTCGGAACTCGGTGACGACCTGCTACGTGATCTGCGAAGGCTCGTATCGAAAAAGCAGCCTAAGACAATATCCAGAGCTTGACGGCGCGCCGCTTGCGCTGAGGCAACATCTTCGTTGATGGATTTCACTTGGCGGTGGTCTCAGATAGCCTGTTCGCCGATTGGGTGGGCTGGACTCTTTGACCTTGCCATGGGTCTTTTCCTCGCTACAATTGAGCTCCTTATAGGGGATGGAGTCCCCCGCAACCGCCGACGAGGCTGATGACTCCTACCGGACGCTTGGCGTCGGTAGGAGCTTGCCCGGTTCCCACGACACCAAGCCGTAGATTTCCGCGTGGCCTTCGAGGGCCATTCGGCAGGTCACGCCTATTCGAATGGGTGTCGTATGCGAGCGCTGCTGACAAATCACGGCTTCACGATTTCTGTTTTCGTCGCCGTCGCCATCACGGCGATGTTTGCCTTCGTACTCGAACCATCGCAGGAGCTCGTAGAAACCCTGCTGGTCTTGGGCATTCTGACCGCGGCGGCCGAACACATCCTTCGTTCGGATTCGGAGCACCGGCCGTGACCGCCATAGCATTGATCCAGCGTGTATCGGGAAGCGAGTGACGGCATGGACGGGCAGGAGATTTGCAGATGATTTGCAGATGACCGGAGTTTGCAGATGACCGGAGTTTGGGCGCTTGCGGCATTGTGGTTGGGTCTCGCGCTGATCGCGAGCCTGCTTTCGATCTGGTTTCGGATTTCCACTGCTCTGTCCGAGATCGTTGTTGGGACGATTGCCCAGTTGATTATAGGTGCCGTCATCGGGTCGGCCCTACTAGGCACGGACGAGTCGTGGGTAAAGTTTCTCTCCGGCATTGGCGCGATCGTTCTGACTTTCCTTGCCGGAGCGGAACTTGATCCGGTGGTTTTCAAATTGAAATGGAAGGAAGCGGCTACGGTTGGGCTTGCAAGCTTCTTCTTTCCATTCCTGGGGTGCGCAGCGGCGGCTCGTTATTTGCTCGGATGGGAAGTTATGCCGAGCTGGCTTGCGGGCGTTGCGATGTCGACGACATCGGTCGCCGTGGTCTATGCCGTGATGATCGAGTTCGGCTTCAATACGACCGAGTACGGCAAAACAATCCTGGCAGCCTGTTTCGTGACCGACCTTGGCACGGTCGTGGCGCTGGGCCTGATCTTCGCCCCATTCACGATGAAGACACTCATCTTCCTTGGCGTCGGTGTGGTGGTCTTCGTTGTCCTGCCATGGCTCACGCCGCGCCTCTTCCGGCTCTATGGAGGTCGGCCCTCGGAACTGGAGACCAGGTTTCTGCTTCTCTGTCTGCTCGGTATGGGCGCATTGGCAACCTGGGCCGACAGCGAGGCGGTGCTTCCGGCCTATCTCATAGGAATGGTGCTTGCAGGAACCGTCGGCAAGGATCACGCGCTGGTGCGGCGGTTGCGTACGCTCACGTTCGGGCTGTTGACGCCATTTTATTTTATTCGCGCCGGCTCGTTCGTATCCATACCCGCTCTTGTCGCCATGCCTGCTGCATTCATCGTGTTTCTGGTGGTCAAGATTGCCGCAAAAATAGTTGGCGTCTACCCAGTGACTAAATTCTTCGGGTCGCCAAACAAGGAGGCCATGTACACGACCCTTTTGATGTCGACGGGGCTGACATTCGGCACGATCTCCTCGCTCTTCGGTCTGTCGCATGGAATAATTGACCAGGGCCAGTATTCAGCGCTTGTCGCAGCGGTAATCGCTAGCGCCGTGATCCCAACGGTGATCGCCAATGCGTTCTATCTCCCGCACCATCTCTTGCCAGCGGCCGGGCCCGAGCAGGCGTCCGACGGTCGCCGCGGCGTGACGCAGCTTCGGCCGGTTGCACGAAAAGCCGAATGATGGGGAGCGATTCAGTGTTCCGTAAAATATTGCACGCCAACGACGGGTCGGAGCATGCTTTTCGTGCGCTCGCGGTCGCGCTTGCGATCGCGAAGCAGAACAATTCAGATCTTCATATGGTTTCGGTGGAAGAGATCGACTACATGCCGGAATTCATCGAAGAGGTTCGCGAGGAGACCGGGACGGCCGCGCGGCGTTTTCATAAGGTCCTGCAACGAGCACGCGCGACGGCCGAGGACAGTCATGTCAATCTCCGCACACATGTGATCGCCGGGCATCCAGTGCGGGACATCGTCGAACTTGCCAAAGAGCTTGAAGTTGAACTTCTCGTTATTGGAGCAACCGGTCATTCAGCGCTCTACGAGCGATTGATTGGCAGTCGAGCCGATCGAATCGTACAACTCGCGCACTGTCCGGTCCTGGTCGTTAAATAATGTTGCCTATCGGCACCAAGTCCGGACATGGGCAGCCGCTTCACCGACGAAGCCGCGCTAGCCCGTCATCGACTGCGAAAAACATCGCGTCCGCCAGCCTGGACTGCGGCGCGAAGTTTGAAAATTAGACTGCCTGCAATGGTGGACAGCCCCAGGGCAATCAAGAGCAGAGCAAGCCGCGCGGGAAGCGGACCTGCCGTGGTCTCCTCCGCAGATAGCTCGGCGGCTGGTTCTCGGTCGGTGACGCGGGGCAGCAACTCAGTCCGCGATTCGGTTCTTGATTGCCCATCGATCACGCCGTTGTTCATGACCCTGGTCTCGCCTTCCGGATCGCGCGCGGTTGGAGGAGAAAGCGTTTCCGACGGGCTCGCATCCGGCACGACTTCAGTGATTTTCTCCGGATTCATTCTAGGGGGGCCAAACCACTGCGGCGGTTCCGTGGGTGTCGTCACCTTCGGCAGTTCGGCGTGGGCATCCGCAACAGATGGTTGGATTGCTGCTGCCCGTCGCGGGAGAGGCAATGGAGAAGACGGTCGCGGCGATACAGCCTGGCTGACCTTTTGGCCTTCGTCTCCTAAAAACCAGCACTTGCGGTGATTAGGACCGTCAATGCGGTAGTACCAGTGACCACCGGCAGGTGCTTGGTGCTTTGGCTCGCTCAGGCAATCGTCAGCGGCGCGCGCGGCGGCACAAGCAATGGCAGTCGAGAACACACTAGCGAGAAACGCCGCAAAGATCGGCGATGCGGCCGTCCTGGTTCGGTTCGGCATTTGATCACTCATTCGCGCAAGAGCCCCATTTGCTTCTCGGCGAGAATTTGGGTCGCAATGGGCCGCAATTTCGTGCAACACACGGCTTAATTCTGGTTCGCTTTTCGCCTCCTGTTGCACGTTAAAATCGCTATCCGCCAGACGAGCAACCGCTGAGAGGCCCGATCACGAGCGTAGTGGATCAAGGTGCGCGCGATGAGGCGCGCGTCCGAAGTGGGTCGACCGGATCAGGCCGAGCCGATTTGTGAGTATCGCGAGCTCAACCAAAACTCTGCAACAGCGGAAACGTCTCCAGCAGCCAGATACTGACGCCGGAGACGGCGCCGGTGAGAAAGCCGATGCCCGTTAAGATCATCAACACGCCCATCGCCCGCTCGACGCCGGCCAGGTGCCGCTTCATCTTTGCAAACAGCGCGGAAAACTGCTCGACCATGACGGCCGCGATCAGAAACGGAATTCCGAGCCCGGCCGAATAGACCGCGAGCAGCCCCGCGCCCTTGACGACCGTGGCTTCGGCAGCCGCGACCGACAGGATGGCGGCGAGGATCGGGCCGATACAGGGCGTCCAGCCGAACGCGAACGCCAGGCCCATGAGGTAGGCGCCCCACAGCCCGACGGGTTTCGGGATCGGCAGCCGGCCTTCCCGCATCAAGAGTCCGATCCGCGTTGCCCCAAGGAAATGCAGACCCATCACGATGATGACGATGCCGGCGACGACGGAGAGCTCGGCCGACCAGGCACGGATCAGGCCCCCGATCAGGGAGGCTGAGGCACCGAGCGCCACGAATACGGTGGAGAAGCCAAGCACGAACAATGCGGCCGATATCGTCACGGCGCGTTTGGAGGACGCCACCGTCTCCTCATTGGCGACGTGCTCGATGGTCGCACCGGTGAGGTAGACCAGATAAGGCGGCACCAGCGGCAGCACGCAGGGCGACAGGAAGCTGACCAGGCCGGCAATCAACGCCGCCGGGATCGAAACATCTTGGATCATGCAGTCATCGCTACCGCTGCTCTGGCGGCCCGCCGCGCCCGGTGTTGACCGCAGCCAGGCCCTGGCTCACCCATACCGATGATGCCGGATTATCTCGTTCACAAATGCGGCATCGCCAGTGGAGCGGATTGAATCGCTACCCCATGAGCCGATTCCAACGCTCGCAAAGGCACCGGCCGAAACCGGATGCGAATGTTAGAATCTCACCGCTAGACACAGCAAGCAATCGATCGGCGCAAGTGCGCGATTATTTGACCAGCCGGAGTAGCGGACGCCGACGCAGCGGAGGTCTCGAATCGCACGTTTTGTCGGTGGTCGCATCGATCGGCGATATCTCGTCGCATAAAGCCCTCAATTCAGCGTCGGTAATGCGGTTGAGCTTCATCCTGAGATCAAGAACGGCCACCGATACCAAATGCGCCGTCTCTGGATTGCCGCCGTTTGCGAGCGCAGCCCGACATTCCTCGAGGGTTGCAAGAACCGAAAGCAATCGTTCGTCCGAATCAAACACTAGCGTGTCCCGTTACCTAACTCGTCGAACCCATCGCTTGCCCAGTCGATGGTCGATCACCTCAAGGCAATTGTCCAGCGTGCGATCAATCTTGGAGGCCGCAGGCCGCCCGCGGCTTGGCCATCATTGGCCAGGTCGTCGCGCTTCGTTTCCGGGGATACCATGATTGGCACATCAGATAAATCTGCAGACGCTCCAACGCTTGCTCCAAGGTTTGCGACAAGGCTTGCGACGCAGGTCATTTAATACCTTTTATTCGCAAGTCGCTACCCCGCTGACGTTCCCGGGATACCGGCGGAATGGCTAATCCTGGTGTCAATGAGTGGGTATAGACCCGCCGAGGTTGTGGATGTCGCGATATTCTGCCAAGTTTAACCGGAGGAAAGGGCTTGTATGCGTCTAGCAGCGGAACAGGGCGTTCCTCAGGAGGAACGCGGTAAGGTCGCTCTCGCCGGTCTTTCGGATTGGGACGCGGCCCGAATTTTTCTGGAAGTGGTACGCTGCGGCAGCTTCAGATCCGCGGCCGAGCGGCTCGACTTGTCGATCAATGCGGTGCGGCGGCGGATTGACGATTTCGAGCGTCAGATCGGCGCTACCCTGTTCACCCGCGATGTTCACGGCACCCGTCTGACCGACGAAGGCGCGCTGGTTGTTTCCGCGGTCGAGCGCATGGAGGCGGCGTCATTCGACCTTTTGCGCACCGGCGCGGCCAACCCGCTGTCGGGCGAAGTGCGGGTCGCCATTACCGAGGGCTTGGGAACCTTCTGGCTCGCCCCTCGCCTCGTCGAGTTTCAGCAATCCTTTCCGAACATCCAAGTCGATCTGCAATGCGCGATGCGCTCCGCCGACGTGTCGCGGCATGAGGCCGACGTCGCGATCCATTTGTCGCGGCCGGCGCCGCTCGACGTCAAGCTGGTCCGGCTCGGCCGCATCCACATGATGTTCTTTGCCGGACAGAAATACATCGAGACCCATGGCCTGCCGAAGACGGCCACCGAACTGATCAACCATCGCCTGGTGATGCAGGTCGCCGATCGGGCCGCCGCCAAGGAAGCCTTCGAGAGTTTTTTCCCGGGATATGCCCCGCGTGACCTGCTGGTGATGAAGACGAACGTCAGCAGCGCCAACTACTGGGCGGTCGCGAACGGCGCCGGAATCGGCGTACTTCCCACCTACGCCTGTGCGTTGGGTGGCAAAATGATACCGCTAGAGGTTGAGCTCAACCGATCCTTCGATATTTGGCTGTCCTATCATCCCGGCAGTGGCCGCATCCCGCGGGTGCGCCACATGATTGACTGGCTGGTGGAAGCCTTTAATCCCGCAAAATATCCGTGGTTCAAGGACGAATTCGTCCATCCACGCGGATTTAAAGCGGTATATATGGGTGAACCCCTGACCCATCTGTTCGGGGGCTTCTCGACCGAAGGACGGTAGACCAGAATGATCAAATCAGCGGCAAAAAGAATGAAGCAACGCAGTGCCGGCAAACCTGACATTGAGCTTGGCAAGCGAATTCGGTTGCGGCGCGTCGAGCAGAAGATCTCGCAGGCCGAGCTTGGCGACAAGCTGGGTGTCAGCTTTCAGCAGGTCCAGAAATACGAGAAGGGCGTCAATCGCGTCGGTGCCGCTCGGCTGCAGCAGATCGCCACCGCGCTGGATGTGCCCGTCACCTTCTTCTATGACGGCGACGGCAAGGCGCGCGAGGTCGAAAGCCTGCTGTTTCTCGACAGCGCATTCAGCCTCCGGCTGCTGCGGGCCTACAGCAAGATCAAGGATCAGACCGTACAGCGTCAGCTCGTTTCCCTGATGGAATCGATTGCTGCCAACGAGGGCTGATAGGCCGGATCCGAAGCGCGATTAGCTGGCCGCGTCGTTTCCGGCGAGCTTCGGATCGGCCGCGCCGCGGACGCGGTCGATCAAGCCAGAAGTATCCTCCGGTAGGCCATTGCCGCGCCAGGCCACGTGCTGGTCGGGCCGCGACAACACCAGTCTTCCATCATAGCAAGCCTCTCGCGGTCCCACATCCAAAACCCTGAGCGGCACTTGCTTGTTGCGCGCCGCGGTCTGAAGCGCGGTGACATCGAGCGCGGAATCGAATCTCAAAAGCGTGAACTCCGGCCCCATCGCGTCGTAAAGCGAGCCGCCGTCTTCGCACCACAGATGCGGCGTGCGGCATCCCGGGACCGTCGAAGGCGTGTAGCTGTCCATCGTGTAGGGCGGATGTTCCGACCCGTCATAGGCGATGATCGGCGAACGATCGTAATAGGTGCCAAAGTTCAGGCCGGCGCAGGCGTATTGCCGCACGTTGATCTCGTAAGCGAGCCTGCCGACCTCCTGCCGCAACCGCTCGCCGCGCGATCCCATTTCCTCGATTTCATCCGGCACGGCACCGCGACGGCGAATTTCGGCTTCGGCATGCGACATCGCAAACCGCGAGACCTGGCTCGTGATCGGCCAGCGCTCGGCCTCGTAGGCATCCAGGATCGCAAGCGGAGCCCAGCCGTTGAGATGCGCGGCCAATAGCCATGACAGGTTCATGGCATCGGCAATGCCGGCATTCATGCCGTAGCCGGCATACGGCACCCAGATATGCGCCGCATCGCCGGCGATGAAGGCGCAAGCTTTGCGAAACCGGTTCGCGATCAGGCGGCGGCCGAACCAATCCTCCTTTGAGATGACCTCGTATTTGAAGTCGGCGCCTACTCCCAAAATGGTGCGGATGCAGGCGTCGCGATCGACGGAATCGAAATCCCCTTCACCGGCCTTCATGTAGTTGTGTACCAGCCATCGCTCGCGACCGTCGATCGCATACACCATCCCGGAGCGCCGCGGGTTGATGGCCCCGGTTCCCCAGGCGCTCGCATGCTGCTGGCGATCGATCAGCCCGGGCGCGCGGATGAAGGTGGATTGCACGCGCTGGATGATGGCGTCACCGGAGAGTTCAGCGCCGATCGCCTTGCGCACCACCGAGCGCGCGCCATCGCAGCCGATCAGGAAGCGGCAGCTCACCCGCCGCACGCTACCTGTATCGAGATCGCGCAGCGCAAGGCTTGCGGAACTATCCTCGACCACCACGTCTTCAGCGCAGCTGCGATTGATGATGCGAATGCGCGGCTTTTCCTCGGCGTGCTCGAACAGGATCGGCTCGAGAAAGATCTGGTTGATACGGTGCGGCGGCTCCGGCGTCGGCCAGTTGCAATCAGGACCATCTTTGGCGGTGAAGCGGTCGCGGCGGCAGGGTATCGGAATCCGCGTCAGCTCCTTGCCCGTGAACGAGGTGCGGTAGCTGATGTCGTGCGGATGGTCCGCCGGCAGCCCGGCGTTGCGCACCTTCTCGGCCAGGCCAAGCCGGCGGAAAATTTCCATGGTGCGGGCGGCGACGTGGTTGCATTTCGGCTCCGGCGGCGCCGCGCGGGCGCGCATCTCCACCACCGTGACGTCGACACCGCGCCAGGCGAGATCGATCGCAAGCGTGAGGCCGACCGGTCCCGCGCCAATGATCAGAACGTCAGATTCGCTCATTCCAGCTCGGCACCCGAATTCCTGACCACGACCGCCCAGCGATCGACCTCGGTCTTGATAAAGGCCGCGAAACTGTCCGGCGTCGATCCTATCAACGGCTCGATCGCAATCTTGGTGAGCTTGTCGCGCATTGCCGGGTCGGCAAGCAGCTTTGCAATCTGTGCGGCGAGGCTGTCGACGATCGGGCGCGGCGTCCCGGCGGGCGCGACCACACCCTGCCACGCGACCAGTTCGTAGCCGGCAAGACCGCCTTCGGCCAAGGTTGGAATATCGGGGGCGGCGGCGATACGTCTGGTCGTGGTGACGCCAAGCACCGTCAACTTGCCCTCGCGGATCTGCTGCAACGCCGGCTGCAGATCCACCACCATGAAGGGGATGTGGCCGGCGATGACGTCGAGCATCGCCGGCACGCTGCCGCGATAGGGCACATGACGGATATCGATGCCTGCCGCGGTCTTCAGCATCTCGGCACCGAGATGCTGCGGGCTGCCGTTGCCGGCCGAGCCGTAGGCGAGCCCCGGCGTCGACTTGGCGTAGGCGATGAAATCGGCAAGGGTCTTGGCCGGGACCTGTGGATTGGCGATCAGCGCAAACGGCACCGCGGCCACCAGCGCTATCGGCGCAAAATCCTTCACCGGATCGTAGGGCAGCTTCTTGTACAGCGTCTTGTTGATGGCAAGCGTGGTCGAGGTCGCCATCAAGAGCGTGTAGCCGTCCGGCTCGGCCTTTGCCACTTGCTCGGCGCCGAGCGTCGTGGCCGCCCCGGGCTTGTTCTCGACGATGACGGTGGCGCCAAGACCGGTCTTGAACTGCTCGGCGACCAGGCGGCCGAGGAAATCGGTCGTGCCACCGGCCGGATAGGGCACGATCATCTTGATGTTTCGGCTGGGATAGGCCGCTTGCGCAAAGGCGGCCTGCATAAAGACTCTTGGCGCGATCAGCAAAGCGAGCCCGGTGCCACATCCGGCCATCGCCTGTCGACGCATCACGCGCATGGGGCCTCCCAAATCGTTTTGTTTTCGGACGTTTTGTTTCTTAAGGTCGCGAACCAGCTTAGCGGCTCCGACGACATATCAAAGGCCAATCCCGCCTGTTGCGGCATTGCAACAGCCGCAATAACAACTCAATCAGAACGCAACGCTCAATTGCCAGCCTGCAGGGACATTCCGATGCGAACAATGACGATCGCAGCTCTAGCCACCATGCTTGCGAGCGCCCCGGCGCTTGGTCAAGGCACAAATCCGGCCGCCTCCGGCACGGCGCCGGCGAAACCGGCGGTTGCGGCGCCAGCCAAACCGGCGGTTGCGGCGCCTGCGCGGGCTGCCGCGCCCAAAGCCGCGCCGGCATCGACGCCGGAATCGCGCTCGGCGGCAGCCCTCGCATTATCGCATGAGCCGACCTTCGATGAAGGCACCGCGCAGCGCATCAAGGAAGCGGCGCTGAGTTATTCGGATCTGGCGGTGCGCGGCGGATGGCCGACGATCCCAACCGACGCCAAATTCGCGATCGGCGTGGCGGGGCCAAGCGACGACCTTTTGCGCCAGCGCCTGATCGTCGGCGACGATCTTGCCGCCGACAAGACCACCGGGCCGTTTGACGAGGTTGTCGCGGAGGCCGTGAAGCGCTTCCAGATCCGCCACGGCCTGGCGTCGACCGGAACGGTAACGCCGCGCACTATCGCCGCACTCAATGTCTCCGTGCAGAAGCGCATCAAACAGCTCGAGGCTTCGCTCGAACGGCTCGAAAACATCAATTTTTCGTTCGGACAGCGCTATGTCGTCGTCAACCTCCCCGCGACCTTTGCCGAAGCGGTGGAGAACGATATCGTCGTGCGGCGTTATCGCGTCATCGTCGGCAAGACCGAAAAGCCCTCGCCGACGCTGACCGCCGAAATCACCGGCGTCGTCCTCAATCCGACCTGGACCGTGCCGTCATCGATCGCCAAGACCGAAATCTCGGCGCACATGCGCAAAGACCCCACCTACCTCTCCCGCATGCACATGGAAGTGCTCGACGGCCACGACAATCCGATCGATCCTCACTCGGTGGACTGGTCAGGCACCCGCACCCCGAATTTCACGGTGCGCCAGCAGAACGGCACCTTCAATGCGTTGGGCGCGGTGAAGATCGACATGCCCAACCCCTATTCGGTCTATATGCACGACACCAACCAGCGCAACCTGTTCAGCGACGACTACCGTTTCGATTCGCACGGCTGCTCGCGGGTCGACAATGTGCGCGACCTCGCGGCCTGGCTGTTGTCGGAAGAAATGTCGAAATGGAATCGCGCCGCCATCGACGCGGCGATCCTAACCGGACAGCACCAGGAGATCGCGCTGCCGAAGAAGGTTCCGGTCGCCTGGATCTATCTCACCGCGTGGATGACGAAGGACCAGACCATCCAGTTCCGCGACGACATCTATGATCAGGACACCCAGCTTCTGGAGGCCACCGCCGAAGAAGCCGCGTTCTTCAACCAGGCCGCCAATCATCCGTTGACGGCGCATCTCGCGCAGTGAACGATAGTTCCCGGTACCGATGAGAGTACGGGGAACGCCATGATGATCCTTCACCACGGCTGGCGCTCGAGCGCTTCGCGCCGGGTGCGGCTTTGCCTCGAAGAGAAAGGCCTCGCCTACCAAGGCCATGTCGTTGACATGACCAAGATGGAGCATCATTCGCCGGAATATCTGAAGATCAATCCATTGGGCGTGATCCCGACCCTGATCCATGACGGCAAGCCGTTGCACGAGAGCGGCACGATCTGTGAATATCTCGACGAAAGCTTTCCCGATCCGCCGCTGCGGCCGGAGACGCCTTATGAGCGCGGCGAGATGCGCAACTGGATCCGGCACATCGACGGGCTTATTCACAATCTCATCATCTTCAATTGGCGGCACCATCTGCAAAAGGTGGCCGCGCAATGGTCGGATGAGGAACTCGCCGAGAAGCTCAAGAACATTCCAAGCAAGGAGCGCCAGGAATCCTGGCTGCGGGTGGCGCGAAAACCTTACACCGAGGAGGAGCGCGACGCGGCGCGGGCCAAACTGGTGCAGCTCCTCGACAAGATGGAGCAGGCCTTGGCGCCCTCCGGCTGGCTGGTCGGCAAGGCCTATTCGATCGCCGATATCGCGGCGGTGCCATTCGTCAAGCGGATCGATGAAGAGATTGCGCCGGATCAGGTATCTCAAAAGAACCATCGCCGCGTCGCCGAATGGTGGGCTAAGATACAAGCGCGACCAGCTTTCGCGCGGGCGAATTTCGGTCCATTCCTGACTTCCTGATCAACAACACGAAAGCCTCGCCGATGCTGGACGTCGCTAACAGAGAAGAAAAACCCTTCGCCGACGGCAAGATCCTGCAAAGCGTCACCGACGGCGTCGGAATCGTCACCTTCAACAATCCCGAAAAGCGCAACGCCATGTCGCTCGACATGTGGGAAGGGTTCGGCCACGCGCTCACCGAACTGCGCGACGACGCGCTCGTGCGCGTGGTGATCCTGGTCGGCGCCGGCGACAAGGCCTTTGTCTCGGGCGCCGATATCAGCCAGTTCGAAAAAACCCGCCACAATGCGGAGGCCTCGGAGGAATATTCCAGGCGCAGCGCCGCGCAGCGCGCGCTGCTCGCCAACTATCCGAAACCCACCATCGCCTGCATCCGCGGCTTCTGCCTCGGCGGCGGCATGCAGGTCGCGATGATGTCGGACATCCGCATCGCCGCCGAGGACAGCCGGTATGGCATTCCCGCCGCAAAGCTCGGCATCGCCTATGGCTATGACGGCTTGAAACATCTGGTCTCGCTGGTCGGGCCGTCCTGGGCGCGCCTGATCATGTATACGGGCATGCGGATCGAGTCCGCGGAAGCCTTGCGGATTGGCCTCGTCGACCGCGTGGTGCCCGACGCTGAGCTCTGGAACGCGACCATGGAGATCGCCCGCGCCATTTCAGCCAACGCGCCGCTCGCGATCAAAGCCGCCAAGATCACCATCGCAGAGGTGCTGAAGGACGAGAGCCATCGCGACATGGACGCGATCAAACAGATCGGCATCGCCTGCATGGATTCAGAGGATTTTCGCGAAGGGCGCCGCGCCTTCATGGAAAAGCGAAAGCCGGAGTTCAAGGGAAGATAATATCACGCCGTCATTCCGGGGCGCGCGTCAGCGCGAACTACGATGTGCAATTTGCACATCGGAGAATCTCGAGATTCCGGGTTCGCGCTGACGCGCGCCCCGGAATGACGATTATGACACGGTCAGGACGATCAAGCATGCATAAGCCCGTCGAAACCGCCCGCTCCACCAATGAGCGAACCGAAACCCCTCGCCTGCCATTGTCGCGGTTCAAGGTAATCGACCTGACGCTTGCCCGTGCCGGCCCCTCCTGCGTCCGCACGCTGGCCGATTGGGGCGCCGACGTGATCCGGATCGAGCCACCGCCGGAAGACGCCGAGGCCAGCGAGTTGGTGGGCCGGCGCGACGGTTCGGACTTCCAGAACCTGCATCGCAACAAGCGCGCCATCACGCTGAACCTGAAAACCGATGCGGGGCGCGAAATCCTGATGCGGCTGGCGAAGACGGCGGACGTCATCGTCGAAAACATGCGGCCCGGCGTCACCAAGCGGCTCGGCGTCGATTTCGAATCCGTCCATAGGCGCAATCCGCGCATCGTCTATGGCAGCATTTCCGGCTTCGGCCAGTACGGTCCCTATACCGCGCGGCCCTCGATCGACCAGATCGCGCAGGGCATGAGCGGCATCATGTCGGTGACGGGAATTCCGGGCCAGGGCCCGGTCCGCGTCGGCGTCGCCGTCACCGACATCATGGCGGGCGCCTTCCTGGCGCAAGGCATCCTGATCGCGCTGCTCGATCGCGAAGTCTCAGGTGAAGGCCGCTGGGTGCAGACTTCGCTGATCGAGGCCGGCATCACGCTCCTGGATTTTCAGGCCACGCGCTGGACCATGGACAAGAAGGTGCCGCCGCAGGAAGGCAACAACCATCCCACCAATACCCCGATGGGGCTTTTTGCCACCGCCGACGGCTATCTCAACCTCGCCGCTACCAGCAACAAGAATTTTGCGAAATTCTGCAAGCTGATCGACCGCGAGACCATGGCCGCCGATCCGCGCTTTGCCTCGACCGCGCTGCGCAAACAAAACAAGGAGGCGATGAACGAACTGATCGCCGCCGCGCTGCGGGCGAAGACCACCGGCGAATGGTTCGAGCTCCTGGTCGCCGCGGGTCTTCCCTGCGGGCCGGTCTACAACATCAAAGAGGCCTTCGCCGATCCGCAAGTGCAGGCGTTGCGGATCAAGCGCTCCGTCACGCATCGGCGGCTTGGCGAAATCGACCTGATCGCCCAGCCCTGCGAGATCACCGGCTTCGACCGCGAAATTCGCACCGCCACGCCCGATCTCGGCGAACATACCGATGAAATATTGGGGTCGCTCGGCTACGGCGCCGAAGAGATCGAGAAGCTGAAGGCAACGCGGGCGGTCTAGTGACTAGCGCGCGTACTCAGAAGCAGACCAAGAAGGCCGCCACATTTGACGCCGTTTGGCGATTTGGTGAACACCACACCGATCCATACGTCAGCGGTTCTGACATGAAGAATGTTGTCTGGGACCGTTGGCCGCACCATGATGAAACTTCCAAAGAGAGGGCGTACTGTGAAGTGGTGGTTTCAAAAAATTGAAACTGACTGCTCTATCCGACGAAAACCCATTTCAGTGATTGTGCGTTCGTAAGGAGGGACTCTCATGAAGCTTCGCGCGCCATTTCTCATCGCAGTAGGAATTTTGAGCCTCGTCTCGATAGCCGGCCCGGTCACAGCCGCCGCGCCCGAGTCCAAAAGTCAAATCACTATTCTCTACGATGCATTCGGAACCGATCCTTCGATGACTAAGGACTGGGGCTTCTCTGCCCTCGTCGAGATCGCCGGAAAACGAATCTTGTTCGACACCGGCAATGACGCCGACATCTTTGCAGCCAATGTGAAGGCAAAGGGCGTTGACCTCAAAACGCTTGATTTCGTTGTCCTGTCGCACCGGCATTCGGACCACATGGCAGGCTTGAACTATGTTTTGAGTATCAATCCCACCGTGAAGATCTACGCGCCCAAAGAAGGATTCGGCATTTACGGTTCGTCGCTGCCGTCGAGCTTCTACCGAAAAGATGAGACGTTGCCGCCGGAGATGCGCTACTATGGCGGCTCGCCACCACAAGTCATGAATTTCGGCGCAGCGTGGCGTGGGGCTAATTTCGAATTGATCGACAAGACCACCGAAATCGCGCCCGGCATGACCCTGATAGCGCTGGTCTCCGATGCTCCCGGCACGAAGGAGCTCAACGAGCTATCTCTAGCAATCAACACGCCTGAGGGCATGGTGCTGGTAGTCGGCTGCTCACATCCAGGGATTGAGAGGATTGTCGAGGCAGCGGCTTCTATCAATCCCAAAATTCGTCTGATTGCCGGCGGTTTCCACCTTGTCGTCGCGCCTGACGATGTTGTTGCAAAGACGGTGGCGGCTCTGAAAGATACATTCAAGGTCGAAAGCATCGCGCCGGGCCACTGCACGGGCGAGCCAATGTTCGCAGCGGTGAAGAAAGCTTTCGGTGATCGATATCTTTATGCAGGTCTCGGCACTACTCTACCGCTTGGCGCGAACGCTGGCTCCGATATGCGACGTGGCGAAGGACCGGCGCTGCAGCAAGATGACCTGACCACCTATCGCAGGCTGGCGCGACGGGAAGATCCGTTCGGTATCCTACAAGCGCGACGCTTACGTACAAAAGCTTCGCAGTTGTGAGCATGCAAAGCAGACGCTGGCGAGCCTAATGTCCTTTCGTGGTCATTCGCGACCGGGTCGAGCCATCTGCAAGTCCGGCCACGTCCACTATGCGGCCGAAAGAGGAAGTAATTTGGCTGCATGCTAGTCTAATGAGTCCACGCCCTAGTCAAAGCGCCGCCAGCACCGCTTTCGCGATATCGGCGGTGCCGTTATTGCCGCCGAATTCCATCGGCTTGATTCCTCCCGCATAGGCCTTGTCGACCGCGCGCTCGATACGTCCACCGGCCTCCGCCGCGCTTTCCAGCCCATGCGTATCGGCGAGCCAATCCAGCATCATCGCGGCGGACAGGATCATGCCGGTTGGATTGGCCTTGCCCTGCCCCATGATGTCGGGCGCGGTGCCGTGGCACGGCTGGAACACCGCATGGGTGTCACCGATATCGGCCGACGGCGCCATGCCCATGCCGCCGATCAGGCCGGCGGTCATGTCGGAAAGAATGTCGCCGAACATGTTCTCCATCACCATCACGTCGAAATCCCAGGGGCGCTTGACCAAGAGCGCCGAGCAGGCGTCGACATAGAGGCGGTCGGTCGCAACGTCGGGATGGCGTTTTGCGGCCTCATCGAACATCTCGCGGAAGAAGGCGAAGGCCTTGAATACATTGGCCTTGTCGACGCAAATTAATCCTCCATGGGAGCGGCCGCGCGCTCTTCGCCGCTCAGTGAGGCGAAAGGAAAACTCAAACAGCCGCTCCGAGGTTTTTCGCGTGATGACCAGCGTCTCGCGCGCCTCGGTCTCGGTGACGACGCCCTTCCCCATCGATGCGAACAGGCCTTCGGTGGATTCCCGGATCACGACCAGATCGATGCCGCGTTGATCGGCGCCGACGATCGGGCTCGGTATGCCCGGAATGAGCCGCGCCGGCCGCACCCCGGCATAGAGATCGAAATGAAAGCGCAATTCGACCTGCGGCATGATCTCGGTATTGTCGGGGTGGCGCACCGACGGCAGGCCGCAGGCGCCGAGCAGGATCGCATCCGCCTCCTCGCACAGCCGAATTGTCGAGTCCGGCATCGACTTGCCGGTTTCGCGGTAGTGGTTGGCGCCCGCGGGCGCGTCGGTGAAGCGAAATTTCAGGTCCGACGTCGCCTCGATCTTGCGCAAGACCTCCAGCGCCGGCGCCATCACTTCAGGACCAATGCCGTCGCCGGCAAGCACGGCGATGTGGAGCGCATTGTTAGCGGACATGGGTTTCCTTTAGGAAGGCTGAAGAATGTTAGCCGTCATTGCGAGCGCAGCGAAGCAATCCATGCCGCCACGCAGGAAAAAAGAATGGATTGCTTCGCTTCGCTCGCAATGACGGAAACCTAAGGCGTCAGTATCGCGCGCCCGACCAATTTGCCCTTTTGCAGATCGACCAGCGCCTCGTTGGCTTTCGCAAGCGGCATCGGCGTCACCGGGATCGGCGCGATCTTCTTGGTGCGGACCAGATCCAGGAGTTCCCGGGTTTCGCGCAAATTGCCGACATAGCTGCCTTGAATGGTGATCGCCTTGATCGGGATCAGCGGCAGCGCCCAGGGCGCACCGCCGCCGAACAGGCCGACGATCACGAGCTTGCCGCCCTTGGTCAGGCAATCAAAACCAAGTTGCGTGGTCGCGGCATTGCCGACCAGATCGATCACCGCGCGGATCGGCCCGCCGGCCTTTTTGGCGAGCTGCTCGAGCGCGTCGGGTGCCTTGCCGTCGACGGTGGCGAGCGCCCCGGCCCTCTCGGCGGCCTCGCGCTTCTTCGCATCGATGTCGACCACGATGGCGCCCTTGCCGCCCATCGCCTTCAACAGTGACAGCGCCATCAGGCCAAGGCCGCCGGCGCCGAAAATGACGATCGGGGTGTTGAACGCGGATTCGACCTTCTTCAGCGCGCTATAGGTGGTGACGCCGGAGCAGGCATAGGGCGCCGCGGTGACGGGATCAAGGCCCTTCAGGTTGAGGAGATATTTCGGATGCGGCACCGTCATGTAGTCGGCATAGCCGCCATCGCAATAGACGCCGAGCGAATTCGGCTTGACGACGCACATGTTCTCGTCGCCGCCAAGACAGGTCTCGCACTTGCCGCAGCCGAGCCAGGGATAGGCCAGCGCCACGTCGCCGACCTTCAGGTCAGCCCTGTCGCTTGCCTTCACATCGGGGCCGAAAGCCATGATTTCGCCGACGGTCTCATGGCCCATGGTTAGCGGCAGCGACACGCCGCGATCCTTCAACGACATCGGCTTTCGTCCATGGCCGAGATCGTAGCCGCCTTCCCAGATGTGCAGATCGCTGTGGCAGACGCCGGCCGCCTTCACCTTGATCAGCACTTTCGTTCCCGTCGGCTGCGGGGTCGGCTGCTCCACCTCTTTCAAGGGGGCGTTGAAATCGGCAACCTGGAAACTCCTCATCGCGTCTCTCCCAGTTGTTATTGTTGGGCAAGCTTATTTGGAACATTGGCCACGCCCCTTCATTATTTACGTCAGGGGATGATGGCAAGCCGCGTATTGGTTTGGCGCGACAGTGCGAAGTTCCGGCATTTCGTCGCGGCAGCGCTGGTCGGCGCGCGGGCAACGGGTGCGGAAACGGCAACCGGACGGCGGCGCGATCGGCGAAGGCGGCTCGCCCACCGGCACGCTTTCGGCCGGGCGGACGTCCGGATCGGGCACCGGAATCGCTTCGATCAGAAGCGCGGTGTAGGGATGCGCGGGCCTCGCGAACAGCTGTTCGGACGGCCCGACTTCGCACAAGCGGCCGAGATACATCACGGCGACACGGTCGCTCACCGCCTTCACGATCGCGAGATCATGGGCTATGAACAGCAGCGTCAGGCCGAAGCGCGCCTTCATCTCCTCAAGCAGATTGAGGATCTGGGCGCGGATCGAGACGTCGAGCGCGGAAACCGGCTCGTCGCAAATGATAAAGTCCGGGTTGAGGACGAGCGCGCGCGCGATGCAGATGCGCTGGCATTGTCCGCCGGAAAATTCATGCGGCAGCCGTCCGGCCACGAGGTCCGGATCAAGCCCGACCGCGGTCAGGACATCGCGGACAAGCTGCTTGCGTCTGCCTGCGTCCTTGATGCCGGCAATCACCAGCGGCTCGCCAACGATGTCGCCGATCCGCCGCCGCGGATTGAGGGAAGCAATCGGATCCTGAAAGATCAGCTGCACGCGCCGGCGCATCAGGCGCAGGGCGTCGCCCTGCATCACGGTGAGGTCCTGACCGTCGAACAGCACGCGACCGGAGACCGCGCGGCGCAACTGCAGCACCGCGCGACCGAGCGTCGACTTGCCGCAACCGGACTCGCCGACCAGCCCCAGCGTCTCGCCACGCGCGATTTGCAGGCTGACGCCGGAGACCGCGTGGACGGTCTTGCCACCGAGCGCATATTCAACCACGAGATTTTCCACGCTGAGCAGCGGATCGCGTGAAGATTGCGCCGCGGCGGCCGTCATGCGGAAACACCGGCCTCAACGTGAATGGGATTGAAGCAGGCGAACTCGTGGTCGGACGATTCCGCCTTAGCGAGAAGGGGTTTCTCGGCATGACATCGCCGGGCCACATAGCGGCAGCGCGGCGAAAACGAGCAGCCTTTGAGCGGCCGGGTCGGATCGGGCGGACGGCCCGAGATCGCCGGTAGCCTCGTATGCGGCGCGGCGTCGATCTTCGGGATCGCCGCGAGCAGCGCCTCGGTATAGGGCATGTGCATCCTCTTGAAGAGCGCGTGCGTCGGCGCGCGTTCCACCACACGGCCGGCATACATCACCGCCACCTCGTCGGTACGGCCGGCGACGACGCCTAGATCGTGGGTGATGATGATCATCGCCATGTGCCGGCGGCGCTGTTCACGCGCCAGCAAATCAAGGATTTGCGCCTGGATGGTCACGTCGAGCGCCGTGGTCGGCTCGTCTGCGATCAAGAGTTTGGGTTCGCAGGACAGCGCGATGGCAATCGCAACCCGCTGCCGCATGCCGCCGGAGAGCTGATGCGGATATTGCATCAACCGCGCTTCGGGCGCGGGAATGCCGACCGCCGCCAGCAGCTCGATGCTGCGCCGCTTCGCTGCCGCCTGGTCGAGTTCGAGATGCTCCTGCAAGGTCTCGATCAACTGGGTGCCGATCGTCAGCACCGGGTTGAGCGAGGTCATCGGGTCCTGGAATACGACCGCGAGCGAGCGGGCGCGGAGTTTTCGCAAAGCTTCGGGAGCAAGGCGCACGAGGTCTTGCCCGTCAAACCTCACCCGGCCCGAAAGCTTCGCCTTTCTTGGCAACAGTTGCAGGATGGCGCGCGACAACATGGTCTTGCCGCAACCGGATTCACCGACGATCCCGAGCGTTCGTCCGGCGCCGACCGTCAGATCGACGCCATCCACCGCGCGCAGATTGCCGCGCGGCGTCGGCAGATCAACCGCCACATCCTCGACCGAAAGCAGCGGTGCGCCCGTCACAATGCGCCCTGACGCGGGTCGGTGAGCGCGCGAAGCGTGTCACCGACCAGATTGAAGGACAGCACGGTCAGGAACATCGCGATGGCCGGGATGAAGGCGAGCTGGGGCGCGATCTCCAGGCTCTCGCGCCCCTCCCCGATCATGCTGCCCCAGCTCGAGATTGGCGGCGGAACGCCGAGGCCCAAAAATGACAGCGCGCCTTCGACGACGATGGTGACGGCAACGCCGAGCAGGAAGAAGGCGACTAACGGCAACGCGACGTTGGGCAGCAATTCGCGCAGCAGAATACGCGCGTGCGATGCGCCGAGCGCCTGCGCCGCAATGACGAATTCGCGCCGCGCCAGCGTCAGCGTCGATGCACGCGCGACCCGCATGAAGGCGGGAATGCCGAGCACGCCGAGGATGCAGGTGAGATTGAAGATCGACTGCCCGAGATAGGCGGTCACCGCGAGCGCCAGGATCAGCGGCGGGAAGGCGAGCAGCGTATCCATGCTGCCGACCACCAGCGTCTCGAAGCGGCCGCGGAAATACCCGGCAAGAAGGCCGAGCGCGCCGCCGATCGTGATGCCGATGACCGGCGCGAACAGGCCGACGGTCAAGGAAATCCGCGCGCCATAGACAAGTCTCGACAACTCATCGCGGCCGAGCCCGTCGGTGCCGAGCCAATGCAGCGCCGAGACCGGCGCCCGCCGTTCCAGCATGTCCATGTCGGTTGGGCTCGGTAACGGCAGGACCGGGGCAAGTATCGCAACGGCAAATACAAAAATCATCCAGCCGGTCGCCGTCCAGAACAGGGGTCCGAGCCGTCGCGTTCGCTGCACCGACGCGACGATGACATCCTCGCTGACGCTGAGCTCAAGCGTGGCCATGACGAATCCTGGGATCGAGAACGGCATAGAGCATGTCGACGATGAAATTCATCAGCACGTAGCCGAAGGCCACGACCAGCACCACGCCTTGCAGGATGATGAGGTCGCGGGTGGTGATGGCGCCGACCAGGAGCCGGCCGATCCCCGGCAGCGCAAAGATCTGTTCGACGATCACCGTGCCGCCGATCAGGCGGCCGATATTGATGCCGGTCACGGTCACCAGCGTCAGCGACGACGGTTTTAGCGCATGCACCAAGAGAATCCGCGACGGTTTCAGACCCTTGGCCCGCGCCATCGCGATAAAATCTTCCTGCAGGGTCGCGATCATGTCGGAGCGCAGCACGCGCATCAGCACCGGCCACTCGCCGAGCGCAAGCGTCAGTGCCGGCAGCACGAAACATCTGAGATTGCCGATCGGGTCTTCGGAAAACGGCACGTAACCGGTTGCCGGCAGCCAATGCAGTTGCACGGCGAAGAGATAGATGAGCAGGATAGCCGAAAGGAATGTCGGCACCGAAAGCATGCCGAAAGCGCTGCCTGTCATGAAGCGATCGAACGCGGTGCCGCTCTTCACCGCGCACGCAATGGCGAGGGGAATCCCGATCGCGAGCGCCGCGATCTCGGCCAACAGCATCAACTCAAACGATACCGGCAACCGCTCTGCGACCGCCTGCAACACGGTTTGTCCGGTACGGAACGAGCGTCCGAAATCGCCCTGCAGCACGTGGCCGAGCCAGCCGAGATAGCGCCACCAGACCGGCTGATCGAGCCCCATGTCCTGACGCAGCGCCTCGACCTTTTCCGGCGTCGCCTGATCGCCGAGGATCACGTAGGCGAGATCGCCCGGCAGCAGCGAGGCGATCAGGAATGTCAGCAGCGAGACCGCGATCAGCACCGGCAGCAGGTAGAGCAGCCTTCGGGCGATGAACGCGAACATCGGGCTATTCCATCCAGACGTTGGAGACGTCGATCACCCCGCTATAGAGTTTCGGCAAACCTTTCAGTCTGGCGCTTGAGAGCGCGTAATAGGTATTCTGGAAGATCCAGAACCAGATCGCCTCCTGATTGACGAGCCGGCTGATGGCGCAGTAGTCCTCGATACGCGTTTCGACGTCAGCGGTTTCCCGCGCATGCTCGAGTAGCTTGTCAAGTTCGGGATTGGAATAATTGGCGAGCGCGACCGGGCTTCCAGTGTGGAAATTCGCGTAGATCTGTGGCTCAGGATCGGGGAAATCGACGATACGCCACGGCGTCAACTGAAACTGACGCATGAAGGCGCGCGGAGGGATCGTTGCCTGGTCGACCTGTTCGATCTCCATGTTGGCGCCAACCTGCTTCCAGAACTGCTGCAGCACCTGCCCATTGGCGCGGCCGCGCGGGGTTGCGGTGACGAGCATCTTGAAGTCGACCGGCTTGCCGTAGTCCTTGATCAGCGCCTTGGCTTTCTCGACATCGAAGGCAAGCGCGCCGTCGTCCTTGCACTTGACCCAGGAGCCCTCGCCATAGGGGTTGCTGGCCGGACGGGCCAGGCCATTGGTGACCGCCTGCGCCCATTTCTTGCGGTCGAGCGCCATCACCAGCGCTTGGCGCACGCGCACGTCGTCGAACGGCGCGACCTTGGTATTGAAGGCAGCGACCGAGGCACCGGACCCGACATAGGTGTGGACCGTCAACTCGGGGTCTTTTTGGGCTTTCTGAATACTGTCCGCATCGGCTTCATCGTCCCAGATGATATCCGCCTCACCGGATTGCAGGCTCGCGAAGCGCGACTGCGCATCCGGCAGCGGCTTCAGAACGATCCGGTCGAGATAGGGATGACCCTTATTCCAGTAGTCAGGATTGCGTTCGAGAACCATTCGATCGCCCGCGGTCCATGATTTCAGGATGTAGGGGCCAGTGCCGACGGGATTGCGGTTGTAATCGTCGCCCTTGGTCTTCCACGCCGCAGGCGATTGGATGGCGCTGTTCACGCCTGGAAACGCCTGCCTTGCAGGCAGGTTCACCGCCGGATCATTCAAGTTATAGACAACCGTGAATTCGTCAGGCGCCTGCACGTCGTGGATAAAGGATATGTAAAAGGCGCAGCGGCATTTGTTGGCCGGGTCTTTTTGCCGTTCGAAATTGGCCTTGACCGCATCGGCATTAAAGGGCGTGCCATCGTGAAATTTGACCCCGGGCCGCAGCTTGTACGTCCAGGTCTTGAAGTCATCCGAGTGGGACCAGGACAGCGCGAGCTTCGGCTGCGGCTCACCCTTGTCGTCGAGATAGGTGAGGGTATCGAAAATCAACGCCGCCGCAATCTGCGCCGACGTGTCGAAGACGCCGACTTTCAGCGGATCGAAGCCGGGGATGTCGAGCTCGAGGCCGACGGTGATGCTGCCGCCCGGCTTCTGGGCCTCGGCAGGATTTGTAAGGACACCAAATGCGGTGACAAGGAAAATTGGCGCAAGCTTGCGCACGACCGTGGTTGCTTTCATTTGAATTCCCTCCGAGAATGCCGTGCGTCCGCTATGTTCGGATCTTGGCGACTTTGGGCCAGATTGGCCGGAATCGCAGTTGGCGGCAAGGCCGCAAGGTCAACGCGGGATGAAGTGCCGCAGGCCTCGCAACATTTTGAAATGTGATCCGCTCAGCGCCGCGCCGCCCCCAAAGGCTTCCCCGAAAACGCTACGATTTGCTCCTCCGACAGACCGGTCTCCCGGAGCAGCGCGCTTGTGTGCTCGCCCAAAGTTGACATGCGTTTGCCCGCCGACACATCGGCCCCCGACATCCGGAACGGCACGTTGAGAACCCTGAAGGTGCCGCCGCCATCTTCCACCTCGGAAAGCGCGCCGCGATGGGCGATTTGCGGATCGCTCAGGGCCTCGGCAACCGTGCGGTAGGCCGAGGACGGAACACCCTCGCCGTTCAGCGCCACGAGGCATTGCTGCGTCGTCACCGTGCGCGACCAGGCTTCCACGCCGTCCATCAGATGCGCCCAATTATCGCGGCGGTCGGAATATTTCGCAAAACGCCGATCGCTCACCCACTCGGGGCGACCGATCACCTTCATCAAACCCTGAAAGGTCTTTTCGCTGGCGATCGCGACCATCACGTATCCGTCCGACGTCTGGATCGGACCGAACATCGGACGCGAGGTCGGCGCGACCGCAAATTGCGACCATTGCAATTCGCTCAGGGTCAGGGTCAGCATGGATTCGAGCATCGAGACGTCGATGTGCTGACCTCGCTCTGTGGCATTTCGCTGGTACAGCGCCGCCGAGATGGCCCCGAAGGCGTAGGTGCCGGTAACGACGTCGGCATGATAGATGCCGCAACAATCCGGACGGCTTCTCCCCGGCTGATAGGCAAGATGCGCCATGTCGTAGCCGGACGCCGCGTGGATCACCGGCGCGTAGGCCGGCAGTTCGGCCGACGGACCGGTCTGGCCGTAGCCGGAAATCGAGCAGTAGATCAGCTTTGGATTGAGCTCTTTGAGCGTTGCCCAGTCGAGCTTCAGCCTTCGCATCACGCCCGGGCGAAAATTCTCAACCAGAATATCCGCGAGCGCGACCAGCCGCCTTACGACTTCGACCCCCTCAGGCGATTTCAGGTCGAGCACGAGACTCTTCTTGCCGACATTGAGCTGACCGAATGTCGTGCTGCAGTCGTTTCGCAGCGGCGGTCGGGTGCGCATCGTCTCGCCTTCCGCGGTCTCGATCTTGATGACTTCGGCTCCCATGTCGGCGAGCATCCGCGTGCAATGCGGGCCGGCAATCGTGGTCGAAAAATCGAGCACGCGAAGCCCTGCAAAACCCTTTGTCAAATTGCCCTCATCGTTTCCCGTTATGGTCATTTCCAAGGCTTCCTCGCCCAAGGCTCCCTTGCCCAAAGCTTCCTTGGCCAAGGCTTCCTCGCCCAAGGCTCCCCTGTGCGGGACCCTAGATGGCACTGGCGCGGCAGGGAAGCGCCTCCCTGCAATCCGTCTGTCCGTGCCTTGCCTGGGTGAATTGGACCCATTCTTGCATAGCAACATCGAGGGCTCGTAAGAGGGCTTTTCTTGAAAGTTCTATTCGTCACGACGGAAATAGACGACTTCGTCCGGGTGGGCGGGCTCGCAGCCGTTTCCGCCGCCCTGCCCCGGGCGCTGCGTCCGTGGGCCGATGTCAGAATCCTGTTGCCCGGATACCGGGACGTCGTCGAACAATTCACGCATATTCAGATCGTTGGCCAATGCGCACCGCTGGCCAACATGCCGGCCTGTATGCTCGGCCGGTCGTCGACGCGGGACGGCATGCCTGTCTACGTCCTGTTGTGCCCGCAGCTCTATGACCGCCCCGGCAACCCCTATGGCGATGAATCGGGCAAGGACTGGCCGGACAACGACATCCGTTTCGGCCGGCTCGCCTCCGCGGCGGCTGAGCTTGCGGCAGGCACCCTGGACAGGAATTGGGCAGCCGACCTCGTGCACGCCAATGACTGGCAGGCCGCGCTCGTGCCGGCCTACCTCGCCTGGAGCGGCGTCAGAATACCCTCGATCCTGACCATCCATAACCTCGCCTATCAGGGTATCTTTCCCAAGGATTCGCTACGCCGCATCGGCGCGCCGGAAAGTTCGTTTCATATCGACGGCGTCGAGTTCTACGACAAGCTGTCCTTCCTCAAGGGCGGCCTCGTCTACGCCTCGCATCTGACCACCGTCAGCGGCACCTATGCGAAGGAGATCACCACCCGTGAATTCGGCTGCGGGCTCGAGGGCCTGCTCCGTATCCGCTCCGACGCGGCGCAGCTGACCGGAATATTGAACGGCATCGACGAAAGCTGGGATCCGCGGTTTTGCGCGCAGCTCGCGCAACCCTTCGGCGCAGGCGACTGGGAGGGCAAGCGCGCCAATGCGGACTACGTCCGCAAGCAGTTTGGTCTTGCGGTATCGCGCGGCCCGGTCTTCGGTCTGGTCGCCCGCCTCGTGCATCAGAAGGGCATCGATCTCGTCCTCTCCGCGGCCGATGAGATCATCGAGGCCGGCGGACAGATCATCGTTGCCGGAAGCGGCGAACCCGGGATCGAGCAGGCACTGGTCGATGCGCATCGCCGCCGGCCGGATGCGATCGGGGTCGCGATCGGCTTCAACGACGGCCACGCACGGCGGATTTTCGCCGGCAGCGATTTCACCCTGATGCCCTCGCGCTTCGAGCCGTGCGGACTGAGCCAAATGTATGCGCAGCGGTTCGGGTCGCTGCCGATCGGACATCAGACCGGCGGCCTTGCCGAGACCATCACCGACGGCGAGACCGGATTCCTGTTCACGCAGCCGTCGACCGAGTCGTTTCTCGGCGGCGTCCGCCGCGCGTTCTCGACCTTCATGGCGAAGGACCGTCTCAACTCCATGCGCCGCAGCGCCATGGCGCGATCGTTTAGCTGGGAACTTTCCGCCGCCTGCTACAGCGCGCTGTACCGGAAAATCGTGGTTCCGCTTTAGGCGCGTTGGAAAGCCTCATCGCCAGTCCGCCGCGTCTCCGGCATCACCAGCCAGATCATCACAAGGCCCAACGCCGCGACACCAGCAAGCCCGGTGAAGGCAACGTTGCTGCCGAACCTGTCGCTGACATAGCCGGCAAGCACGGTTGAG
>Ga0210406_10000406_pt1 | contig 59534 bp, 57 predicted proteins | sample IncBWC30MmetaG_FD_155454 | JGI IMG/M metagenome (GOLD analysis project Ga0210406, IMG submission 155454) | Forest soil microbial communities from Barre Woods Harvard Forest LTER site, Petersham, Massachusetts, United States - Inc-BW-C-30-M | ecosystem: Environmental > Terrestrial > Soil >...
GAGGTTGTAGACCAGCGACAGCGCGGCGGCCTTGCCGAGGTCGAACTGGCCGAGCGCGATCTTGACGAGCTCGATCGAGATGAAGGTGGTGGAGTTGCCCGGGCCGCCGCCGGTGACGACGAACGGCTCGGTGTAGATCATGAAGCTGTCCATGAAGCGCAGCAGCACGGCGATCAAGAGCACGCGATTCATCTTCGGCAGCTGAATGGCGGTGAACACCGCCCAGCGCGATGCGCCGTCAATCTGCGCCGCCTGATAATAGGCTTCAGGTATCGATTTCAGCCCGGCATAGCACAACAGGGCCACCAGGCTGGTCCAGTGCCAGACATCCATCACGATGACGGTGGCCCAGGCGTCAAACTCGTTGGATACGTAGTTGTAGTTGATGCCGATATTGTTCAGCGCATAACCGAGCAGGCCGATGTCGGGCCGGCCGAAGATCTGCCAGATCGTTCCGACCACATTCCACGGAATCAGCAGCGGCAGCGCCAGAATCACCAGGCAGGCCGCGACACTCCAGCCCTGCCTCGGCATCGACAACGCGACCACGATGCCCAAGGGAACCTCAATCGCGAGGATCACGGCGGAGAAAAACAGATTGCGCCAGAGGGAAGCGAAAAACCGCTCGCCGAGATCGGTCGACGGATCGAGCAACTCCTTGAACCAGCCGACGCCGTTCCAGAAGAACTGGTTGTTGCCGAAAGTGTCCTGCATCGAATAGTTCACGACCGTCATCAGCGGCAGGATCGCCGAGAACGCCACCACCGCGAAGACCGGCAGCACCAGGAACCATGCTTTCTGGTTGACCGTCTTGTCCATCACGCGGCCCCCTCGACAAGACGGCTGTCGGCATAGACATGCACATGGGCGGGATCGAATCTGAGCGCAGCGCTGTTGCTGTTGGTGGAGAATCCCGGCGGCACGCGCGCCGCCAATTTCGCGTCCCCGACCCGGACATGCGCAAAGCGGATGCGGCCGAGATCGTCGATCCGCTCGATATTGGCCGAGAGCAGGCCCGGCGCCGGCCGCTCCACATCGACGAATTCCGGACGCACGCCGACCTCGATCCTCGCTCCGGAAGGGAGCTTCTCGTAGCTGCGATTGAGCGCGATGACGTGTCCGCCGATTCGCGCCTCTCGGCCCCTCACCTCGGCGGGCACGATGTTCATGCCGGGCGAGCCGATGAAATAGCCGACAAAGGTGTGCGCCGGCTTCTCGAACAGCTCCGCCGGCGTACCGCTCTGCACCACCCGTCCGTCATGCATGACGACGACGGTGTCGGCAAAGGTCAGCGCCTCGGTCTGGTCGTGGGTGACATAGATCATCGTGAGGTCGAGATCGCGATGCAGCGCCTTCAGCTTCGAGCGCAACTGCCATTTCAGCTCGGGATCGATCACCGTCAGCGGCTCGTCGAACAGCACCGCCGCGACGTCGGAGCGCACGAGGCCACGACCGAGCGAGATCTTCTGCTTGGCATCCGCCGTGAGCCGCGTCGCCTTGCGATTGAGATCGGGCGTGAGGTCGAGCAGGCGCGCGATCTCCGCCACGCGCTTTTCGATCTCGGCCTTCGGCACGCCGCGGTTCTTCAAGGGAAACGCGAGGTTCTGCCCGACCGTCATCGTGTCGTAGATCACCGGGAACTGGAACACCTGCGCGATATTCCGCTTCTGCGTGGACAGCGGCGTGATGTCGGTGCCGTCGAACAGGATCTTGCCGCGCGACGGCGTGACGATGCCGGAGATCAGATTGAGAAGCGTGGTCTTGCCACAGCCGGAGGGGCCGAGCAGCGCATAGGCGCCGCCCTGCCGCCAGGTCATGGTCACGGGCTTGAGCGCAAAGCTTTCCGGCGGCGCGTCGTTGCCGCTGTAGGAATGCGCGAGATCGACGAGGTCAATGCGGGCCATGCTGCATCTCCCTCACGCCGATCCGGGTGCAGCGACCAGCCGGCCGGTCGCCGTTTCGAACACAAAGACATTGTCGGGATCGAGCACCGCGTCGAGCGTGACGCCGGGCTCGTATTCGTGCACGCCATGCAGCACCGCGACCCAGTTGGCGGACTCGCGATGCAGATGCACGAAGCTTTCCGAGCCGGTGATCTCGGTCACCGTCACGGTCGCCGGAAAGACGTGGCGGCCGGGTTGCCCATTGGCGAGCTGGAGCTGATGCGCGCGAAAACCGACGCGGTATTCGCCGTCGCCGAGCTTCTCATAAAGTCCGGTGGCTGGCGCCACCACGCCGCCGGCATACTGCACGACGCCGTCGCGCTTCTCCATGCAAAGGAGGTTGAGCGGCGGATCGGAGAACACTTGCGCGACGCGCAACGTGTCGGGATGGCGGTAGACCTTGGGCGTGTCGCCGGCCTGCAGGGCCTGGCCTTCCCACATGCAGATGGTGCGGCCACCGAGCAGCAACGCCTCCGACGGTTCGGTCGTCGCATAGACGAAGATCACCCCTGACGCCTCGAAGATGCGCGGCAGCTCGGCGCGCAATTCCTCGCGCAGCTTGTAGTCGAGATTGGCGAGCGGCTCGTCGAGCAGCACCAGATCGGCGCCCTTCACCAGCGCCCGCGCGATCGCGGTGCGCTGCTGCTGGCCGCCGGAAAGCTGCAGCGGCGTGCGCGAGAGATAGGGTTCGAGACGAAGCAGCTTGGCGGCCTCCGCGACGCGCTTCTCGATCTCCGCACGCGGCCTGCCCTGCACGCGCAAGGGCGAAGCGATATTCTCATAGACGGTCAGCGAGGGATAGTTGATGAACTGCTGATAGACCATCGCGACCGAGCGCTGGCGCACGTCGATGCCGGTGACGTCGCGGCCATCGACCAGCACGCGTCCGGTGGTCGGCTTGTCGAGGCCGGCAAGCAGCCGCATGATCGAGGTCTTGCCGGACAGCGTCGGGCCGAGCAGCACGGAGAGCGTGCCCTTCTCAAGCGTCAGCGAGACGTCGCGGATGGTTGGAACACCATCGACAAGGCGCGTGACATGCTCAAGCGTGGCGCTCACAACCGTCCTCCTGCCTCGCGCAAGGGACTCTCGGACTTGGTTTCGGATTTGGACTCGGATCTGGGCCGCTGCGCGACGATCCAGGCATCGATCGCGGCGATCTCATCGGCCGACAGCCGCAAGCCGAGCTTCGAGCGGCGCCAGACGACGTCCTCCGCTGTCAAGGCCCACTCCGACGCGATCAGATATTTGACCTCGCTCGCCGTCAAAGTGGCACCGAAGGACGGGCCGAGATCGGCCAAGGATTTTGCATTGCCGAGCAGCCGCTCGGCGCGCGTGCCGTAGGCATGCGCGAGCCGGCTTGCATGTTCTTCGGTGAGGAACGGATAGTTGCGCCGCAGCTCGGCGGTGAGCGCAGGCAGCGCCGAGACGTCGAGATCGCCGCCTGGCAGCGGCGACTTTCCGGTCCAGCCCTCGCGCGCCTTGGCGCTGCGCAAATAAGGCGACAGCCGCTCCAGTGCCTCCTCGGCGAGCCGCCGATAGGTCGTGATCTTGCCGCCATAGATCGAGAGCAGCGGCGCGCCGCCGGGCGTGTCGAGCTCGAACACATAGTCGCGCGTCGCGGCCTTGGCCTCGCTCGCGCCATCGTCATAGAGCGGACGCACGCCCGAATAGGTCCAGACCACGTCCTCGGGCGTCACGGGCTTCGCCAGGTATTCGCTCGCGGCATCGCAGAGATATTTGATCTCTTCCGCCGTTGCCTTCACCTCGGCCGGGTCGCCCTCATAGTCGCGGTCCGTGGTGCCGATCAGCGTGAAGTCGTCCTGATATGGAATGACGAAGATGATGCGGCCGTCCGCATTCTGGAACATGTAGGCGCGGTCGTGTTGATAGAGCTTGTGCACCACGATGTGCGAGCCCTGCACCAGCCGCACCTTCGCACGCGCATTGACGCCCGCGCCCGAGGCCAGCACGTTCTCGACCCAGGGACCGCCGGCATTGATCAGCACACGGGCGCGGATCGTCGCACGCTCACGCGTGACGGTGTTCTCGACGATGACCTGCCAGATGCCGTCGGTCTGGCGGATCTCGATCGCGCGGGTGCGGGTACGGATGTCCGCGCCACGGTCGGCGGCATCGCGCGCGTTGAGCACGACAAGACGGGCGTCATCGACAAAGCAATCGGAATATTCGAAGCCGCGGGTGTAGCGATTCGGGATCAGCGGATGCCCGACCGCGTCACGTGTCAGATCGACTGAGCGGGTCGGCGGCAACAGGTTACGGCCGCCGATGTGGTCATAAATGAAGAGCCCGAGCCGCAGCAGCCAGGCCGGGCGGAGACCTGCGTGATGCGGCAGCACAAAGCGCAAGGGGCGGATGATGTGGGGCGCGATTTGCCAGAGGATTTCGCGCTCGATCAGCGCCTCGCGGACCAGGCGGAACTCGTAATATTCGAGATAGCGCAAGCCGCCATGCACGAGCTTGGTTGACCAGGATGAGGTTCCGCTCGCCAAGTCATTCATTTCACAGAGGAAAACGGTGTTTCCCCGCCCGGCCGCGTCGCGCGCAATGCCGCAGCCGTTGACGCCGCCGCCAATGATCGCGAGGTCAAAAATCCGATCCAAAAGACGCTTCCCCGGCACTCGCCTTCGAATTTGGCGATTTACTTTCGATTTTGGTGTAATGACAAACCAAAACGAAAGCAAATGAAAAGAGGGAACCGCGGTCTTCGATTTGGGGACGAGTAGGCTAAGGCCCTGAGGGCGGCGATGCCACCCGCCCTTCAAAAAAAGTTCACAAAAAATACACAATGGTAAGTAGCGCTGACTAAAAACCGCAACCATGCACCCTATGTACTGCCCTCCACGCGAAACGGAGCAGCTATGTCGCGCATCGCCGAAGACGAAATTGGAATGGCAGTCCTCAATATTCTAGCCACCCGGCCGCGCGGGCGTGCGACGGTGCGTCAACTGATAGAAGAAGTGCCCAAGCATGTGAGCCTCTCGGCGGAAGACCAGGCAGAATCCTCGACGAGGACCAAGGAGGAAGTTTGGGAGCAGAAGGTCCGCAATCTGAAGTCACACAGCACACGGCCCGGAAACATCTTCCATGAAGGCTTTGTCGTTCAGGTTTCCCGTGGGCTATGGGAGATTTCAGGCATAGGCAGACGACATGTTGCGAAGGCGGCAGCCGCCTAGAGCATGATCAGTTCGAGATGAATCGTCATCACGCTCCTAGGCGCAACGCGCCTTGTAGCCGGGCTTGAACCACTTTAATTCGGTGCCACCCGGCGCTTCCTTGTCCCAGACAAACCACGCATAGGCAGTCGTTCCACTGCCCTTTCGCGTAACACCGCTCGGATAGAACGTAATGCGTTCGCTGAACACCCAAACCCTCGACGGAGGAGATTGGATAAAGATGGTGTTGGCGCGATTTGCGCCCTCCAGGAAGGCGAGCCGCAGCAGCAACGCGAATTTGCGTCTCGCATGTTTGACGCCGCTGGCGACGAACCCTTCCGCGCAATGATACGGCGGATTGGTCACGATGTTGTCGGACGACCAAAGCGGCGCCAGAAAATCGATCCCCGCTTCACCATAGCCGCGATCGTAGAGGTCCGTGCTCCGCACGGGCTGCCCCGTCTGCTCCAGCACGCGCGACATGGAGCCGTCGCCGCATGCGCTCTCCCAGATCTCGCCTTCGAATGGCTCATTGTCGATCAGAGCAAACGTCGCCCAGGGCGGCGTACGGAAAAAGTCCGGCCCGCTCAGATCGGCGAATCGCTTCACTGTCGGCTTGAATCCGCCGTTCAAATTATAGGTTGGATCGGACATGCGAATCTCCCTATCTGCAGAGTAGCAGACGAGCGCACATCCTCATAAAGCTGCGATCTCGTTAGCCGCCACAATCTGCGCGCGGCGCGTGCCAACTCATCCCGTGCAGAGTGTAATGCGTCGCGCTCGGTCATGTCGCGCAGGCGACCCACGAAGGGAATGCTCTCGCCATCTTCGATCAGTGAAATCGAAAGCGCGACGGTAAATTCCTCGCCATTTTTTTGGGGCCTACCTGCCACTGTAATCCACTTCACACATGCAGCGAAGCGCGGTCCGATATGATGTCTTGAGGTGTTTCTACCCTTTGCTGCACGTCTTGGCGTTATGCGACGAATTTGCAGATTTCGTTCGGGCGGCCCAGTCGCTTCTTGCGTCGTTGGGTAACGAAATGGGAGAAACGAGAGGCCGAGATGCCAACGTCATCTCACCTTTTGCGATGGTCGACCGAGATGCTGCCGGAGCGTGCGCGGTTCTCCACGTTCCGTGAGGAGTTTGCGCGGCTGAACCTCGCATTGGATGTGATAGATCACAGCGGCGGCCGCCCGCGTATCGACGTCACCTACTTGCAGCTCGGCGCGGTTGGCGTTTGTCGCCTTGTCACCACGCCGGCGGAGTTCATCCGTCACAAATACCACCTCAAGAATAGCAGCGACCATTTCGGACTGAACATCGTCGAGGCTGGAACGGTCCAATTTGAAAATGCTGGCCAGGAACATGTCTATGATGCCGGCTCCGCTTGTTTGATTGACCGGGGAAGGCCGCTGCGAGTATTTGGGCCGCGTGGTGCCAGCGTCAGATACGTGACCGTGCAGGCTGCCGCCCTTAAGTCTCTGGTTGCCCGGCCGGAAGATCTATCAGGTCGGCCGGTGCGTCCCGGACCGGCGCTTAGACTCCTGGACCGCTACCTGCGGTCGCTCGCATCCCTCAAAGAACCTTCGTCATCAGAACTGGCCTCCACCATCGGCGTACATCTCCTCGATCTCGTGGCCGCGACGCTCGGGCCAACCGCCGAAACTGCAAACATCGTCACGGACCGTGGTGTGAAGGCAGCCAGGCTGCAGGCGATCCTGGCAGAGGTCGCGCAACGCTTCAGCGATCCCAATTTCGATCTGAGCAATGTCGCCGGGGCGCTCGGTATGTCGCGGCGATACGTGCAAAAACTGCTCGAGGGGACCGGAAAGTCGTTTACAGAGCACCTTGCAGGATGCCGGCTTGAGCGTGCCTTCGCGATGTTGACTGACCCGCACCATCTGCATTTGGCCATCATCGATATCGCGTTTGCAGTCGGCTTTGGTGATGTTTCTCATTTCAATCGCACGTTCCGCCGGCGCTTCGGCGAGACGCCATCAGGCGTGCGCGCCGGATCGATCATGCGCGAGCAGAAGTGATCCTGCGACTTTAGGGTCCCCATTCACGGATCGGGGCCACTTGACTCAGCTATCACCTTTCCGGCGTTCCGCACGTCACGCGGCGAAACGCCGAAGCGGGCCCGGAATAATCGGTTGAAATGCGAAATATCCGAAAAGCCAACCTCCAACGCGATGTCGGAAATTCGCCTTGCGTTGCCGTGAGAGTCGATCAGCAACGCGAACGCCCGCTGCAGCCGCAGCTCGTTCACGCGCTCCGTGAACGACGTTCCCGATGACGTCATCAGGAGCTGCAGGTAACGCGGAGAAATGCCCTGACAGCGGGCGACTACCTCGAGGCTGAGCTCCGGGTCCTGAAAATGCGCGGCGATGTGGTCGAGGGCGGCGCTGTGGCGCGCAGCCACAACAGCGCTCGCGCCGCTCTCGCCCAAAGGAGCGCACTCGCTGATTGCGAGCGCCACGAGATCGTGGATGTGAGTCACGACCGCCTCACGCAGCTTCGGGGCAGCCAGGGCGCCGTCCTTGAATGCCCACTTCAGATAAGTCATGAGAAGTCGGAGCGCTTCGGTTCGCCGAGGAATCGGCCGCATGGCGAGGCTTTCGATATTCGTCACCCGCGGCGCCAGCGCGTCACGCGGGACGGCCAGACCAAATTGCAATCCTTCAGTATAAGTGACAATCGCGGGTTCCGAATGCAGAAGCGCGATTGCATCGCCGGCGCGAAACTCGATCTCCTGGCCGCGCTGGGACAGTTGACTCCTGCCGGGAGAGCAGACGACTACGCCGATCGAGTCATCACCATCAACAATGTTCGCTTGTGAACGATTGAAACGCATGGCCGAACCCTGCCATGCGAGCGTGCGCAAACCCTGAAGCACTTGCAGCGTTGCTTCGGCCTGAAACGGCCCGTCCGATGAAGGCTCGATATCGGCGTGGACTATGCATCGCCCAAACTCCTCGCGCCACATCGGGATGCGCATCCGCTCCGGAAGGCCGCGCGTCGAGAATCGAAGCGATGTAAAATCGGCTGCACCCGCTGGCATGCGGAATCTCCGAGCCTTGATAAAACCATCGGCCAAAGTGCTCCGACACGCTATTTGTCGATATCTGTAATTTGCAATTCGCGCACCGAGCTTCCGTTGCGTGGTGCGCAGAAGTCCAAGAAACGACAGCGTCCGCCTGCTAGTCTCACTCATCGTGATCGACGCTGCATGTGAATTGGCTCACGTGGCGGCTGAAAAAATCAAGCTAATCAATTGCGAAAGTGATGGGGCCAAAACTCCCTTTTAAGACGAGATAGCCAAGATGAAGCTATTTGTAGTTGTTACCATCCCATCTGTTTTGAAAACTCGCTGGTCCAGCGGTGCAAACGTAGGGTCCAGCTTTACTCGTTGGTCGCGGTAGATCGAAATCAACGATCCGCGGTGCGATCGACTTGCAGCACTTGGATCTCTGATCCTCAGATAACGACGTCGTTCCGTACGTTTGGTACGAGATCGCAATCGTCAGCAAATTCCCGGGCACTGTTCATTTTCTGCCGCGTGCGAAATGGCTGAAAAAGATCGCGTGGGAGGTGGTGATCAAGCGAGGGTTCGATCATGTCCGCCATACTCGACCTGTTTTACCGCGAATATTGCCGTGCCCGCCTCGCCGAAATGCGGAAACAGCTTCTGCTCTCGGCTGCCAACAATGAAATAATGGCCGCAAATTGGGATGCCAGCGATCCTGCCGGCCCTGATGATCGGGGTCGCGGCGTGGGCGGCGACGCCGCGACGAAGAAGCCCGACCCAGGTAGCCGGGTCTTGTAAGCGCATCGGCTCGGTCGACGAGCTCGCTCATCACGGGCAACTTGAAATGCAAAGGCGCTCCCCGCGCGTGACTCATCGGCCTGCTTTCGGCCGAGCGCGGGCTCGCACGCCGGACGAGGCAACCAGATGCATGGTCGAATTCACACCTCGAAGCCATTGATCGGCGAGCCGCCGCCGGAGGGGTTTGGCCGCGACCCGCGCATCGATGCCTGCCGTGGTATCGCGCTATGGTGGATCTTTCTCGATCATGTCCCCAGCAACATCGGAAGCTGGTTGACACTGCGGAATTACGGCTTCAGCGATGCCGCCGAAGTGTTCATGTTCATATCGGGTGTAACCTGCGCGCTGGCCTACGGTAGGGCGCGCCGGTGCGAGGGCTGGAGCGGCGTGATCAGGCGCTCGCTGCGGCGAGGATGGGACATTTATGCCGCATTTCTGCTGCTCACGCTCGCTTGCGCCATCATGGTTTACCTCGCGGGCCGCGACCATCTTGCCGACGAGAGCAACACGCGCCTTCTGTTGGAACATCCGGGCGCGGCATTCGCGCATGCTGCGATCCTGCAATACCGTCCCGTCAACACCGACATCTTGCCGATGTTCGTGGTCTATCATGTTTTGTTCGCGCCGCTCCTGTGCCTGCTGCTGCGAGTGCCGAACGTAACCCTTGGCGCCTCGCTGCTGCTTTATGCGCTCGTGCACGCCTTCGGCTGGACCGTCCCCGCTTGGCCGAACAATGTCTGGTTCTTCAATCCCCTGGCCTGGCAGCTTCTGATCGTGTTGGGCGCGTGGTGGGTCATCGAGGGGAAGAGACTGCGGCCGTGGGTGACCTCGCGCACCGCGCTGGTACTTGCCGTTCTCTATCTGGTTTTCAGCTTCATCATCACATTGAGTTGGAGCATCAAGCCGCTGGAGCCGCTGGCTCTGCAGACTCTGCCGAACCTCCTTCTCCCGGTCGACAAATCAAATCTCAGTCCATTGCGCGTGCTGCATTTTCTTGCTCTCGCGATTTTGGCGGTAAGATTCGCGCCTCACACTTGGCGAGGGCTGATGACGCCTGTGATGCGCGGCGCGATGCGCTGTGGCGAGAACTCGCTGCCAATCTATTGCCTCGGCGTCCTGCTGGCGCTCGCCAGCCACGTGGCGCTCCTTGACATCTCGAATGGGCTTCCGATGCAGATCGCGCTCAGTCTCGGTGGAGTCCTGGTGATGATCGGCGCCGCGATGCTTCTGAACTCGATTAGGATCAAACCCAAGCGGCAGCCCGCTTACGATGATGCTCTAGCGCGAGATGATTTTGGGTTGGTGCGTAACCCGAATTTTTGAAGTCTAGTTTGTGCATTCTGAGGGCGCGAAGGCTCGGAGAACTGAGCAAAACAAGACGGCGGGCGATCAGCGCAATCGAATGACCGGTGCGTCCGGCTCGGACGTCTCGCCCGCGCTTTCATCGGCTTCGCTTTCGCCTTTCGGCATCGCCTCGATCACCTCGATGCCGCGGGAGTGGCAGATGTTGGCGAGCCCGGCTGGCAGCGCTGCGTCGGTCACAAAGGTCTGGATCTGGCTGAGATGGGCGATGCGCACTGGCGCGCTGCGGTGCAGCTTGGTCTGGTCGGCGACCAGCATGACGCTGCGCGCGTTGGCGATGATGGCCTGCGCCACCTGAACCTCGCGATAATCGAAGTCGAGCAGCGCGCCCTCTTCGTCGATCGCGGACGCGCCGATGATGGCGTAATCGACCTTGAACTGGCCGATCAGTTGCGTCGCGGTCGAGCCGACCACCGCGCCGTCGGCACGGCGCACCGTGCCGCCCGCCACAATCACCTCGATGCGCGGATGGCGGTAGAGCAGCATCGCAACGTTGAGGTTGTTGGTGATAACGAGCAGGTCCTCATGCGACGTAAGCGCGCTCGCGACCTCCTCCGTCGTGGTGCCGATATTGATGAACAAGGAGCTGCCGTTGGGAATTTTCGCCGCCGCCGCCGCGCCGATCGCCTTTTTCTCCTCCGCCGCGACGAAGCGGCGCGCCTCATAGGCGAGATTCTCCACGCCGGAGGCGATGATGGCCCCGCCATGAATGCGCATCAGCGAGCGCTGCTCACAGAGATCGTTGAGGTCCTTGCGGATGGTCTGCGCCGAAACCTCGAAACGGCGCGCGAGATCCTCCACCATCACCCGGCCCGAGGCGCGGGCGATGTTGAGGATTTCGGTCTGGCGATGGGACAGGACGGCCACGATGCACCCTTACGCAAAGCCCGCTTATGGTGTGGCGCTTCGCCCGCGGGGTCAACGCGGGAGATCGGCGGGTGTAGCCGCCAGACGACCGGACATTCGGCTTAAAGTTAACCATGACGTGGCCACCGCTCCGGCATTGCGAGTCATCGGGCGCGCGTTCGCGCGCGGCTAAAGCGGCTCCGTCGCCACGTCTTCATTGCACAGTCATCCTGCGGTGCAGCAAGCAAGGCGGTCTTCGACGAAGTGCGTCTTTCGGGCGCGGCGACGCGGCTGTAGCATGCACCCCAATACCGAGTCGTCGCGAACGGCTCGCACAAGCGAAAGAGGAAGCAAACAGCCAAGGGGACATGGCCATGGCCACGCTCGTCACACACGGAACCTTGTCCGAGTCCGATCACAGTGCGCAATTGCGCAAGGCCGTGATCGCATCAACCATCGGCACCGCCATCGAATGGTACGATTTCTTCCTTTACGGCACGGCTGCCGGGCTCGTTTTCGGCAAGCTCTACTTTCCAAACGAGGACGCGCTGACCGCGACGCTGGCCGCCTTCGGCACCTATTTCGTCGGCTTCGTCGGACGGCCGATCGGAGCTGCGATCTTCGGTCACTATGGCGATCGCATCGGCCGCAAGGCGACACTGATCGCGACCCTGCTGCTGATGGGAATCGCGACTTTCCTGGTCGCATTCGTGCCCACCTATGCCTCAATCGGCATCTGGGGCGCGGTCATTCTCACCGTGTTGCGGGTGATTCAGGGCATCGGCGTCGGCGGCGAGTGGGGCGGATCGGTGCTGCTGGCGATGGAGTGGGCGCGCACCCACGGTAGCCGCGGCCTGGTGGCGTCCTGGCCGCAATTCGGCGTGCCCTGCGGCCTGTTCCTGTCGAACCTCGCTGTCCTCGCATTCAGCCAGATGTCGGGCGATGAGTTCGTCACCTGGGGCTGGCGCATTCCGTTTGCGCTCTCGATCATTCTCGTGGGCGTCGGACTCTGGATCCGTCTTGGTATCATGGAGACGCCGGTGTTCCAGCAGGTCGTGAGAGACCGGAAAGTCGAAAAGGCTCCCGTCGTCGAGGTGTTCAAGAAGCATCCGAAAGAGATCATCCTGTCGGCCTTGGTGCGGGTGTCCGAGCAGGCTCCGTTCTACATCTTCACCGCGTTCATCTTCGCCTACGCTGTCAACACCCTGCACATGTCGCGCGATCTGATCCTCACTGCGGTGCTTGCGGCCTCCTGCGTCTCGTTCGTCACCATCCCGCTATCGGGCCATATCTCCGACCGCATCGGGCGCCGGAAGATGTATGTGATCGGCGCAGCGTCGGTCGGCCTGTTCGGTTTCCTGTACTTCGGGATGGTGGATACCGCCATTCCATCGGCCGTGTTCATCGCCATCGTGCTGTCGCTGATCCCGCATGACATGCAGTATGGTCCGCAGGCCGCCCTGATTGCGGAGGCCTTTACGCCGCGCCTGCGCTATAGCGGCGCGTCAATGGGTTATCAGCTCGCCTCGGTGATCGCCGGCGGCCCGGCACCGATCATCGCGACCGCCCTGTATGCGCACTATCAGTCGGGCTATGCGATCGCCGTCTACATCGCCATCTGCGCGGTCATCAGCCTCGTGGCGGCGGCGTTCATGCCGGATTACACGGGACAGGACATTTCGGCCGAATATGATCACTGAAGCACGGCGTTGGTCCGTCGCTTCCATGCCGTCATTCCGGGGCGCGTGTGAAACACGCGAACCCGGAATCGCGAGATTCCGGGTTCGATGCTGGAGCCTGTCACCGGGCCGCGCGTCGCGCGGACCCGTTGTCATGGTTCCTAGAATGACGGAGTGCGACTATGCGGCGACTGGCATGTCGCCATTGGCGATGCGCAGCGCGGCTCGTTCAGCCTCGTTGGCGCTGCGGAAGAGCTGGCCTTCCATCGCATTGAAACGATGGCAGGCTGCGAAGAAGCGATAGCCATCCGCGTCACGCACTACGATGCCTGCTGCCTGCGAATGGATTTCGATGATGAAATTGTCCGACATGGTCAATACTCAAGTTCGTTCCGGGCCGACAACGGCGGACCTGCCCAAAAGTTCCTGATGTTTCCGGCGAGACACGCGATGGCGCGGATCGGCGTGGTCTAGAGGAGCGGTGGGCTGCACTTCGCTTAGCCCACCCTACAATTCTTCGGGTGACGGGATCTGCGTGACGCGGTGCAAACGCACACGCTTATGTCGCGATCGGCGCGCCATCCTGCCGGATCACTTGCGGGCGGCCGTTCTCGTCGATCGAGACATAGGTGAAATTGCCGTCGGTGACGAGAATGGGCTGCGTTTCCCTCCGCCGCACTACCCAGGCTTCGAGATGCACCGTGATCGAAGTGCGGCCGACGCGCACGAAATTGGCATGGACGGAGACGAGATCGCCGACATAGACCGCTTTGCGGAAATTCATCGCCTCGATCGCGACCGTCACGGTGCGCGATCTCGTCGCCTTCGAGGCGAAAACGCCACCGCCGAGATCCATCTGACTGAGCAGCCAGCCGCCGAAGACATCGCCATTTGCGTTGGTATCGGCCGGCATCGCCAGCGTGCGGATGCAAAGATCGCCTTTGGGTTCGGTATCCGTGTCGAGCTGCGCGTTCGACAATGTGTCAATCACTTGAACGTCTCCCACCCGGCATCCGGGGCGAAGCGGTCGCCGAATTTGTGCGCGAGCGTCCGCAAGGCCGCGACCACGTTCTCGACGCCGCGCGTGCGCGCGTAATTCAACGGACCGCCGCGGAACGGCGCGTAGCCGGTGCCGAAGATCATCGCGCCATCGACCACGTCGGCATTGTCGACGATGCCCTCGCGCAAGCAGGCGACGCAGACATTCGACATCGGCAGGATCATCCGGTCGATCATCTCGTCGGTCGGCTGGGCGGCCGACGGCGACGTCAGAGCCGTGTCGGCCTTGCCGTCCTTCCAGACATAGAAGCCCCTGCCGGTCTTGCGGCCGAGCTCGCCCCTGGTCACCTTGTCACGCAGCCAGGCCGGCGTCGGCGGCAACGCGTCGCCGAACTTCGAGCGCAGCATGTCGCCGACATCGAGACAGATATCGAGCCCGACCTGATCGGCAAGCTCGATCGGCCCCATCGGCATGCCGAACTTCTTCGATGCCGCGTCGATGACGCGCTGGTCGATCTTTTCGTCCAGCATCACCATCGCCTCCAGCATGTAAGGCGTCAGCGCGCGGTTGACGAGAAAGCCCGGCGAGCTCTTGACCGGCAGCGGCAGCCGGTCGATGGCGCCGACAAAGGCGAGCGCCTTCTTCAGGAGCCCGGCATCCAAGCTGTCATGGCCGACGACCTCGACGAGCTGCAGCCGCGACACCGGATTGAAGAAGTGCAGACCGAGCAGCCGTTCCGGCGTGCGCAAGCTTGTGCGCAGATCTTCCAACGGGATGCTCGATGTGTTGGTCGCAAGGATAGCGCCCTGCCTCATCCTCGGCTCGAGTCCCGCATAGACCTTCTGCTTCAGCTCGATCTTTTCCGGCACCGCCTCGATGATTAGATCGGCGTTGCGGACGCCCTCGCCCTCCATGTCCGGCACCAGCCGGTCCAGCGCATCGCGGACGTCAATGGGCCTGCGGATGATCTTGCCGAAGAGATCAGCGGCGCGCTTCATCGCGCCTGCGATCGGCTCTGCCTTCATGTCGGCGAGCGTGACATGCATGCCCTGGTTGGCGCACCAGGCCGCGATGTCGCCTCCCATCGCGCCCGCGCCGATGACATGGACATGCGCGACCGTGTTGCCACTTCCTGCGAGCTTCTTCATCTGCTCGCGCAGGAAGAACACGCGGATCAGGTTCTGCGCGGTCGGCGTGACCATCAGTTTGGCGAACGAGACCCGCTCGGCGGTCAGCATCGCAATCTTGTCGCCGCCGTGCTTTTCCCAGAGATCGATCAGCGCATAGGGTGCGGGGTAATGCTCCTGCGGTGCAGCCTTCGCCGCCTCGCGGCGCATGCGCGACGCAAGGAAGCCGCGCGCGGCGCCGGAATTCAGCACGGTGGTGAGGAAACCAGGCTGGGCACGCTTCAGCCGGCCGAAGATCGCGTCCTTGACCGCATTCTTGACATGCCGCTCCTGCGTCACCGCATCGACCAGCCCGAGCGATTTTGCCCGGCGCGCATCGATGGTGCGGCCGGTCAGCATCAGGCTCATCGCCTGCATCGGATTGACAAGGCGGGTGAAGCGCGCGGTGCCGCCGAGCCCCGGATGCAGCCCCAGCATCACCTCGGGAAAGCCGAAGCGCGCGCCGTCGATCGCAATCCGCGACTGGCAGGCCAGCGCGACTTCGAGGCCGCCGCCCAGACAAAAGCCGTGGATCACAGCGACGCTGGGCACGCGCAGCGATTCCAGCCGATCGATCACCGCATGCGCGCGGCCGATCGCGGCCTCGACCATGTTGCTGTCCGTCGCACCGCGGAATTCATTGACATCGGCGCCGGCGATGAAGCCGGATGTCTTGGCCGAGCGGACGACGAGCCCGGTTGGCCGTTGGCCTTCCAGCGCGGCGAGCACCGCATCGAACTCTTCCAGCACATCCGCCGACAGCGTGTTCGCGCTGGCACCTTGGCGATCGAACAGCAGCCAGGCGACGCCATCGGCGTCACGGGTCAGCTTGAAATTTCTGTAGGGCGAAGCGGCCTCGGGCGCAGGGCCGAGTTCGAGCACGCGGTCGCCGAGCACGTCCATGATCTTCGAATCCATGATCACACCGCCTCGATCAACATGGCGCCGCCCAGCCCGCCGCCGATGCATTCGGTGGCAATCCCGCGCCGCGTGCCCAGCCGCTTCATCGCATTGACGAGATGCAGCACGATGCGGTTGCCCGAGGTGCCGACGGGATGGCCGAGGCTGATCGCGCCACCATCGACATTCAGTCTCGTGGGGTCGATCTCGCCGGCCACGCCATCGAGGCCCAGGATCTCGCGGCAGAATTTTTCGTCCCTCCAGGCGGCGAGACAGCCGAGCACCTGCGTCGCAAAGGCCTCGTTCAATTCCCAGGTCTCGATGTCCCCGAGCGAGAGATTGTTGCGCTTCAAGAGCGTTGTCGCGGACAGCACAGGGCCGAGGCCCATGATGGAGGGATCGAGCGCCGACCATTGGCTGTCGAGGATCACGGCCTTCGGCGTCAGGTCGTGTTTGGCCACCGCCTCTTCGGAGGCAAGAATCACCCAGGACGCGCCGTCGGTGATCTGCGAGGAATTTCCGGCGGTGACCTGCCCCCACGGGCGCTCGAACACCGGACGCAGCTTGGCCAACGATTCGGTCGTTGAATCCGGCCGCACGCCGTCGTCGTGATCGTAGACCTTGCCGTCGCGGGAAAACGCGGTTTCAAGCTCGCCTCTCAGCCAGCCCTCCGCCTGCGCCCGCGCCAGCCGTCTGTGGCTTTCGGCCGCATAAGCATCCGACTCTGCGCGGGTGATGCCGAAGAGATGGCCGACCACCTCGGCGGTCTGGCCCATGTTCAGCTCGGTGATCGGGTCGGTCAGGCCGCGCTCCAGGCCGATGATCGGCTTGAGATAGCTCGGCCGCAGCTTGAGCGCGGCCATAATCTTGGCAGCGAGACCCTTCGCGCCCGCAAGGCCCGCAAACCAGCGCACGCCGCCTTGCGGCCAGACCAGCGGCGCATAACTGAGCGCCTCCGTGCCGCCGGCAAAAATCAAATCGGCATTGCCTTCGCGGATATAGCGGTAGCCGGTATCGATCGATTGCATGCCGGAGCCGCAATTGATCTGTACGGTAAAGGCGACCATGGCCTCGCCCATGCCGAGCCGGAGCGCCGCAACACGCGCGGGGTTCATCTCATCGGCGATGACATTGACGCAGCCAAGGATCACCTGATCGAAGGCAGTCGGAGCGAACGGCTGCCGCGCGAGCAGCGGCCGGCCGCATTGCACGGCAAGATCGACCGGCGTGAACGGCCCGGGACCCGAACGCGCTTTCAGGAACGGCGTTCGGCTGCCATCGATGACGAAAACCGGTCGCGCCATCAGCTCGCCGCCCTCTGCTCACCCAATTCCTGAAAGAACTGATGCACGTCGGCGGTTTTCTTGTAAATCGGCGATAATGCCTCGGGTGCAAAATCGTCGACCTCGATCACTTTCTGGACCGCTGCGCGGGCGGCGGCCAGCCGCTCACCTTCGCTTTGGGTGATGACGCCCTTCTTCACGGCCTCCTGCCAGTCGTGCAGGCGCGCGGCGCGGAGCTTCTTGGCAACATCGTCGCTGCTTGCGACCAGCAGGAACGCCCGCTCCAGCCGGTCGAAGCCACGATCATCCGCAACATGCGCAAGATCCGGTGTCAGCCGGTCGCGCGCGGCGGTGGGCTCCAGCACGAGCTGCGCGCATTGATGCACGACGCGATCGGAAGGCCCGAGCACGCGAGCGCCGAACGGCTGGACCACGAATTTCAGAAGCACGCCGACAAAGCGGTTGGGCAGATTGGCGCAGACTTCAGCGAGGCGATTCTCGATCGTCTTGAAGCCGGTCGCCATGCACCATTCAAGTGCGGCGAAATCGGCCTCCTGACGGCCCTCCTCGTCCCAGCGCTTCAGCGCGGCCGAGAGCAGATAAAGCTCGGAGAGGATGTCGCCGAAGCGGGCCGACAGCATCTCCTTGCGCTTCAAGGCGCCGCCGAGCGTGAGCAATGCCATGTCGGCACAGAGCGCGAAGGCCGACGAATAGCGCGAGAGCTGGCGATAGAAATCCTTGGCCGCGCCGGCATCGGGCGCCGGCGCGAACAGGCCGAAGGTCCAGCTTCGGCCGAAGGCGCGAAACAGCGTCGCAAAGCTGTGCCCGACATGTTTCCAGAACGCGGCGTCGAAGGCATCAAGGCCCTTGGCGGGATCCTGATCGCGCAAGGCATTCATCTCATCGAGCAGATAGGGATGCGCGCGGATCGCGCCCTGCCCGAACACGATGAGATTGCGGGTCAGGATGTTGGCGCCCTCGACCGTGATGCCAACCGGCACCGCGCGATAAAGGCTGCCGATATAATTCTGCGGGCCCTCGATCACGGCCTTGCCGCCATGGATGTCCATGGCATCGTCGATCGCGATCCGCATCCGCTCGGTCGCCTGCAGCTTCATGATGCCGGAGATGACAGCGGGACGATGGCCCTGGTTCAGCGCCGCACAAGTGAGCCGCCGCGCCGCGTCGAGCAGATAGGCGGTCGCGGCGATCCGCGCGAGCGGCTCCTCGATGCCCTCGAACTTGCCGATGGAGATGCCGAACTGCTCACGGATGCGGGCATAGGCGCCGCTGGTGCGCGCGGCATAGGCGGCACCCGCGGCCGACAATGACGGCAGCGAGATGCCGCGGCCGGCGGCGAGCGCCGTCATCAGCATCTTCCAGCCCTGACCGAGCCGTGCTTCACCGCCGATGATGTAGTCGAGCGGGACGAACACATCGCGGCCCCGGTTCGGGCCGTTCTGGAACACCTGCATCGCGGGCAGATGGCGGCGGCCGATCTCGACGCCGGGAAGATGGGTCGGGATCAGCGCGACGGTGATGCCGAGCTCTTCTGTGTTGCCGACGAGATGATCGGGGTCATAGGCCTTGAAGGCGAGACCCAGCAGCGTGGCGACGGGGCCGAGCGTGATGTAGCGCTTGTGCCAGTTGAGCTTCACGCCAAGCACCTCGCGGCCCTCGAAATTGCCTTTGCAGATGACGCCGCTATCGACCATCGCGGCGGCGTCCGAGCCGGCTTCGGGGCTGGTCAGGCCGAAACAGGGAATGTCGTGGCCGGAGGCCAGGCGCGGCAGCCATTTCTGCTGCTGCTCGGGGGTGCCGAATCGCATCAAGAGTTCGCCGGGCCCGAGCGAATTTGGCACCATCACGGTGACGGCGGCGGTCAGCGAGCGGGTGGACAGCTTGCGTACGACTTCGGAATGCGCATAGGGCGAGAAGCCGAGTCCGCCAAATTGCTTCGGAATGATCATGCCGAAGAATTTCTCGCGCTTGATGAAGTCCCAGGCCTCTTTCGGCAGGTCGCGCCACTCCCAATTGATCTTCCAGTCGTCGAGCATGGCGCAGAGCTGGTCGACCGGACCTGAGAGGAAGGCTTTCTCCTCGTCGGTCAGGGTCGCGGGTGCGACGGCGAGCAGCTTCGACCAGTCGGGGTTGCCGGTGAAGAGATCGGCATCCCACCAGACGTCGCCGGCCTCCAGCGCCTCGCGCTCGGTGTCCGACATCGACGGCATGGCGCCGCGCGCGAGAGCGAAGATCGGCTTGGTGATGAAGTCGCGGCGAAAGCTCATGGCGATGTCCTTGGGGATTTCCTAGGCGATGTCCTTGAAGGGCCCGGCAGGGTTGGCCCGATGGTCGCGGTCCGCAACTAGGCCAATCTAGCGCAAAGCATGAAGCGTGGCGTGACACTTCACATCGAAAATAAAGCGAAATTGGTTGTTAATCGATAACGATAGATCGGGAATTCCGTTCCGGACGCCTGACCTTGGACCCCTCTCCTCACAATCGGGTTGAGGCGTTACTGGGCCTTTCAGCCACGATCGGCACCGGCTTCGCGGATGGCCGCCTCACCCTCTCAGAGCGAGTTCTGCCCGTCTCGGCCCCGCAAGCGGGGACGGGGAGAAGCTCGTCGGGTGCTAATCCGGGCGGATCATTTCGAACATGTTTTCGGGCCGGATCTCGAAATAGTCGCCGCGGCGGCCGGCGCGCACGATCGGGCGGGCAAGCCCGGTCTGATAGACGCCGTCCTTGATCATGGCCTTGTCGATATGGACGGCGACGACCTCGCCGAGCGTCAGCCAGGCTTGCGCCTTTTGGCCGTTGGCGCCTTTGAGCTGGATGATCTCACACAGCTTGCATTCGAAAGAGACCGGGCTCTCGGCGACACGCGGAACATTGACGATCCGGCCCGGCGCCGCGGTCAGCCCTGCGATCTTGAACTCGCTGACATCGTGGGCGACATGGGCGGCGGTCGCGTTCATCTGCTTGGCCAGATCCATGGTCGCGAGATTCCAGACGAACTCGCCGCTCTCCTGGACGTTGGCGACGGTGTCCTTCCACGAGGTGGAGGAGAAGCCGATGATCGGCGGCACGTAGCAGAAGCCGTTGAAGAAGCTGTAAGGCGCAAGGTTGACATTGCCCTTGGCGTCGCGGGAGGAGATCCAGCCGATCGGACGCGGTGCGACGATGGCGTTGAAGGGATCGTGCCTAAGGCCGTGGCCGTTCTTCGGTTCGTAGAAATGCAGATCTTTCTCGGTCACGCCGTTTCTTTCCTGTTCAAAAAACTTCGGCGACCACCACCACTGTCATTCCGGGATGGTCCGAAAGGAGCAGACCCGGAATCTCCAGATTCCGGGTTCGATACTTGCGCATCGCCCCGGAATGACGGTCACAACAACAGCTTATTTTGCAGCGCGGATCGTGAGGCCGGCAAGCACAAAATCGATCATCTGGTCGATGGTCGGGCCGGGCTTATTGACCGATTGGGCAATCATCTGCGGATGGAAAAACCGGATCATCGCGGTGCAGGTGCACATCGCCGCAAGCGGCAGATCCGTCACCTCGAACTCTCCCGACTGCACGCCCTGCGCGATCACGCTGCCGATGATCTCGGTGATCAGCTCCATATGGGCCAGGCAGACTTCCCAGCTCTCCTGCATCGCGATCTCGACCATCTCATGCAGCTTGGAATCGCCGACATAGCGCTCCGAGTTCATGCGGTGGATGGTCTTCATCAACTCGCGCAGGCGAACCGACGCCGGACCGGGAATGGCCGCGATCCGCTGCGCCTCCGCCTCAACCTCGCCCATCAGAGCACGGCAAACGCCTTCATGGATCGCCTTCTTCGAATCGAAGAAGCGATAGACGTTGGCCGGGCTCATCCGCAATTCTTTGGCGATGTCGGCGACCGTGGTTTTCTGGTAGCCGATCTGGCGAAACAGACGTTCCGCCACCACGAGAATCCGCTCGCGGGTGTCCGGCTCGACATGTTCCGAAATCAGCGTCATCGGTAGGTGCCCAATCTTTCAACTATTCTGCGGCCTCGGCAAGCGGAAACGCACGCTCGCGTTGACCATGATGTTGCAGCGCGAGATCAGCTTGTTCGGCCGGCCCGCTCTGCTCAAGACTCTTGCGGAACCAAAGGGCATACAGACCCGGCAAGTATAGCAAGGTCAGGAAGGTTGCAACAAACAATCCGCCCATGATGGTGATCGCCATCGGACCCCAGAACGCCGAGCGCGACAGCGGAATCATCGCGAGAATCGCGGCGAGCGCGGTCAACACCACCGGCCGGGCGCGGCGGACGGTGGCTTCCACGATCGCCTCCCTTCGCGTCAAGCCATTGGCGACATCGGTCTCGATCTGATCGACCAGAATGACGGCGTTGCGCATGATCATGCCGGCGAGCGCGATCAGGCCGAGCAGCGCCACAAAGCCGAACGGCTGGTTGGCGACGTTCAAGCCCAGCGAGGCCCCGACGATGCCGAGCGGCGCGGTGAGAAACACCAGCAGCAGCCGCGAGAAGTTCTGCAACTGGATCATCAGCAGCGTCAGCATCACGATGACCATGAGCGGAAACAGCACGAAGATCGACGCATTGCCCTTGGCGGATTCCTCGAACGCTCCGCCCGCCTCGATCCGGTAGGCCGGTTCGAGATGGTCGCGGATATCCTTGAGCTTCGGCCATATCTGGTTGGTAACATCGGGCGCCTGTACGCCGTCATTGACGTCGGCGCGCACCGTGATTGCCATGTCACGGTTGCGCCGCCACAGGATCGGCTCCTCATGGGAATACTCGATTTTCGCGATCTGCTGCAGCGGTACTGCCACACCATTGCGTGAAGTGACCGTGAGGTCGCCGACCCGGGCGAGGTCCAGCCGCTCGGACGGGACGGCGCGGGCGACGACGCCGACCTTCTCGATGCCGTCGCGCACGGTCGTGACCTGGGCGCCGGAGATCAGCATGGCCAGCGCCTGCGAGACATCCTGCGGGGTGAGGCCAAGCGCCCGGGCACGGTCCTGATCGACGACGAGCTTCAGGTAAGGCGACTGCTCGTTCCAATCGAGCTGCGGCTCCCTGACATTCGGGTTCTCCTTCATAATGTCGCGGACCTTGTAGGCGATCTCGCGCACCTTCTGGGTGTCGGGACCGATGACGCGGAACTGCACGGGGAAGCCGACCGGCGGCCCGAAATTGAAGCGGTCGACGCGCACACGCGCCTCCGTCAGCGTGCCTTCAGCGACGGCGTTCTCGATCTTCGCCTTGATTCGCTCCCGGGCCTTCACGTCCTTCGCGACGATCACGATCTCGGCGAAGGCCTCGTTCGGCAGTTGCGGGTTCAGGCCGAGCCAGAAGCGCGGCGAGCCCTGCCCGACATAGGCGGTGTAGGTCGCGATGTCCTTGTCGTCCTTGAGCAGCGTTTCCGCCTTCTCCACGGCCTTTTCGGTCACGTTGAAGGCCGTGCCCTCCGGCAGGCGGAGCTGCAGGAACAGCTCCGGACGCTCGGAGAGCGGGAAGAATTGCTGCTGCACATGACCGAACGCGGCGATCGAGGCAAAGAAGATCGCAACGGTGGCCACCACCGTCTTGACACGGTGATTGACGCACCACTGGATCACGCGGCGCAGCGCGCGATAGACGCGGGTCTCATATATCGCGTGCGGATCGTGGCTGTGATGCAGCTTGACGTTCGGCAGCAGCTTGACGCCGATATAGGGCGTGAAGATCACCGCGACAAACCAGGAGGCAACCAGCGCGATCGCGACAATCCAGAAGATGCCGCCGGCATATTCGCCGACCGCCGAATTGGCAAAGCCGATCGGCAGAAATCCGGCCGCGGTCACCAGCGTGCCCGTCAGCATCGGAAATGCGGTGGACTCCCAGGCAAAGGACGCGGCTTTCACGCGGTCCCAGCCCTGCTCCATCTTCACCACCATCATCTCGACCGCGATGATGGCGTCATCGACCAGAAGACCGAGCGCAATGATCAAGGCGCCGAGCGTGATGCGGTGCAAATCGAGCGACATCGCGTTCATGACGATGAAGACGATCGCGAGCACCAGCGGCACCGAGAGCGCGACCACGATGCCGGTGCGCCAGCCGAGCGCCAGGAACGACACGAACAGCACGATGACGAGCGCCTCGATGAAGGAATGCACGAACTCGCCGACGGCGTGCTCGACCACTTTCGGCTGGTCGGCGATCAGCTCGACATCGATGCCCTGCGGCACCGCCTTCATGAATTCGTCGGTCGCCTTGGCGACGTCCTTGCCGAGCTCAAGAATATTGGCGCCCTTGGCCGTGACCACGCCGATACCGAGCGCGGGCTTGCCTTCCTGGCGCACGACGAAACTCGGCGGATCGACATAGCCGTGGGTGACGGTGGCGATGTCGCCAAGACGGAACACCCGGCCGTTGCTCTCGACGGGGGTTTCCGCGACCGCCTTGGCGCCATCGAGCGCGCCGGTCACGCGCAACGGCACGCGCTGCGAGGACGTCTCGACCGTGCCGGCCGGGGTCACATTGTTCTGCTTGGCGAGCGAATCGAACAGTGCCTGCGGCGTGATGCCGAGAGTGGCGAGCTTGGCGTGGCTGAACTCGACATAGATGCGCTCGTCCTGGGTGCCATAGAGATCGACCTTGGTCACACCAGGCACTTTCAGAAGCCGCTGGCGCAGGCCTTCCGCAGCCTTCTTCAACTGGGCATAGTCGGCGCCGTCACCGGTCATCATGAACAGAATCGAATCGACGTCGGAGAACTCGTCATTGACGACCGGCCCGAGCACGCCTGCCGGCAACTGGCCCTGCACGTCGGCGATCTTCTTGCGCAGCAGGTAGAACAGGTACGGGACATCCTTGGGCGACGTCGAATCCTTGAATGTGACCTGCATCGCTGTGAACGACGGTTTCGAATAGGTCTGCACCTTCTCGAAGAATGGCAGTTCCTGCAGCTTCTTCTCAATGGGATCGGCGACCTGGGTCTGCATCTCGTTGGCGGTGGCACCGGGCCAGATCGCCGAGACGTTGACCACCTTCACCGTGAAAAACGGGTCCTCCGCGCGGCCGAGCTCCCGATAGGAGAAAAAGCCGGCGACGCCCAGCGCCACGATCAGAAACAGCACCAGCGCGGGATGGCTGACCGCCCAGGCCGAGAGATTGAAGCGCTTCATCGTAACCTCCGATGATTCATTGCCGCTCGCATGACCGCTAATCGAGAACCGTCATTCCGGGATGGTGCGCCAGCACCAGACCCGGAATGACCGCGAATTAGAACGACAGCGCGGAAACCACCCGCACCTTCTGGCTCGAGTCGAGCTTCTGCACGCCGAGCGCGACGACCTTCGCGCCCTCTTCGAGGCCGCCCGTGATGACGACGTCATTGCTCTCGTAGGCCTTCACCGAGACCGGCTTCAGCGTGATCTCGCCTTGATCGTCGACGACATAGAAAGACGGCTGATTGTCCTGGCTGAACAGCGCCGACAGCGGCAGCCGGGCGACGCGTTCGCTTGCCGTGTCGCACAGCGTCAGCGTCGCGGTCATGCCGAGCGAGACGCTGTCGCCGGCCTCCGGCAGCGAGAATTTCGCAAGATAGGTGCGGGTTGCGGGATCGGCGCTGGGCGAGATCTCGCGCAGCTTCGCATGGTATTTCTTGTCGGGCTCCGACCACAGCGTCACCGACGCGGTGCCGGTCTTGGCGCGCGACACCAGCGTTTCCGGGATCGCGACGACCGCTTCCTTCTCGGCGAAGCGCGCGACGCGGATCGCAGTCTGCCCCGCGGCAACCACCTGGCCCGGCTCGATCAAGGTTGCGGTGACAACGCCGCGCGCATCGGCTTCCAGCGTCGCATAAGAGAGCGAGTTCTTGGTCAACTCGACCGAGCGCTCGGCGCGGTTCAACCGTGCACGGGCTTCATCGGCTGCGGCGCGCGCCTGGTCCATCTGCGCGTCGGTGGTCCAGCCCTTGGCGCGGAGATCCTTGGCGCGCTGCTCGGCGGCGGCGGCCTGCGCCAGCACGCCGGTCGCGGCGTTCAGCTCGGCTGCTGCCTGCTCGGCCTGCAGCTTGAGGTCGATCTCGTCGAGGGTCGCGAGCGGCTCGCCAACATCGACGGTCTGGCCGACTTCGACCAGGCGCTTGGCCACCTTGCCCGGCACGCGGAAGCCCATGTCGCTCTCGATCCGGGGCCGGACGGTGCCGACAAAGCTGCGCTCGGGGGTCGCGGCCTCGTAATGGGCGGTTGCGACCAGGACCGGCCGCGACGGGGGCGGCTTTTCCGCGACCGCGTCGTTGCAACCGGCGAGCGCAATCGCCACCAATGCTAGCGCTGCACCCGCTAACAGCCTGGAATAGCTCGATAAAATCGACTGGAGCAACATCGGACACTCCCTCTGCTCTGAACATTGGGAAATGTCGAATATTCACTGATAAAAGTCAATATTCGTCAGTCATCATGATTTCGTGAGGATGAACGATTGGATAATGCGCCGCCGAGAAGGAGCGAAGTCCAGCGCAGAAAGATTTCAAATGTAATGTCAAGTTGCCGCGCCTGGAGGCGGACCGAATTCGAACATGATGAAGCCGTCCGCCGGCGATGGGTTTGCCGATCAGTCTCCCAACTGAAACCGCGCGAAACGCTCTAGCTCATCCTCGATCCGGCGTTTCAATGCCTTGCGCGCATCGCCCTTGGCGGCCTTGCCGTTGCCGACCCAGCTCCACTTCTGCATCAACAGCTTCTTGTTCTGCCGGTCGGCCTTCAGGTCGAGCGCGGCGACGATTTCCTCGCCCACCAGCACCGGCAGCGCGAAATAGCCGAATTTGCGTTTCTCCTTGGGGACATAGGCCTCAAAGCGGTGCTCGTAGTCGAAGATCAGATGAGTCCGCTTGCGCTGGATGATCAAGGGATCGAACGGGGAGAGGATATGGACGAGGTCAATGGCCCCCTCGCCTCGGCTTTCCAGCGCCTCGGGCGTCGCCCAGTGCTCGACCTTGCCGGCGCCGTCGAGCGCGAGCGGGACCAGCTCCCCTCGCCGCACCCGCCGCGCGATCAGCTTGCGGATCGCCGGCTTGCTCGGCGCATCGAGATGGCAGACCGAGTCTAGGCTCACGAGGCCTTGCGCGCGTAAGGCGCGGTCGAGCAGATAGGCCGTGCCTTCGGCTGCGCTTGCCGGTTTCGGCGGCTTGTCCCAGCCGAAATGCCGCGCGGTCAGCTCGTAGGTCTTGAGCATGCCGTTGCGCTCGGAGACGGTCGCCGCGCCGTTATAGAAGGCAAGCTGCAGCGCGCGCTTGGACGGCTTGCGGCTCTGCCACAGATGCTCCTTTTCGGTCAGCACGTCATCGTCGATGTCGCGGATGGTCAGCGGGCCGGCGCGGAGCAGCCGCATCACCTTACGCGTGTCGGCGGGTTTCACCGAGGCGTACCATTTGTGGCCGTCGCGCCGGTGCTGCTTCATCTGCGGCAGAAAGAATCGGAAGTCCCTCGACGGCACGTAGGACAGCGCATGGGTCCAATATTCGAACACGCTTTTGTCGGCGCTCTGGGCCTGGCGCAGGTCGGCGCGGCGATAGGCCGGGATGCGGCTGAAGAGGATGTGGTGGTGGCTGCGCTCGATCACGTTGATGGTGTCGATCTGCACATAGCCGAGATGGGCGACCGCGTCGGCAACGGCCTGCGCGCCCTCGCCGAACGGCGCCGACGTGTCGAGCCGCTGGGCGGCGAGCCAGATCCGCTTGGCATCACGCTTGGTCAGGGGGTGAGATTTCGCTGCGCCGGACATCGCAGCGGCAATCTAGCCGGATTCGGGCGCCCCAAGGAGAGATGCGGCCGGCAGACGGCATTTTTGCGTGGGCGCCTTTATGTGGGCGGCAAGTGCTGCGGCGCAACGACGGCGATTGCGGTGTGGCTGCCGCCTACGGCTTAGTGTGCTCCGCGACGGCGCCGGTTGTCATCTCGGTTTCGCAGGAAGCCTTGCCGCGCACCGAGGCCTGGCAGCGATAGATACTGCCGGTCAGGCGGTCGATCAGCCAGGCGCTTTCCTCGGTCGGACCTTCGATGCCGATGTAACGGGTGCCCAGCGCATTCACCAAGGTCGACAGCAGGATCGCCGCCGCGATCATGGCGGCACCGATCAGGACCGGGATCGAACTGATGTATACGGTCCGCTCCGGCGAGCCGTTACGGTACCCCTGATAATCATTCTGGCGCTTCGCTGACGAAATCACGGCCGCTGCTTTCTGGTGCTTTTTGGGTGCGGGCTCTTGTATTTACTGATTCGCTTAAGAGACCATCACGCCGTTTTGTTGTTCGCACACGGGCACCGTCAAGACCGGTTTGAGACCGCGCCAAGAACTAACCACAGGGAACGGTCATGGGAAGCGGCGCGACCGCCGCCCCTCCATTCCGAAGGTCGGATTTGTCGTCGCGGCGGCACCCGTTCGGGAGCGTCCGCCAGCGCGTGCGGTCCGCCCGTCACCACCGCCGCCGCCGGAGCGAGCCTTCGCTAGACCCGTCGGCGGAGGCGACGCGGGCGGAGACATGCGCGAATGTGATCCAGATCACCAAAATTGGCGTTCGGACCGAACGCGATCACGCTCTGTTGCGACTAGCTGGAGAGCCCGAAAGGCTTTCGCGTAGTGACGGGCATCACAACTGCCTCCCGTAACCCGTCCTATGATCCGAACATCAAAGCGCTGAGCAGGCCGACCTGCAGGTGTCACAACAAGGACGACGACAATGACCAGTTTCAGCTTTTCCGGATTTAAGGCGGTGACGATCTGCGCCGCGCTATCGATGACCGCGACCTTTGCGCTCGCCGGCGATGGGAACGTGTCGGCGGAGCAGATCCTCGACGCCTTGCAGCCCAAGCCGCTGATGCGCGGACTTTCGATCGGCGCACCCTCCGCGCAGATCGATCCCGCGGTCAAGGCCAGGGAGACAAGCTTCGTCGAGAGCCTGCGCAACCGCAAGACGCGCTCGCTGTCGACGAGCGAGCGCGAGCAGATCGCCGAGATCGCGGCGACCAGGCCGAACATCGATCTGGAGATCCAGTTCGACTTCAACTCGGCCGCGATCAGCGCCGCCTCGATGCCATCGGTGAAGGCCCTCGGCGAAGCGCTATCGGATTCGAAATTGAAGGGCTCGACCTTCGTGGTCGCCGGCCACACCGACGGCGTCGGCGGCGATGCGTTCAATCAGAACCTGTCCGAGCGCCGCGCCGATACCATCAAGCAGTATTTGATCGCGAACTACCACATCGCCAACGGCGATCTCGTGACCGTCGGCTATGGCAAGACCAAGCTGAAGGACGCCAACGACCCGACCGACGCGGTCAACCGCCGCGTCCAGGTCGTCAACATGGAATCCAAAACAGCATCGAAGTGACGAACTGCCAGCGCATCGCCGGCCGCCCGCGCGGCCGGCGATGCGCCCCTCAGATCCAACTCTGGAAGATCATCAGCCGGTTGAACGTCGCCATCGTGGTGCCGACGAACGCCGCCGAGATCGGCAACATCGCGGCAAAGCCGATTGCTGCGACCACAACGAACGCCCAGAGCAGCCAGCGCGGATTGTCGCCTCGCCGCAGCGCATAGACCAGCGCAATGCTCGCGAATGTCGCGCCGGGCAGATAGTAATACAGAAATCCGAGCGCACGCGGCAGCAGCGCCCATGATAGATAAAGCCCGAAATAGAACGCCACGATCAGGAACGCATCCGCGCGCCGCGCAACGATGAAGTCTCGCACGGCGATCGCGACCGCCACGAGCGCCGGCCACAGCACCAGCGGATTGCCCAGGAACACCACCGCCGAAATCCGGTCCTCGGCGACCCTGTCGAACAGGAACCAGACCGGCCGTACCAGGAACGGCCAGGACGGCCACGAGCTCATATAGACGTGGCCCGCGATCGCGGTCGTGGTGTTGTCATCGAAGATGCGGCGCTGCGCTTCCCAGAGATCGGATGGCGACAGGCCATAGAGCGCGATGAAGCTCGGTAGATAGGCGACCGCCGGAATGAGTACAAAGCAGATCGCGACATGATGGAATCGGAAGTCCGGCCAGAGGTCGGGACGATACCAGTCGCAGTCGCGCGCATCCGCGAATTGCGTGCGCCAACCCTGCACCAGGCGGATCGCTCCGATGATGACGATCGCGACGGCGAGTGGAAACAATCCGCTCCATTTGCAGGCGGCCGAAAGACCGAAGGCTGCGCCCGCAAGCGCAAACCAGCGATGAGGCCGGCTCTGTTTGAAACCGTGCATGAAGGCGGCGACGCCGAACAGCTCGAAGGCGAGCGCGAAAATATCCAGCATCGCGGTGCGTGCCATCACGAACAGCATCTGATTGAAGAAGGCGATCAGCGCGCAGGCGATCGCAGGCGGCTGCGCTGAGAACAGCACAAGGCTGCAGAGATAGACCGCAACGACGGCGAGCGCGCCGAACAGCGCTCCCGGATAGCGCCAGCCCAGCGCATTGTCCCCGAAGATGCGAATCGAGGCCGCGATCATCTGCTTGCCAAGCGGCGGATGCATCTGATTCAGCATCGGCTCCGACATCACCGGCTCAAGCATCTGCCGGGCGGCCGGCACATAATGCACCTCGTCGAAGACGAATTTCTGCGGCGTCGTGATACCGGCGAGCAGCGCGACATGCGCAATGATGAAAATGACGACAGCGACAACGCTGCTTGTGACGACAGAAACACTGCTTCGCGCGACAGCAACGTCCGACAATTCGGCCACGAATTTCACAACGTCGATTCCGTCGCAATTTCGAATCGCAACGCAGCAGAAAAATCCGGCGCATCGCGTTGAACACAGCGCGCTCTGCCGTCACTAACGATCGGGTTGATAGGCGAAGCTTGTGGTAAATTTGCAATATCGTGAGCGCACGCCGTCCGGTACGATACAGGGGTAAATCGATCGGTATTGCAATGCAGTTGCGTCACGAGTTTCTCTCCGTTTGCGCTCTTCTGCTGCTCATTACCGCCTTTGCGGTGCCCCGTGCTCACGCGCAAGCACGCGTCGGCGAAGCAGTCGTCGTTCAAAACCAGGTTCTCCGCGTCACACACGCGGCGAGCAGCCAGATCAGCGTCGGCGATGGGCTGCTGCGCGACGAGACCGTGCGCACCGGCATCGACAGCGCCACGCGGCTTGTCATGGCCGACAGCACCAATCTCTCGCTCGGCGCCAACGCGTCGCTCACACTCGATCGCACTGTGTTCGACGACGAGCACACCTACCGCGACATTGCGGTCAGGATGACGTCGGGCGCATTTCGTTTCGTCACCGGGCATTCGGAAAAGGCCGCCTACAAGATCTCGACACCGCTCGCGACGATCGGCGTGCGCGGCACCATCCTCGACATTCTCTCGCAGCGGGGCAAGACCACCGTCGTGCTTCAGGAAGGCGGCTCGTCCGTCTGCACCAACAGCGGCGCGCAATGCATCCAGCTGACCCAGCCCGGCGACACCGCGATCATTACATCGACCGGCAACGGCCGGACCACGATCAAGAAGACCAACAGCCCGCCCTGGACCTTCGCGGCGGCCTGCGCGTCGTCCGCCGGGCTCTGCGGCGTCACCGATCTTGCCAAAAACGAGTCGACCCCCGCCGATGATTCCGCGGCGCTGTGCGGGCGCTGATCATGAACAGCATCGTACGCATCGCGCTCATCACGGCCGCCCTGATCGCCGCATCGCCGCTGCTTCTCGTCGCACGTCCGGCCCATGCACAGGCCGCAAATGGAAACGGGAACGGCAATGTCAACAATTGCGACGGCCCGTGTAACTGCGACGGAGAGTTCTGCGATCCGCCGCCGCGGGACCCGCCTCCGCAGCAGCAGGCCCCGCCGCCCGTGACCGGCGCGGAGTCCAGCGGCGCCTCGATCAATGGCCTCGCCGACCAGCGCTTCAATCAAATGATCACCAACCGCGTGCTCGGGTCGGTGCTGCTCGGCGTCAATGAGCAGATCAATTGCCATGATTGCGTCAGCGCCTTCGGCTCGGCGGGGTCGTTCTCGGCCGGCATTCACAGCCGCAAGGAGCTGACCAACAATCTGTCGCTGCTCGCCGGTCTCGCCTACACGCAATACAGCGAAGGCGGATACCACGTCACCACCGCGCCGATCGGCGCCGTCGCGCTCCGCTACGACTTCACCGATTGGGGCTCGTCGCGGCCATTCTTCGATATCGGCGCGATCCTCACGCCCTATGAGAGGGTGCGCTACAGCCGCTTCTATGTGACAAGCCTCGGCCCGGTGTCGCTGGACGGTTCGACTAATGCCGCGAACTATGCGGTCTATGGCCGCGCGGGCTGGATCAACCGCATCTCGCCGCGCGACGAACTCGCCGCTTCGATCGAGCTCTGGCAGCTGTGGCAGCGCATCTCGGGCTATGCGGACCCGGCGACGGCGTTCAATCCGTTCGACGCCACGATCAACACCGGCACCGACCGCACCAGTCTGGTCAAGGTCGGCGGCCAGTGGACGCATCTGTTCGGCAGCAGCGTCGAGGGAAATATCAACGGCGGCTATGTGCACTCGTTCGCGTCGCATGCCGGCATCGTCGCCGCGGTGACCGGCGACGGCATCGTGACGCCGACCATGGGCGACCAGGGCTGGTTCGAATATGGCGGCCGGCTCGGCTTTCGCATCACCCAGGGCTGGGTCGCCGACCTCTTCGTCAACGGCACGCTGGGTCCGCAGCCCGTCGGCAACACCATTCACGGCGGCGTCGGATTGCGGGTGAATTATTGGCGGCTTTTGATTGCACGTTTGACCGCCATCGCGGACGACACTACCCTCCCCCTCATCTCGCAAGGGAAGGAAAAAGGCGCCGAGGGAGGCGTGCGATGGCAAAGCCGCGGGTCCGAATCTACACCGACTACAAGAGCCCCTACGCCTTCGTCGCCAACGCGACGCTGTTCGCGCTGGAGGAGAAGGAGGGCGTCGAGCTCGAATGGCTGCCCTATACGCTGAGGATCCCCGAATTCATGGGCACCGTGGAAGAGCGCACGCCGCACTTCTGGCGCAAGGTTCGCTACCTCTACATGGACGCGCGGCGTTTTGCGAACGCACAGGGGCTGACCCTCAAGGGGCCGCGGCGCATCTATAACGCCTTCTATTCCAGCGCCGGCATGCTGTTCGCTCAGCGCCATGGCTTTTTCCGGCCCTACCACGAGACGGTATTCAGGCGCTTCTGGAATCACGAGCTGGAACTCGACGAACTCACCGAAATCAGCGCCGTGATCGAAAGCCTTGGCGGCTCGGCCATGGAATTCCAGACTTATGTGAACGGCCCCGCGCGTGCCGAGCACGACCGCATCGTCGACGAGGCCGAGGCGCTCGGCGTGTTCGGCGTGCCGACCATGGTCTTCAATGGCGAATTGTTCTGGGGCGGCGACCGCATCCCGCTGCTGATCGAGCGCATCCGCGCGCCCGACACGGCCGAGATCGCGCTAGGACGGCGCCGCTGATCGGTTTTCCGCGAAACCGGGGCGCTTGCTGCCCGCGGGGCAAGCCGCCGGCATTTTCATCCGCCTTCATAGGCCGTCTTGAGCCCAGCGATGTCGAGCTTGACCATCTGCAGCATCGCTTGCATCGCGCGCTTGGCGCCATCCTTGTCGGAACCACCGAGATATTTCGGCAGCGCCGACGGCACGATCTGCCAGGAGACGCCGTAGCGGTCCTTCAGCCAGCCGCAGCGCTCGGCCTGCCCGCCACCGGACAACAGCGCGTCCCAGAGCCGATCGACCTCAGCCTGGTCGGCGCAGTCGATCTTGAAGGAGATCGCGTGCGTATATTCGAATCGCATGCCACCGTTCAGCGCCATGAAGCGCTGGCCGGCCAGCGTGAATTAGACCACCAGGACGGTGCCGGCCTTGCCCGACGGGCCGTCGATCGTGTTTCGCTGCACGATCTCGATCCGGGATTCCGGCAACAGCGAGACGTAGAAGTTGGCGGCCTCCTCGGCCTCACCATCGAACCAGAGGCAGGGTGTAATTTTTGACATGAGACTGCTCCCTGTTTCGATCAAGCGTGGACCGGCGCGGCATGCGCCTTTGACGCGGCCTCGACATCCATCCACATCACTTCCCAGATATGACCGTCGGGATCTTCGAAGCTGCGGCCATACATGAAGCCGAAATCCTGCTTCGGCGACGGATCGGCGATGCCGCCCGCGGCCTTCGCCTTGCCCACCATGTCGTCCACGACCTCGCGGCTGTCGGCGGAGATGCAGATCAGAACCTCGCTCGATGTCCTGGCATCGGCGATCTTCTTCGGCGTGAACTGGCGGAACTTGTCGTGCGTCAAGAGCATGGCGTGGATGGTCTCGGAAAACACCATGCAGGACGCGGTCTCGTCGCAGAACTGCTCGTTCTTTGTCGCGCCAATCGCCTGATAGAAGGCGTTGGCGCGCGCAACATCGCCGACCGGCAGGTTCACAAAGATCATTTTGGCCATCACAAGCTCCTTTCGCGGGTTTCGCCTCAAGGACGATCCCACAGGCGCCGATCCGACAGGGTCAGGAAAGAAAATAATGGCCAGTTTGTCGCAGGCTCTGCTCAGCCTGCGTTCTTGACCGTCATTCCGGGATGGTCCCAACGAGTCCGCGCGAAGCGCGGCCCGATGACAGGCTCCGGCCAGATCGGAATCTCGAGGTTCCGGGTTCGCATCTTCGATGCGCCCCGGAATGACGGAGGGATACTCGCTCGCGAGGATACTGAATCACCTCACGTCGCGATCGGCGCGGGCATGTTGAGGAATGCGCGTGCCACGTGCCAGAACAATTGCCTATTGATCGCAAGCACGACCGAATGCGCGGTTCCCGGCAGGATGACGAACTGCCGGTCGCCGTTCGGCAGCTTGTTGAAGAATTCCTCAAGATCCGCCACCGTGGCGATGCCGTCATATTCGCCGCGCACCAGCAGCACCGGCGCGAGCACCTTCTCGGGATGAACTACCGGCAGATTGGCGGTCATGTCGAGATAGGTGCCGGTCGGGATCTGGTCGCCGAATTGCAGTTCGGCATCCGCCAGCGCCTCGACGGCAGCGACGTCGCTGGTGCCGGGCTTGTCGCGGGTCGCGATCGAACGGATCATGTCGCGATCGCGCTTGCGCATGTTGTGGGTGCGATAAAAGTCGAGCTGCTCGGCGCGCTTGGTCAGCGTCGGCGACCCCTCCCCTTTATAGGTGAAGGCGGCAAACACCAATCGGTCGATGCGATCCGGCGCCACCATCGCATAGGCCCCGGCCCGCAAGGCGCCCGAGGATTCGCCGACGAAATGAAATTTGGTCTTGCCGGTTTCGCGCGTGACGACTTCCGCCGCCGCCTTCAGATCCTCGACGCCACTTGCAATATCGGAATTCCCCGACGTGCGGCCCGATTTGCCGTAGTTCTCATGATCCATGGTCCAGCAATCGAAGCCATAGCGCGCGAACTCGTTCATGACGGAGTATTCGCCCTTGCCGGGCACGGTGAGATCGAACACCCGCGAGGTGACGGACGAACCATGGACGAAGAACACGACCGGCCGCGCCGGCTCGCCGGCTTTCGGCGCCCCGACCCGCTTGCGATACATCCACAGGGGCACATCGCCCTTCCTTGCCCAGTATTCGCCGCTCCAGATTTCGTTGCTTTCCGCCGCGCCCGCGCGCTGCACGGAGGCCGCGTCGGCGAACGCTCCTGCAACCAGGCCAAGGCCGGCTCCCTTGAGGACGACCCGTCGCGGCAGCGGATTCTGCAGATCAGTCATGATGTTTCCTCGGCATTTCCACAAAGGTTGGCCTCTATCGCTCAATCTAACAGCGAGCCTGCGCCTTTGAAAGCAAGTGTGCGCCTAACAACATCATGATGTGATCGCGGGAACAGGCTGACTTCTCACCTGCGCAGGTTTAGGCTTCGCGCGACCCGGGGCGAAGAGCGGGAGGAAAGGAAAAAAATGAGCAGCAACCTGACCGAAGCAGAACTTGCGGCGCTGATGCCGTCGGAACTGTGTCAATACCAGACGCCGATTCCGACCCAGATCGTTTCCAGCGACGAATTCTATCCCGATCCGCAGAACGAACGGCAGCGCGAGGTCGAGGCAAGGCTGCTCGCGATGGCCGACGAACTCGGCGGCCAGCAGGGGCTGAACCGGCGGAAATTCTTCCAGACGGCGGCCGGCATGGCCGCCTCTTTCGTCGCGATGAACGAGGTCTATGGTCCGCTGTTCGATGTCAGCCGCGCGGAAGCCGCAACCTCCGCCATGGCCGACGAACGCGCCAGCGCGTTCAAGGACCAGTTCATCATGGACATGCACACGCATTTCTTGCGGGACGACACCCGCATCATGACCTTTGTCGAGATGCGCAAGGCGGTCGGCAAGGCCGGCTGGAACAAGCAGCTTTCCGACCACGAGCAGACCATCGAGGACCTGAAGTTCAACAACTACAAGAAGGAGATGTTTCTCGATTCCGACACCAAGATCGCGCTGATCTCGTCCGCGCCCTCCGACATCGAGCAGGACTGGTTCCTGACCAACGAGCAAATGGCTGATGCGCGCAAGAAGATCAACGATGAGGCAGGCTCCAGGCGGGTGTTCTGTCACGCGATCTTCACGCCGGGCCAGCCCGGTTGGCTCGACAAGCTCGACGCCGCGCTCGCGCTGAAGCCGGAATCCTGCAAGGGCTACACCATCGGCGACAACACGCATAAGGACATTAGCCGCTATCCCTGGCGCATGGACGACGAGAAGGTCGCCTACAAGGGCTACGAGAAGATGGTGGCGGCCGGCATCAAGAATGTCTGCGTCCACAAGGGGCTGTTCCCGCCGGGCATCGAGAAGCAATATCCGAACCTGCGCGGCTTTGCCGACGTCGCCGACGTAGGCCAGGCGGCGAAGGACTGGCCGCAGCTCAATTTCATCATCTATCACTCGGCCTATCGTCATGTCGGCGGCGATCCGAGGGTCGCGCTCGCCGAGTTCGAGCGGACGGGACGCATCGCCTGGACCTCCGACCTCGCCGACATTCCGGCGCAATATGGCGTCAGCAATGTCTATGGCGACGTCGGGCAGTTGTTCGCGACCACGCTGGTCGCCGAGCCGAATGTCTGCGCGGCGCTGATGGGCACGCTGATCAAGGGGCTCGGCGTGGACCATATCTGCTGGGGCACGGACGCACTTTGGACCGGCGCGCCGCAATGGCAGATCGAGGGCCTGCGGCGGCTCGAAATTCCCGAAGCGATGCAGAAGAAGTTCGGTTTCGCCCCGCTCGGACCCGCCGACGGGCCGGTGAAGACGGCGATCTTCGGCGACAACAACGCACGGCTCTACGGCGTCCAGCCGAAACGCGCCATGCTGGAGCTGAAGGGCGACCGCTTCGCATTGATGAAGGCGGAATATCAGAAGGCGGGACCGGAGCCGTCGAACACGCGCTACGGCTATGTGGTGCCGAACACGCCGATCGACCACGCGGTGTTTGCCTGATTTAACCGCGTGGTTCCGGGGCGCGCGTGAAACGCACGAACCTGGAACCTCGAGATTCCGGGTTCGCGCTGTCGCGCGCCCCGGAATGACAGCGAGTTTTCATTACAAACAGCCACCCGCTACTTCCCCTTGAATATCGGCTTGCGCTTTTCGCTGAATGCCTTGACGCCTTCCTTCAGATCTTCGCTGTCACGCACCGCATCGAGCAGCCGGCGTACCTCGGCGACCGTTTCCAGCGGTCCCTTCGGCATCGCTTCGCGGGCGAGCTTCTTCAGCGCCTGCACGACCAGCGGTGCGTTGGCGGCGATCTTTGCAGCCATCTCCTGGGCTACCGCGACATGCCGCCCCTTCGGCACGACGCGGTTGACGAAGCCGATCTGATAGGCGCGCTCGACCGGCAATTCCTCGCCGATCAACAGAAATTCCATCGCGATCTTGTGCGGCATCCGGGCCAGCACCGAAGAGACGCCGCCGGCGGTCGTGCCGATCTTGCCCTCCGGATAGATGAAACGCGTCGTCTCCGAGGCCACGCACAGATCGGCCATTTGGACTAGCACGAAGGCGCCGCCGACCACCCAGCCGGATGTCGCGGCAATGACCGGCTTGTCGAGCTCAACGCCAAGGCCGGGCACCGCGTGCCACATGTTGACGGGGAGATCCTTCACATCAGCGCCGACGGAAAAATAGGCTTCCTCGGCCGAGGCGAGCACCGCGACGCGATCATCGCTGTCGCGAAAGCGCAGCCACGCGTCGCGCAATTCGGTGCACAGCGCGTTGTTGAGCGCATTATGCGCGGAGGCGCGATCCATCGTGATGGTAGCAACGTGGTCTGCGCTCTCATAGCGAACAAGTGTCATGTGTGCCTCAGACGAGGACTCTTCCTGCCGCGTCGTTCCGGGGCGTGCAACGCGCGAACCCGGAACCTTGAGATTCCGGGTTCGATGCTTGTCATCGCCCCGGAATGACGTCGTCTATTTCTTCTCCGCCGGGTCTCTGTGCACGGGATCGACCCACAGAACCGTTTCCGGCTTCTCGACCGGCTCGATGTCGAGATTGATCGCGACCGCTTCGCCATCGCTGCGCACCAGCACGCATTCCAGCACCTCGTCGCGGCTGGCATTGATCTCCTGATGCGGCACATAGGGCGGAACGAAGATGAAATCGCCGGGGCCGGCTTCGGCCGTGAACTGCAACTGCTCACCCCAGCGCATCCGCGCCTTGCCCTTCACGACATAGATGATGCTTTCGAGATGGCCATGATGATGCGCACCGGTCTTGGCATCGGGCTTGATCGAGACCGTGCCGGCCCAGAGTTTTTGCGCGCCCACGCGGGCGAAGTTGATCGCAGCCTTGCGGTCCATGCCCGGCGTGGACGGCACATTCGGATCGAGCTGATTGCCGGGAATGACGCGAACGCCATCATGCTTCCAGCGCTCGGCGTCGGCGTCGGCGTGAGCGCTTGAATGGGAATGATCGTGAGAACCTGACATCGAACTGCTTCCGGTTGATCCAATCACGCAAGGACGCTAGCCAAAACCGCACCCATAGACCAGCCGGATGGAGGAACTTTTTGAGCTTCAAGGACTTGGCTAGGAGAACCTGAATTGAAAGGAGAATTCCATGGGTAGCACGACCGACAAGGCGAAGGGCGCGGCCAACGAGGCCATCGGCAAGGCCAAGCAGGGCGTCGGCGAGGCCACGGGCTCCGAGCGCTTGCGGGCCGAAGGCGCCATCCAGGAGGCGAAGGGCAAAGGTCAGAAGGCGGTCGGCGACGCCAAGGACATGGCGAAGGACGCGATCAACCGCGCGGCCGCGAAGGCGAACAAGAAGCTCTGATCACAAGCTGATGAGAAAATGAGATAAAGACCGGTCCGATGGGCCGGTCTTCTCTTGTGTTTTCTCATGCTGACGTCGGCTACTTCACCGCCAATAGCTCGACGTCGAACATCAGCGTCGCATTCGGCGGGATCACGCTGCCGGCGCCGCGTGCGCCATAGCCCAGCTCGGGCGGAATGATCAGCGTGCGCTTGCCGCCGACCTTCATGGTGGCGACGCCTTCGTCCCAGCCGCCGATCACACGGCGCTGGCCGATCGGAAACTCGAACGGCTCGTTGCGATCCACGGATGAATCGAATTTCTTGCCCTTCTGCCCGTTCTCATAGAGCCAGCCGGTGTAATGCATCACGCAGGTCTGGCCGGGCTTCGGCGAAGCACCGGTGCCGACCTTGCTGTCGATGATCTGCAAGCCCGAAGCTGTTGTCATGGGTTTTCCCGCGGTTTGGGCCAGTGCCGCGCTCGGTGCAAAGAAGAGCAGGATGGCCAGAATGATTGAAAGGTCTCGGAGCCGGAACTGAGGCATGTTTTCAGCTTTCCTTGTGGGGAGCGGTGAGATTGCACAGCCCGGCGGCCGGCTCAATAGCCAAGCGCGCAACCGTCCTTGCGCGGATCGGAACCGCCGGTCAGCGTACCCTTGTCCCAGTCGATCCAGATGGCCTGGCCGCCGCCGAGCGGCGCGACCACGCGGGTCGTCCTATGGCCGAGTTTCTTCAGACCTTCGACGACGGCGGCTGGCACGCCATCCTCGAGCTGATAGACGCCCTCATAATGCAGGCCGCGCGGCATATCGATCGCCTCCTGCAGGTCGCAGCCATAGTCGAGGATGTTCGTCAGCACATGGGTCTGGCCGACCGGCTGATACTGCCCGCCCATCACGCCATAGGGCATCACCGCGCGGCCGCCCTTGGTGACCAGGGCCGGGATGATCGTGTGCAGCGGCCGCTTGCGCGGCGCGATGCAATTGGGATGGCCGGGCTGGATGCGAAAACCGCCGGCGCGGTTTTGCAGCAGAATGCCGGTCTTGTTCGACACGATCGCCGAGCCGAAGGAATGCGCGACCGAATTGATGAAGGAGCAGACGTTGCGGTCCTTGTCGACCACCGTGATATAGACCGTGGAGGGATTCATCGGCGGCGCGACGTTCGGCAGATCCAGCAGCCGGTCCATGCTGATCTTGGAGATGTGCTCGTCGGCGAATTCCTTGGCCAGAATGCCGGCGACATCGACCTTCACCTGCGCGGGGTCGCCGATATGCTGCTCCCGCATCATATAGGCGATGCGTGCGGCTTCGGCTTCCAGATGAAACCGCTCGACGCTGAGCGGCGCATATTTCGTCAGATCGAAACGCGAGAGGATGTTGAGCATCACCAGCATCGTGATGCCTGGCCCGTTCGGCGGGCACTGCCAGACATCGAGCCCCTTGTACATCGTGCCGATCGGCGAGGTGGTTTCCGTCGTATGTTCAGCGAAATCATCGAGCGTGTGCAGGCCGCCGATGCCGCGCAGGGTCTCGACCATGTCTTCCGCAATCTCGCCCTTGTAGAAGGCGTCACGGCCACTTTTGGCGATCGCGCGCAGCGTCTTGCCAAGCTCCGTCTGGCGGATCACGTCGCCCGCCACCGCGGGCTTGCCGTTCGGCAGCAGATAGCGCTCGGTGTTGGTGCCTTTTTTCAGCTTCTCGAAATGGACCTTCCAATCGAAGGCGATGCGCGGGGCGACGACATACCCCTCCTCCGCCGCCTTGATCGCGGGTTGCAGCAATGTGTCGAGGCCGAGCTTGCCGTGATCGCGCAGGATCGTCTCCCACGCATCGATCGCGCCGGGAATCGAGACGGCGTGCGCGGAGGTCAAAGGCACCGCATGAATGTTGCGCTCAAGGTACCACGATGCGTCCGCCGCGGCAGGCGCGCGGCCCGAGCCGTTATAGGCCGTGATCTTGCCTTCGGCGCGCGGCTGGATCAGTGCAAAGCAGTCGCCGCCGATGCCGGTCGATTGCGGCTCGATCACGCCGAGCAGCGCAGCGGCGGCCACGGCTGCATCCGCGGCGGTGCCCCCTGCGCGCAGCACCTCCACGCCCGCCAGCGCAGCCAAAGGATGTGACGTCGCCACCATCGCGTTCGGGGCGTGGACGGTGGACCGGCCGGCGAGATGGAAATTCCTCATGCCAAATTGCTCGTTTCGTCGTTGGTTTGCAGGTCAAACCCCGCCATATGCGGCGTTATTTCGCAGGGTTATTTTCGCAAGGTTATTTTCGCAAGGGTTCTTGGCATATTCGTCCCCGGCTCGGCAATGGCCCGTCACGCGGGGCGCGCCTGCGCAAGCGATGATGCCTGACCCGCTTTCCCCGCCATCAGCCGCCTGCTAAATCGGCACGATGCCTTATTATAAAGTCGCCGCCTTCTATCAATTCGCGGCCCTGCCGGATTTCCGCGAACTCCGCGAACCGCTGCGGGCGATTTGTGCCGACCTGCAACTCAAAGGCAGCGTGCTGCTGGCGCATGAAGGCATCAACGGCACGCTGGCAGGGCCAGCGAATAGCGTCAGCGCGTTGGTCGATGAGTTGCAGCACGGCCCGCTCTTCGGCGGTCGGTTGAACAACCTCGAGCTAAAATTCTCGCAGGCCGCGGCGATGCCGTTCGGCCGGCTGAAGGTGCGGCTGAAAAAGGAGATCGTCACGCTCGGTGACGCCAGCGCCGATCCGACACGGCAGGTCGGCATCTATGTCGAGCCCTCCGAATGGAACGCGCTGATCGCAGCACCCGACACGCTCGTGCTCGATACCCGCAACGCCTTTGAGGTCGCGATGGGCAGCTTCGAGGGCGCGCTTGATCCGAACATTGCGAGCTTCGGGCAATTCAAGGACTTCGCCGCGCGGCATCTCGATCCCCACGAGCACCGCAGGATCGCGATGTTCTGCACCGGCGGCATCCGCTGCGAAAAGGCCAGCGCGCATCTGCTCGCGCGCGGCTTTGTCGAGGTCTATCACCTCAAGGGCGGCATCCTGAAATATCTGGAAGAGGTAAACGAGGCGGACAGCCGCTGGCGCGGCGAGTGCTTCGTGTTCGACGAACGCGGCGCGCTCGGTCACGGCCTGCGCGAGCGCTCGGAGGAACAATCGTCCGATGAGTGACGAGATCAATCAACTCCGCGACCGGATCGATGCGCTGGAGGCGCGCGTGGCGTATCAGGACGACACGATCGAGACGCTGAACCAGACCATCACCGCGCAATGGCAGACCATCGACGCGCTGACGCGCCAAGTCAGCCAGCTCAGCGACCGCCTCAAGGAAGCCGAAGCCGGGGCATTGCGGCCCTCGAACGAACCGCCGCCGCATTATTGATGCGGCGGTCGCGCGCTGCTGCTGACGCGCGGCCGGACGGTTTGCGCGACGGGTTTCGGCCGCGGCCGGCCTATCGAAACATCGACAGCAACCTGTCCCACAGCGAGGGCGGTTTCTCGCCCTCCTCGTCGTGCTCGGCGTTCGATGGCGAGAGCGACGGCGACGCTGTGTTCGATAGCGAGGGCTGCGTGGCGCTGACGGGGTCGGACGCCGGAAAGCTATCGATCAGGCCGGCTTCGAGTCTCGCATGCATTTCCTGATCGGCGAGCGCCGCCTCGCGCGGGTCGTCGGCGTGCTTGTCGTGGGGAGCGGGATTGAATTTCTCAGCCATGTTGATGCCTCCATGGCCGAAATAACGCTTTGATTTTCGCGATGTTCCCGGGGTCGCATTGGCCAAGCGCGCAACGGCAGTGTATCAGGGGAGGCGAAATGCCGCCGATGTCTCCGGGAACGTTCGATTGACCCAGCAAACCGTCACAAAGCCTCTTCTCGACCTGCTGCACGGCCAAAGGCCAAAGGTAGCCCCGCTCTGGATGATGCGCCAGGCCGGCCGCTATCTGCCGGAATATCGCGAGCTGCGGGCCACGGCCGGCAGTTTCCTCGATCTTTGCTTCACGCCCGAACTTGCGGCCGAGGTCACGCTGCAGCCGATCCGGCGCTTCAATTTCGATGCGGCGATCATCTTCTCCGACATTCTCGTGATTCCCTACGCGCTCGGCCGCGACGTCCGCTTCGAGGCCGGCGAAGGCCCCCGGCTCGACCCGCTGGATACGCCGGACAAGATCGCCGGTCTGAACCGGCAAGCTGATTTCGGCAAGCTGCAGCCGGTGTTCGAAGCGCTGCGCCGCGTGCGGGCGTCACTGGACCCGACCATCGCCCTGATCGGCTTCTGCGGCGCGCCGTGGACCGTTGCGACCTATATGGTCGCAGGCCAGGGCACGCCGGACCAGGCGCCGGCACGAATGCTCGCCTACAAGCATCCCGAAGCCTTCGCGCAAATCATCGACACGCTGGTCGAAAACTCGATCGACTATCTGCTTGGGCAATTGAAGGCCGGCGCCGACGTCTTGCAGCTATTCGACACCTGGGCCGGCGTGCTGCCGCCGCGCGAATTTCTGCGCTGGTCGGTCGAGCCGACCCATCGCATTGTCGCGGGCGTTCGTGCCAGGGCGCCGGAGGCGAAGATCATCGGCTTTCCGCGCGGCGCCGGCGCGATGCTGCCTGCCTATGTCGGATCGACCGGCGTCGATGCCGTCAGCATCGACTGGACCGCCGAGCCGAAATTCATTCGCGAGCGGGTGCAAAACAAAGTCGCCGTGCAGGGCAATCTCGATCCGCTGGTGCTGATCGCCGGTGGCGCCGCGCTTGACCGCGCGATCGACGACGTGCTGGCGAATTACGCGGAGGGCCGGCTGATCTTCAATCTCGGCCACGGCATCCTGCCGGAAACCCCGATCCCGCATGTCGAGCAGATGATCAGGCGGGTCAGGAATTACGGAGGTTAGCAACACCCAAGCTCGTCATACCCGCGAAAGCGGGTATCCAGTACGTCGAGGCCTCTCGGCTCATGCATGAACGTCTCTGGGATACTGGATCATCCGCTTTCGCGGATGATGACGGTGGAACATGCCGAACGATCGCGGCGTCACTTCGGCCGGCTGCGTTCGATGATGTCGGCGGCGCCCTTATGCAACAGCTTAAGACCGACCGCGCGGCCGAGCTCGCGCGGTCGGACGGCGGGGCCGCTGCGCGAGACTTCGATGAAGAGCTCGCCCGCCTGGTCCAGCACCGAAGCCGTCAGCGACATCTCTCCGCCTTGGATCGTGGCAAAGCCCGCGATCGGCGAATTGCAATGGCCGTTGAGCACCCACAGCACCTCGCGCTCGGCATCGGCGCAGGCATGGGCCGACGGATCGTCGATCGCCGCGAGCAGCCGCCGCGTCTCCCAGTCCTGCGCGCCGCATTCGACCGCGACAATGCCCTGCCCCACCGCCGGCAGCATGTCGGCAATCGGAAACTCGTAGGCGATGCGGGAGGCCAAGCCGACGCGCTCGAGCCCGGAGCGCGCCATGATCAGCGCGTCCGCAGGGCCCACCGCGCCGCCGTCCGGCAGCCGCTGCCTTTCCTTGTTGTCGAGCTTGCGCACGCGCGTGTCGGCTGCGCCGCGAAAATGGATCACTTCGACCTCGGGGAAAATTCGCCGCGCATAGGCCGCGCGCCGCACCGCATTGGTGCCGATCTTGAAGCCCTTGCCGCGTGACTGCCTGAGCGCTTCGAGCGTCACGCCGGGGCGCAACACCAGCACATCGCCGGGCGGATCGCGCGACAGCGTCGCGCCGATCACAAGCCCCGGCGTGTCCTCATTGCCTGGCATGTCCTTGAGCGAATGCATCGCGGCCTGAAGTTTTCCTTCGAGCACCGCGGCGCGGATTTGCGCCACGAAGGCGCCGCCCTTGCCGCCATGCGACAACAGCTTGCTGACCTGGTCGGTATCGCCGGTGGTTTCGAATTTGACGGTCTCGACGTCGATATCGGGCACGGCGGCGGCAAGCCGGCGCGCGATCTCCTCCGTCTGCGCCAGCGCCATCGCGCTCTTGCGCGTGCCGATCCGAAACCGTTTTGCCACTAGGCGAGCTCCCGTTTCACCGTGCATCCTCCAGGATCATGTCGGAGGCCTTTTCCGCGATCATGATGGTCGGCGCGTTGGTGTTGCCCGACATCAGGTCAGGCATGACCGAAGCGTCGACCACGCGCAAGCCCTCGATGCCGCGGACTTTCAGACGCTGATCGACCACGGCAAGCGGATCATTGCCCATCCGGCAGGTCGACGTCGGATGATAGACCGTGCTGCCGGTCTTGCGGCAGAAATCCAACAGGTCCTCGTCGCTGGTCACGTTCCTGCCCGGATAGACTTCGCCGGTGCAATACGGCTTCAGCGCAGGCGCCGCAAGAATCTTCCGCAGGATCCTGATGCCGTCGATGAAAGCCGTGCGATCGGTCTCGGTCGCAAGATAGTTGATGCGGATTTCCGGCGGCACGGACGGATCGGCGCTTCTGATCTTCAGCGAGCCGCGGCTCTCGGGCCGCAACTGGCAGACCGACGCAGTGAAGCCGGAAAACGGATGCAGCCGCTCGCCCATCTTGTCGGTCGAGAACGGAATGAAGTGGATCTGGATATCGGGCGTCGCCAGGCGCGGACTGGTCTTGAAGAACGCGCCCGAGGTGCCGGCGGCGATCGTCAGCGGCCCCTTGCGAAGAGCGGCATATTGCATGCCGGCCATCACCTTGCGGACGGGATGATTGACGACATCGTTCAGCGTGACGGACTGCGCGCATTTCGTGACGACACGGACCTGCAGATGGTCCTGCAGATCATTGCCGACGCCCGGCGCGTCCAGCACCACGTCGATGCCGTGCGTCTTCAACAACTCAGCCGGCCCCACGCCTGAGAGCTGCAGCAACTGCGGCGAGTTGTACGCACCGCTTGAGACCAGGATCTCCCTGCGTGCCCGCGCGGTGCGCAGACCGCTGTTCTGCCGGTATTCGACGGCATGCGCGCGGCGGCCTTCAAACAGGACGCGCCCGCCGAGCGCGCCGGTTTCGACATGCAGGTTGGGCCGGCCCCTCGCGGGACGGAGATAGGAGAAGGCGCTGCTCGCGCGACGGCCGCGCCGCGTCGTGGTCTGGAAGAAGCCGGCACCCTCCTGGGTCGCGCCGTTGAAATCCGGATTGAAGGGAATGCCGGTCTCGACCGCCGCGTTGACGAAGGCCTCCGAGAGCGGATCATGGTGGCGCCAATCGGACACCGGCAGCGGGCCGCCGACGCCATGATATTCGTCGGCGCCGCGTATCTGGTTTTCCGCCTTCTTGAAATAGGGCAGCACGTCGTCATAGCCCCAGCCGACATTGCCGCGCTGCCGCCAGCGGTCGTAATCCTCGTGCTGGCCACGCACATAAAGCAGGCCGTTGATCGAGCTCGATCCGCCCAGCACCTTGCCGCGCGGCTGAAACACCTGCCGCCCGCCGAGACCCGGCTCTGGTTCGGTCTGGTACATCCAGTTGACGGTCTTTTCCTTGAACAATTTGCCGTAGCCGAGCGGCACGTGAATCCAGATGTTGGTGTCCTTCGGCCCCGCCTCCAGCAGCAGCACCGAATGCCTGCCGTCGGCGCTCAACCGGTTCGCCAGCACGCAGCCGGCGGAGCCGGCGCCGACCACGATGTAATCGAACTCACGCACCTCGCTTGGCGTCGTTGCGCCGTTGCCCTTCATGTTTCCCCCGCATCCGCTTTGTCTGACATTGCAGACAGCATATTGGCGGGACACGCAAGCACCAAATCGCGAAAGCGTCGCCCCGCCGCAGCGCATGGGCGCCATGCCGAGCGGGATCTGTCGCAACGCTGGAAGACCGCCGTCGCGAGAGGACGGCGTGGCGGTGATGCGCCACGCCGTCCGTGATGTGGCTGCTAATTGCGGCTAATCGTTCCGCTGCGCGTGACCGTGCCGCCGTTCCGACCCGTGAAGGTCGCACTCGAATTGCAGGTGGCGCCTGTGCAAGTCGTGCTGCCCTGACGGCTGTATGCACGCCCCGCGGGCCCCGTGAAGCTCTGCTGCGAGCTGCAGCTTCCGCCGGCGCAGGACCCGGAACCCGACGAATGCCAGGTGCCGCCGCGCGGGCCGACGCCGCCGCCGGCGCGCGTCCAGGCATTTGCGGCGGAGGTCTGGGCAACGAAACGCGCCGCGACGATGGAGAGCGAAGCGATGGTCGGTTTACGCAAGGTCATAACGATTTCCTCTGTTCACGACACCGGCTTGGCGTCGCGAACAAGTTGCGCAAGCGACTTTGCGGGACTGTTGCGAGAGACGGCGCAGAACGTAACTAAAGTGTATCGCCTAGAATGATTTCCGATTGACGATCAACAAGCCGCCCGGCGAAAATACGCCAGATACTCCGGAGGAAACGATAACAATGAGGCTCTTTCGCCGCCAGACTCTGGCGTCACTGCTCGCGACCGCGCTCCTTGTCGCGCCCTTGACCGCCCCGCTCGCCGCCCGCGCCGAAACGATCCGCGTGGGGCTTCCCACCAAGACCTATTGGCCGACCACCGTCGCCGAAACCGCGGTGCGGCAGAAGCTGTTCGAAAAGGAAGGCATCAGCGCGGAGCTGACGATCTATCGCAGCGGCGCCGAGACCTTCGAAGGCATGGCGGCCGGCGCCGCCGACATCATCCTCGATCCGCCGTCGCTGGTCTCGGCGGGCCGCAAGAAGGGTGTGATGTCGAAAATCGTCGCCAATGCGTCGATGGGCAATTTCGGCTGGCAACTGATGGTGCCGGTGAAATCGACGCTGGATGTGAAGGACCTCAACGGCAAGAAAGTCGCGATCACGGCCGCCGGATCGGGCTCCGACCTGCTCGCGCTGTGGACCATCCAGGACAAGAAGATCGACTTCACCCGCGTGCCGGTCGGCGGCGGCGGCCTCGTGCCGAACCTGCTTGCCGGCAATGTCGATGCCGCCGTGGTCTATTCGCCGCTCAGCTTCCAGATTTCGAAATCGGGCGAGGCGCGCACCATTCTCGATTATGCGGCTGCGGTACCGCCGAATTTGACCGCCGGCTGGATCGTGCTCGACAAGTTCGCGCAGGAGAAGCCGGCGGTGGTGCAGAAGGCGCTGAATGCGCTTTACGGCGCGGTCGCCTTCATGCGTAACAACCGCGACACGACGGTGACGCTCATCTCCGATCTCTACGAGATGCCGCCGGAGATCGCAGCGCTCGAATATGACAACACCATCATGAAGCTCGAGACCGGCGGCAACATGGCGGCGGAGAATGTCAGGGAGGCCGTGCAATTGTCGCTCGACCTCGCCAAGCTCGGTGGCCTGAAGGACATCGTGCCGACGGAGGACGTGATCTCCACGCAATTCAAGCCGGTGCCGACCAAACCGTAAGATTATGACGACGGCAAGAAACCTGAGAAACCCAAGAAACCTCGCAGTCAATTTGGCGCGGATCGCGATTGTGGTCGCGATCTTCGCGCTGTGGGAGATACTGTCGCGGAGCGGCATCGTCAATCCGCGGCTGCTGCCTTCGGCATCAGACACGCTGGCGACGCTTGGCGACCTGTTGCAGCGAACGAGCGTGCGCAACGACCTCCTGGCCACAGCAAGCGAGGTGCTGGCCGCATTTTTGCTGGCAGTTCCCTTCGGCTGCCTGATCGGCTTTCTGATCGCGGAGAACCGTTACTTTGCGGAGGTGATGAAGCCGCTTTTATTCTTCGCCTTCTCGATTCCGAAATCGATTTTCCTGCCGATGTTCATCCTCGTGTTCGGCGTCGGCTTTACCGAGAAGGTCGGGTTCGGCTTCTTCTCCACGATCTTCATCGTCATCATGTCGACGACGACGGCGGTGGAGTCGGTCAAGGTCGAATATCTGACGGTCGCCCGCTCCTATGGCGCGACGCCCGCACAGACGGCCTTCCGCGTCTATCTGCCGAGCATGCTGCCGGTGCTTCTGGAAGCGTTGCGGATTTCGATGATCTTCAACCTGACCGGCGTCATCCTTGCCGAGATGTATGCCTCGCGCGACGGCATCGGCCACCAGATCGCGACCTGGGGCGAGAACTTTCAGATGAAGCAATTGCTGGCAGGCGTCGTCATGATCGCGGCGGTCGCAATTGTTTTCAACGAGCTGATCCGATGGATAGAAACGCGATGCAGCCACTGGCGAATGTAACGCCGCTGAAGCCCGCGCCACGCGCGGGCGCAATCCAGATCGACAAGGTCGGTCAGGTGTTCAAGACCTCCGGCGCCGAAATTGTCGCGCTCGCCGACGTCTCGCTCGACGTCAAGCCGGGCCTTTTCGTCGTGCTTGTCGGACCGAGCGGCTGCGGCAAGTCGACATTATTGATGATGCTGGCGGGCCTCAGGCCACAGACCTCAGGCACCATCCTGATCAATGGCGCGCCGATCGAAAAACCCGATCCCGATCGCGTCGGCGTCGTGTTCCAGGAGGCGAGCCTGTTTCCCTGGCTCACGGCCGAAGAGAATGTCGAATTTCCTCTGGCGCTGCGCGGCGTCGCCAAGAGCGAGCGCCGGGCGAAGGCTGAAGACGCGCTCAAGCTCGTCGGCCTCGACGGTTTCGGCAAGCGGCATCCGCATGAACTCTCCGGCGGCATGAAGCAGCGCGTCTCGATCGCGCGCGGCCTGGTGCAGGACCCGCCGGTGCTGCTGATGGACGAGCCGTTCGCCGCGCTCGACGAGCAGACCCGCATGACGATGGGCGACGAGCTGTTGCGGATCTGGGCCGCGACGGGGAAGACCATCGTGTTCGTCACGCACAGTCTCACCGAAGCGGTCTATCTCGCGGACGAGGTCGCCGTGATGTCGGCGCGGCCGGGCCGCATCGTCGATCATCTGCAGATCCCGCTGCCGCGTCCTCGCACCTATGAGATGCTCTCCGGCGATGCTTTCGGCACTCTGCGCGAGCGCATCTGGCGCCATATCCGGAAATCGGCGTGAGGCGGCGATGAAAGCATCGACGCTGCGCCATCTGATCGTGATCTCGCTGATCGTATTGTGGGAGCTATTGCCGCGCGGCGGGCTCATTCCCGAGCTGTTCCTGCCGTCGCTGTCCTCGACGCTGATCGCGGGCTGGAACGAGGCGGCGGAATATGGCCACGCGCTCGGCGTCACGCTCTATGAGGTCGCGATCTCGATGGCTTTTGCCTGTGGCGGCGGCATCGCGCTCGGCGCGCTGGTCGGCAGCCTGCCGCGTCCACGCGTGCTGATCATGCCGATGGTGTCGAGTCTCTATGCGGTCCCGCTCGTGATCCTCTATCCGGTGTTCACCGTATGGCTCGGCATCGGCTCGGAATCCAAGATCGCGTTCGCTTCCATCTACGGTTTCCTGCCGACCATGCTGGCGACCGCGGCCGGCATCCAGACTATCGATCCGCAATTGCTGCTCGCCGCGCGCAGCATGGGTGCGACCTTGAGCCAGCGCCTTGTCCGCGTCGTCCTGCCCGCGGCGATCCCGACCGTGCTGTCGGGCCTGCGCGTCGGCGGCGCACTGGTCATCGTCGGCGTCGTCGTCTCGGAGATGCTGGTCTCATCAGCCGGCATCGGATATCTGATCTCGCGCTATCGCACCATTCTCGACAGCGCGCATGTGTTCGCAGGCGTCCTGCTGGTGCTCGCAATGGCGATCGCCTTCAATGCGGCGATCCGCTGGATCGAACGCAAGGCCGCGATCTGGCAGACCGGCACGCATGGCGGCCGGCGCGCGGAGGAGATCGCGTCGAGCGCGATGCAGCCCGCGACCTGAGAAGAAGAACAAAAGGAGACACCTCGTGAACCTGCCCAAGCACCTGTTGCCGACCACGGTGGTCGGGAGCTATCCGCAGCCGGAATGGCTGGTCGACCGCGCCATGCTGTCGAAATCCGTGCCGCGCACGCGCATGCATGAGATGTGGCGGCTACCGGCGGAACATCTGGAGGACGCGCAGGACGACGCGACGATCGTCGCGATCCGCGACATGGAGCGCGCCGGCATCGATATCGTCACCGACGGTGAAATCCGCCGCGAGAGCTATTCGAACCGCTTCGCCACCGCGCTCGAAGGCGTAGACGCGGATAACCCTGCCATCATCACCGCGCGATCAGGTCAACGGACACCGGTGCCGCGCGTGGTCGGAAAAATCCGGCGCACCGGTCCGGTCGAGCTGCGCGACATGGAATTCCTGCGCAAGAACACCGACCGCGCCGCCAAGATCACCCTGCCCGGCCCGTTCACCATGAGCCAGCAGGCCAAGAACGAGTTCTATAAAGACGACGAGGAGCTGGCGATGGCGTTCGCCGAGGCCGTCAACGCCGAAGCGCATGATCTGCAGAAGGCCGGCGCCGACGTGATCCAGCTCGACGAGCCCTGGGTCCGCAACAATCCGGAACTGGCGCGCCGCTACGCCGTAAAGGCGATCAACCGGGCGCTTGCAGGCATCACGGTGCCGACCGTCGTGCATCTCTGTTTCGGCTATGCCGCCGTCGTGCCGGGCTCGACAAAGCCGTCCGGCTATTCGTTTCTCGCCGAACTCGCCGATAGCTCGGCCGAGCAGATTTCGATCGAGGCCGCGCAGCCGAAGCTCGATCTCGGGGTCCTGAAGGATCTGTCGTCGAAAAAGATCATGCTCGGCGTGCTCGATCTCGGCGATCCCGAGATCGAGAGCGTCGATGTCGTCGCCGACCGCATCCGCAACGGGCTGAAACATGTTTCGGCCGATCGATTGGTGCCGGCGCCCGACTGCGGCATGAAATACATGCCGCGCGCGACCGCCTTCGGCAAGCTGAAGGCGATGGCCGATGCAGCGGCGCTCGTCCGGAAGCAGATCAGTTAAACGGCTTTCGAACCCCGCGCCTGGATAGCGGGATGCGTATCGGTTCGCGTTAGGGCCGCATCACGGGATTGGTATTCGGTGCAGGCGCGTGCTCGATCTCGGCCTCTTCCGGCAGCTTGTCGCCATGCACCGGGAGCGGCCGGCCGATCCAGAACGGGTCGACGAGATGATCGCGGCGTGGGTTGGTCGTGTTCGGGTGCACGAGAATGCTCAGGGTGCCATGGTTGAGCATCAGCCATGGAACCAGCTCGGGGAATATGCCGGTCGCGAAGGCGACCTGGTACATGGCCTGATCATGCGGGCCGACCTTGACGTCGTGCCAACGCCCGAGCGTGACCAAGAAACGCTCGCCGATCCAGTCGCGCAGCCGCTCGGCCTCGCCCCGGCTGGCTGGGTCGTAATAGACATGGGCGTGGAAACTTACGATCTCGCTGATGGGCCGTGGGGGCGTCTTCGCCACATCCGTCATATCCGATCCCCTTCGTCAATCCGCCGCGGCAGCTTCGAAGTTTCCGACACTATATATCGAGATGCCAGAGAAAGCGCGGAAGGATGGCGCGTTACCGATCCTTGTCGGGAACATATTGCGCAAGGCCGTAGCCGAACGACCAGTTCTCGGGCAAGACCTCGACCAGATTGATGAGGACGTCTTCCGGCCGCAGGCCAGGATCGGCGGCCAGGTTTTCGACAATCGGCCGATACAGCGCCTTCTTCTGCTCGACCGTCCGGGTATTGCTGACGGTGAGCTGGATCATCACCAGGTCGTCGCTGCGAGCGATGCCGAGATAGGTCTTGCTGAAGCTGAAGTCCGCCTCGTCATGCTCGGTGATGGTCATGAAGCGGTCCTCCTCGGGCACATCAAACTCCTCGCGCATCGCGCGATAGATGCCGTCCAAAATGGCCTTGCGATAGGCGGCGGACTTGCCCCGCCGCAGCGACACGCGTGTGAGCGGCATGGTGACCTCGTTGCGTTGGTGCTGCCAAGATTAAGACGTTCTCGACCGTCGGGCACACCCATTGATCATGCTGTATTCTCTGGAAGTCGTCGCGCAACCTTCGGTATCGCAATGCTGGGACGCGCGCGCAGCGGCACGTTCGCCGGAAAATGAACACACAATCGCCAACTCTTCTTTGCGTTGCTGACAAAAACTTCGATAAGCTGAAAACGACAGACTAAGCCGAGAACGAACTTACGATAAAAAGAACCTCGACAAAAAGTTGTGGCTGCGACCACTGGTTGTGGGGCGCAGAGCGTGCGCAAGCAAGGCGTCCCACATGTTGGAAGGAAGCCAGATCCGCTTGACTCGGGCGGAGCGGTGGATTTCGAGTCCGCTGAGGAGCTACTCCTCGCGCCGTGACGCGCGTAGGCCGAGAATCTTGACTCGATCCGATTGCCTTTGGGCGCCTTCGTCAGCCCCGGCCAGCACCATCAGCGTTCAGAAACCGATTTTTGCGTGCGCGCCCCCGTGGCGGCTCCGCGCATGCATGTCTCAAATGGCGGATCGAGCCCCCCTTTACCCGAAGCGCGAAAGGCTTTGCCCTCGCGCCACCCAGCGGCCGACAGGAGGTTAGTGATGAGTTCCCTGAACCGAGATGACGATGGCGACCAAAAGAAGCCATCCGACTCGCCTTGGGCTAACGCTGAGCAACAGCAGGACGAGACCCTGCGTCTGCAGCAGGAAGTGATCGCTGCGGCCCAGCAGCTCGAGCGGCAGTCTCACGGACTGGCGTTCCGGGACCGTCCGCCGCTGCAACTGGAAACCGCGCGTCCGAAATTCGAGCTGGCAACGCTTCGTCCGCGCGAGGACCGGTTCAGCCTTCAGGAGTACCGCCACGGCAGTTGGACCACGCTCGACCCGGTACCGATGCCGCCGCCGCCGCAGGACAAGATCAGCCTGGCGAGTCCGGGCATGATCGTGGGGCTGGTTGGCGCGGTCGGCTTGGCTGCCGCGATCGCCCTGGCTATCGTGCACACGCTGGACATCAGACCGGCAAGCCCGGTCATGTCCGTGTCCGCCGAGACCGAACCGAGCAAGAGCAGATCCTTCGCCTCGATTGCGGACAACCTGCCCCGGATGGCTTCACCCGAAGTGAAAGTCGTAAAGCCCGCCGAACTCGCCGCGGCGGCAACCGCCTCAGTGCTTGCCGCCGTGCCGACCAACGAAGCCGCCCTCGCCAAGCCATCGATCATGGCGCCGCCGCCCTCTCCCACGACGGAGGCCGTCGCAGTTGCAAAGGTCGAACCCGCGCAACCCGAGACGCCGAAGCCTGCCCCAAGCGCGATTCCCGAACCCCGGCCCGCTGACAGCCTGTCACGCGAGGAGATCGCCTCGCTGCTCAAGCGCGGCCAGGACATGATCGCGACGGGCGATATCGCGAGCGGACGGCTGTTCCTCACGCGTGCGGCGCTTGCCGGCGACGCGGAAGCCTCGCTCGCCCTTGCCGGGACCTACGACGCCGCCGTCCTTGCCAACCTCAAGGCAGTCGGCGTGCAGCCGGACCCGGCAAAGGCCCGCGCCTGGTACACCAGGGCGGCCGAGCAGGGATCGGAGGAGGCCAAGGTGCGCCTGCAGCAGTCGGCGCTGCGCTGAGGCCGGGGCTTCTCTATTCAGCGGGATAGATCCCGCAGCATGTTTCGATCATGGAGTGAATCATAGGTAGATCTTAAGCAGCTCGCGAAATAGCAAAAATATCCGAAGGAGCTGCACCAACATACCGATATGGCGCAAGGGGAGGTAGGATGCGAACCATCATCGACGTGCTTCGGCGCGCACGCGACGACGTGCGGTCTGCGGGCCGTGCGAGCCGCCAGGCGGGCGGGCTGAACCGGTGCGACCTGTCGCGCTGGCTCATGCCTGGTCTGACGGCCGTCGCCCTCGTGATGCTGCCGGCGCCTGCCTCAAGAGCTGCCGACAACGAAATCCGGATCGGCAATACCATCCCCTATAGCGGGCCGGCCGCCGCTTACGGCATCATCGGCAAGACGATCGCCGCCTACTTCAACCGAATCAACGATCAAGGCGGCATTAACGGCCGCCGGATCAATTTCATCTCCTATGACGACGGCTATAATCCGCAGAAGACGGTGGAGCTGACGAAAAAGCTCGTCGAAGAGGACAAGGTGCTGTTCACGTTCGCCGGCCTCGGCACGGCACCGAACTTCGCCGTGAGGCCCTATCTGAACGCCAACAAGGTCCCGCAACTGTTCGTGTCGACGGGCTCGTCGATGTGGGACAATCCGAAGGAATTCCCCTGGACCATGGGATTCCAGCCGAGCTACCAGACCGAAGCGCACATCTACGCGCAGTATCTTCTGGAGACGCATCCAAGCGGCGGCAAGATCGCCATCCTCTATCAGGACGACGATTTCGGCAAGGACTACGTCAAGGGCTTCAAGGACGGCCTTGGCGGGAAGATGCAGATCGTAGCGGAGGTGCCCTACAAGGTCGGCGACGCCAACGTCAACCAGCAGATCGCGACGCTGAAGGCCTCCGGCGCCACCATCTTCTTCGACGTCACGACCCCGAAATTCGCGGCCATGGCGATCCGCCGCGTTGCCGAACTGGGTTGGAAGCCCGAGCACATCATATCAACGGTGTCGGAATCGATCGCCGCCGTGATGCAGCCTGCCGGTCTGGAGAATTCCGAAGGCGTGCTGACGGCGGGATATTATCTGGAAGGCGACGACCCGGCGAACGCCAACGATCCCGGCTACAGCGACTATTCGGCGTTCCTCGACCGCTATCTGCCCGACGCCAGCAAGAGCAACGGCCTCACGGTGTTCGGCTACGTGATCGCGAATGCGATGGTCGAGGTGCTGAAGCGATGCGGCGACGATCTGTCGCGCGAGAACATCATGAAGCAGGCCGCGTCGCTGAAGGGCGTCAAGCTGCCGATGCTGACAGCCGGCATCTTGGTCAACACCAGCGGCAGCGATTTCGCGCCGCTCGAACAGATGCAGATGATGCAGTTCACTAACGGAGGCTGGAAAAGATTCGGCCCCGTCCGCAGCGGCATCGACCCCGGCGCCGTCAGCGATTCCTTCAAGACGATCTTCCGCTATGGCAACGCCAAGCGACAGCTTGCCGACCAGATCAACGCCAACACCGTGGCGCTGATGACCGGCGCGTTCGGCTCGACCTCGGCCCATATGGGCGCCGATCTCGCCTCCGTGCTCGACAGCGGCACCGATCTTCGCATCCTGCCGGTGATGGGCCGCGGATCGGTGCAGGCGGTGGCGGACATTCTGCTGCTGCGGGGCGTCGATGCCGGCATCGTGCGCAAGGACACGCTGGCCTATCTCGAACGCAAGGATTTCGCCAACAACATCCGCAGCCAGTTCGTCTGCGTCACCAAGATGTTCAACGAGGAAATGCATGTGCTGGCGCCGAAGACGATCCAGAGCATGAAGGACCTCGACGGCAAGACGGTGGCGGTTGATCTGCCGGATTCCAGCACCTTCGTGACCTCGATCAACGTGTTCGAGCGGCTCGGCATCAAGCCGCATCTGCTCTATATCGAACCGCGGATCGCGCTCGACATGCTGCGCAAGGGCTACGTCGATGCGATCATCGCGGTCGAAGGCAAGCCGCTGCAATGGCTGAGCGAGGTCAACGACCCCAATTTGCATCTGGTGCCGGTCGATTACGACAAGTCGCTGCGCGACGAATATCTGCCGGCGCAGCTTTCCGCGGAGGATTATCCCAACCTGATCTCGGGCACCGATCCTGTCGATACAATTGCGGGCGAGGCGGTTCTCGCCTCCTACAATTGGCAGCCCGGCACCGACCGCTACCGCCGTCTCGCGCTGCTGGTCGAGTCCTTGTTCACCCGCATGTCGCAACTGCAACGGCCGCCGTTCCATCCAAAATGGCAGGAGCTTGCGCCGCTCGCGCCGGTGGCCGGCTGGACCCGCTTCAAGGCGGCACAGGATTGGGTCGATCGCAACACCCCTGTCGCCGCGAATGCGTCAAGTGCGACACCGGCGGCGTTTGGCGCGCGCGCAAGCAGTCCGGAAGACGACCCGGCGCTCTATCGCCAGTTCCTGGAATGGCGGGCCAATCGCCTCAAGCAGCAGGAGCAGCAGCAACGATCGCGGCGATGACGGGCGTGATGAGACTGTGCTTCAGCCGAGCGTAAACGCATCGTGCTCAGCCAAGATCTCGAAACTGCGGTGTCGCGCCGCCTGATCGTGGACGAGCGTCAGCACGATCAGCTCGTCGGCCGCGGTCTCGGCGATCAGCCGGTCGAGCTCGCCATACACCATCCCGGGCGCGCCGACGACCGCGAGCGGTGGCATCTGCTCCACGGCCTTCTTCTCGCCTTGCGTCGCAACGGCGTCGAGGTTGTGCACCGGACGCTGCAAAGGAACCCAGTTTCCACGGATGCGCTGGATGTTGGTGAGCTGGAGCGACGTCTGATAACGAGCCGTCTCATCGGTGTCCGCAGCGATGACGCAGGCGCAGATCATCGCATAGGGCCGGTCCAGGGCATCGGACGGACGGAAGTTCGAACGATAGGTTTCCAGGGCTGCGGCAGCCACTTTCGGCGCAATCTGTGTGGCGAATACAAAGGGCAAGCCCAGCGTTCCGGCTTCCGCGGCCGAAAAGGTCGAGGATCCCAGCAGCCAAAGCGGCACGTTCAAGCCACTTCCAGGCACCGCGCGGATCTCCTGCCCCGGCTCCGGCTTTCGAAAATAGCCCTGCAATTCACGCACATCGGACGCATAACGCGCGCGTGCGTCGGGTGCCAATCGCAACGCGCGCGCCACCACCTCCTCTTTGCCGGGCACAGCACCAACGGCCCGGCCAAGGGCGAGATCGACACGATCGGGATGAAGGGAGACAAGCGTGCCGAACTGCTCGGCCACCAGGAGCGGCGCATGGTTCGGCAGCATAATGCCTCCTGCGCCGACACGAATGGAGCTCGTGTTGCTTGCGATATGTGAAATGACGACCGACGTCGCGGAACTCGCGACAGTCTGCGCCCCATGATGCTCCGCCACCCAAAACCGCTTGTAGCCGAGCTTTTCGACATGAGCCGCCAGGTGGGTCGCCTGTTGCAGCGCTTCGCGCGGCGTTTCACCATCAAGCCCGGGCAGAAATCGAGGACTGAAATCGGGATCCTGGGTGCCGGATGCTTGGGTGCCGGATTCTTGGGTACCATGCGCTTCGCCGTGATTCAGGCCCCAACGCTATCCTCCGATCGTGTTCCGGCCCGAGACGATTCTGGCTACGGTTGTAACTCTAGAGCCACATTCGCGTGACCGCATTCCCGCGTGGATAAGATCTCCTACTCCAAGATCGAGCGTTGCACTGCGCGCGTCGACCTCCGGCCGGCGATGACGGTCCGTCCCGCGATAACTATCGCAGCGCAAAGAATCGCCGAGGCCGGAACGGCCTGCCCTATTTGACAATAGGCTGGAATAAGTGGGCGCCTCGTGCGTTCGCTTTTTGCGGGAATATGTCCCGGGGAGAGAACGCCATGATCACGAGACGCAATGTCTTGCGCGGCGCCTCCGCATTGCTGACGACCGGCGCGTTGGGCGCGTCGTCGGCGCGGAGCTTTGCTGCCGACACCATCATCCTTCCTTTCGAGAACGGCGAACGGCCGCTGGTCAAATACCCGCAGAAACGGCCAATGATCGGACTGACCAGCCGTCCGCCCCAGCTTGAGACTCCGTTTTCGGTTTTCGACGAAAGCGTCATCACGCCGAACGATGCCTTCTTCGTTCGCTACCACCTGGCTGACATTCCGCTCGACATCGATCCGGAGACGTTCTCCGTCGAGATCAAGGGGGCGGTCGACCGTCCGATGAAGTTGTCGCTTGCCGACATCATGAAGCTGCCCGCAACCGAGATCGTCGCGGTCAACCAATGTTCGGGAAATAGCCGCGGCTTCATGACACCGAGAGTCGCGGGCGGCCAGCTCGGCAACGGCGCGATGGGCAATGCGCGCTGGAAGGGCGTGCCGCTCAAGACCGTGCTCGACGAGGCCGGCGCACAGACCAATGCCAAACAGGTCGTGCTCGGCGGTCTGGACGGACCGGTCTTCGACAAGACGCCGGATTTTGCAAAGGCGCTCGACATCGATCACGCAAGGGACGGCGAAGTGATGCTGGCCTATGCGATGAACGGGCAGGACCTGCCCGTCCTCAACGGCCATCCGCTTCGCCTCGTCGTGCCCGGCTATTACGGCACCTACTGGGTCAAGCACATGAACGAGATTACCGTCATCGACGGCGTGTTCGACGGATTCTGGATGAAGACGGCGTATCGCATTCCGGACAACGACTGCAACTGCGTGGAGCCCGGCACGGTGCCGAAAGCGACCATCCCGATCAATCGTTTCACGGTGCGATCCTTCATCACCAATTTGCAGGACAGTGCCACGGTGAAAGCCGCCACAGAGATCACGCTGAAGGGGATTGCCTTCGACGGCGGCAAGGGCATCAAGGAGGTTGCCGTATCTATCGACGACGGCCGGACCTGGACACCGGCCAGGCTCGGCGAGGATCTCGGCAACTATTCGTTCCGCGAATGGAGGCTAGCGGTCAAGCTTGCCGCGGGCGTCCATCAGCTCAAATCACGCGCGACCAGCAATGGCGGCGAGACGCAGCCGCTCGAAGCGCGCTGGAATCCGGCTGGATATCTGCGCAATGTCGTCGAAACCGTCCACGTAACAGCGAGCTAGCGGGAGGCTGCCATGACGCGAACGCGCTCACTCGCCATCGGTGCTACGCTGGTAATTGCCGTTTCGAGTGCCGGACTGGTCATCGCCAAGCCGATGTCTTATCGGCTTCCCGACGAGACCGCGACGTTCAAACCGGCCGACGAGGTCGATGCCGTTCGGAACAATTGCTCCGCATGCCACTCCAGCGACTACATCGAAACGCAGCCGCGCGCTCAGACGTCGAAGCGGGACTTCTGGCAGGCTGAGGTCACCAAAATGATCAAGGTCTACGGCGCACCGATCGACGAGAGTGACGTCGGCAAGATCGTCGATTACCTCACGGTCAATTATTGATCGGCCGGATCTCTTCATGACCTACGCCGCCGTCTGCGCTCCCTCGCAACTAGCGGCGGCTTAATCTTCTCTTCAACTATTTAAGGCCGGAGCTGATCCCGAGCCGGTGCAGTAGATTGGCGTCGCGGTCGCGCTGCGGGTTCTTGGTGGTCAAGAGCACGTCGCCGATGAAGATCGAATTGGCGCCGGCAAGAAAGCAGAGTGCCTGCAGTTCATCGGACATGTATTGCCGGCCGGCGGAGAGGCGCACCACGCTTTTCGGCATCATGATCCGCGCGACCGCAATCAGCCGCACCAGCGCGATCG